>Ga0315282_10003103_pt1 | contig 29971 bp, 26 predicted proteins | sample YL17G07_20_MG_FD_203693 | JGI IMG/M metagenome (GOLD analysis project Ga0315282, IMG submission 203693) | Sediment microbial communities from Yellowstone Lake, YNP, Wyoming, USA - YL17G07_20 | ecosystem: Environmental > Aquatic > Freshwater > Lake > Sediment | place: USA: Wyoming | collected... | reverse complement strand
TAAAAATTGACAGGAGGTGGCCCCAAAGAACATAAATAATACTTTTGATACTGATTTTACAAGGAATGCCTTGATTGGCCTAGTTCTGCAGGTTTGTCTCTTCGAACTGCATTATTCGGGTTAATTAAACGCTCCATGAACTTTGGTGTAGCCAGGGCCGAAACAGGCTGAAAGCGTACAACCTGACGACCATCAGGACGAACCTCTAAGATAGCATTGTCTTTGCTCTTCCACTTACCGCCTTTTTCAGATGTGAATGATACATTGTCCGATGCCAGTTCAATATGAGGTCTGTAGAAAGACGCGTGTTGTGATAGTTGGTATGGATAGAGGCCAGCACATCACGATATCCTGCCACTTCCTGTTCAGAGCGGTCACGAGGTTTTGTTTTCTTTAAGATTAAGCCGTCAATACGATCTGGAGCTACTGTAATCCCCTCGATTCTGTTGGATGATTCTGCACTTTGGACCATAGCAACCCGCCGTAGAGTCTCTAATACTTCAGGAGATTGTTCTGCATAAAGCATCTGCCTTCCCCGGAATTCACCGAGGGCACGCGCAGACATAAGAAGAGAATGCGAAATCGGTGTTTCAAGTAGATAATCATGTTCAAATGATCTCATGATTTTTCATCTCCATAAAAAGAACCTGCATTTTAATACCTCTTTCCCTTTTTTACCACTCTACAAGTCATAGACCCTCCCCACAGTATAGGAAATAGGTTGATTTTAACTGTAGCAAAATTGTAGCAAAATATATCAGAAAATACAGAAAATAGAGAAACAGACAGAAAATACGGACTTGCAATTCATGGATAAAAATCAATGAGTTAGCTTAAAACTCAGGCCAGAGGCCGATTTACAAAATTAATGAAAATCGAATTTTAAGTCCCTTGCGTCTACCAATTCCGCCACTCCGGCAGATGAGGGTTTCCTTAAAAAACAAAGAGTTACAAGTGTCATAAAGTATCATAAACTCTCATGAGGTGTCAAAACTGTCGTGGAGTTCAATCAGATTGGGTAAAACATGTTGGAATTGTACACGGGTATTGGACCTGAGCACAAAAACAGAAAATTTCTTTAATTTATCATCCTCATAGCAACAAGTCATGGGACATTCCAAAGTGGTAAAGAAGCCCTTTTTTAAAAATAGCTTACCTGATTATGCGTCTTATGGAAGGCATCTGTATATGCCGCCTAAAACCAATAAGATTAAAATGACTGCCGGTACAACTATGAAGAAGAAGCGCCTCGGTGTTATTCCAGGATTGATCAATTCAGAGCGGTTAACACCGTTGAGGCGCAGTACATATGCTTCAACATTGGCGATCTGTTGCTGTGTCAGAGAATTGGTGTCTCCGAATGCAGGCATCTTAAGTTGCGTGTTAGGCCCGCTCGGTGTAGAACCGTGTTGTATAAACTTGTCTATGTTCTCAGCAAATTCTTCAGGGTTCTTGCTGAAAAGTTCGCGATCAATCGGATTGAGCGCTGGCACTATTCCATCATCTGACCCTGGATTTGGAATTTTGTCGGTACCCATGGGACCATGGCATAGGGAACACTGATTTTTAAAAAGTTCAGCACCCCGATCTGCATTGCCGATAATGTCAGCTGCCGGGCCTATCTGTTTCTGGCTAGGAGATGATGTGGTCTGACTTGTTTGTGCCGGAACATTGGTCGGAGATTCTGATGACGGTTTAGGCGCGGATGGTTTATTAGATATTTGAGCCGATGACGGACTGATGCCACTTTTGAGGCTTAAAAGATAATCAACAAGGTCATTTACTTCTTTATCACTTAATGAGGCAAAGGTAGGCATAACGGTGTTAGGGAAATGGGCCTTTGGATTACGGATTTGAATTGTAAGCCAGTCTCGAGATCTGCCGCTCAGCCCTTCTCCAGAAAGATCAGGTCCGATCGTACCACCTGTATTGTTCACGCGGTGGCAGCCAATACATCCCTGTGACGGAAATAGCTGCGCTCCGCTCTGTGCTGTTGTTGAAAAAGTAGTTACCCGCGGCACCAGTGAAGGAGGTGTGGGAGCTTCTCCTGCTGCCGGCTTGCTGTAATAACCTGCAATGGTCAGAGCCACTATAGCTCCCCAAAATAATATTCCGCATGCCATAGCAACAGGACGTTTCAACGGGTTCCGTTCCGGCCCTCGATCAAGAAAAGGAAGTAAGACCAGCAGCAAAACCAGAACTTGAGGAACACCCACTGCGCCAATGGGTTCAAGCCTTCCGGGAAAGAATTTTATCGCTTCATAAAGGAATAAGAAGTTCCACTCAGGTTTTGGTACGAACGATGAGTCCAGGGGATCTGCTGCACCATTGAAGGGCTTTGGTGCAAAGACAGCTAAAGTGATAAGTGCAAGGATGATGAGTGTTCCGATGAGTGCATCTTTGAAGACCTGGTCCGGCCAGAATTGTCCTTTAATTTCCCCTTGGGCTTCATTCCAGGGTCCAACACTTCCAGAACGGCGGAAGGCTATGAGGTGTGCCCCGATCAGAACTATAAGAGTTGCCGGAAGGATCGCTGTATGGACAATAAAGAGACGGGAGAGGGTTAATTGGCCCATTTCTTCACCGCCACGCATGATGCGTTTTATTGTGTCGCCCAAAACGGGAATAGAACCGGGAATGCTCGTTCCCACTTCAGCTTCCCAATAAGCCTTCTGGTCCCAGGATAAGGGGCCGCCTGTGAAACTTAAAGCTATGACGATGAGCAAAAGACTTATCCCGAAGAGCCAAGTGAGTTCCCGCGGGTGCTTGTAGGCTCCCCATATAAAGACGCGTGAAATATGGAGCGCGATAAGTATTATCATGGCATTGGCTCCCCAGTAATGCAGCCCGTTGATAAGCCAGCCGAAAGGTATTTTTGTCCTCAGGAAATTGACGCTGTCATAAGCATGATCAACGGTTGGGACATAGTAAAAAAGCTGCATAATACCAGTAACAGCCTGCAACATGAAAACAGTGAGAAGGGCACTGCCGAGCGTGTAAGTGAAACGGCTGCCGCCGGGAATTTCTTCATCCAGTGCGAGATGAATGAGGGTGGAGAAGGGCCATCTCTCATTCAACCAATGCCATATTTGTGATAACATGTGAGCCTCCTATACGGCTACCTTTTCTGCTACCCCCACCTTAAACTGCTCCCATACAACAAACAGAACTCTATTGTCTATTCTGGCCGGCAAGGTATCGAGTGGACGCGGTGCGGGGCCGCCCAGTACCTTTCCGTCAATTGAAAACACACTCCCATGGCAAGGGCATTCAAAATGATTCGTACCGGCATCCCATTTATAATAGCAGCCGAGGTGGGTACATATTGGTGAAAAAACAGTCACCTCATATGCTGAATGTTTTACAGCCCAGACTGAGTGTACTGTTGTTTCATGCCGGTAAGCGTCATCAGTACGAGCAAAAAAATTCAGCCTTACCGGCTGGTCAACCGGCAGAGAATCTACTTCGGCCACTTTATACCAGGCCAGTTTTGCTTTCTTGAACTTTGAGACAATCAGAGCCTGTATAAAAGGGATGCCTAAGATAAGACCGATGAAAAGGGTTATGATACCGATCAGGAGCTTTAGAAAGGTGCGCCGGGTGGTACTGAACTTTTCTATCAATATTGGTTGTTGTTCTTCTCGCATATATGTTCCTCCCTGTTAAACTCGTTATTTCCTGCAGTCTTGCTACAGGGTGTCCAATAAGCTCCTGCCCCTTGACGGGGGGAACCAGGTTGGGGTGATCATAAAATTTTATCTTAACCCTCCCCTTATTCTCCTCCCGTCAAGGGAGGGGAAATATAGGATATCCTGTGGTCTTGCCTCCAAATTATTCATTAGCTTTTAAAGTAAAATCATATCTTTATAGAAACTTACTGCCGATTGTCTGAATTACTTCTATAAACATCGATGGATAAACCCCCAGCCATAATAACAAAATGGTGAGGACAGCAAGAGAAATACTATCTGCCAGAGAAATTTTCGCAGAGGCAATAGGGTCTTCGATACCTACGTTGCTCGCAGGCCGTCCGAACAGAGCAATGACAACACGTAAATAATAAAACAGTCCCATGGCACTATTTATAACCAGCATCACCACCAAGAGCCATAAGGATGAGCCAATTCCTGCCTTAACAATGTAGAACTTGCCAATAAAACCGGCTGTCAGAGGGATGCCTGCCAGTGAGAGCAACATAGCGATGAACACGCCGGACAACCATGGCCGGCGAAAGGCCATTCCATGATAGTCATTTATGGAATCAGCCTCTCTCTGACTTCCAGATAATACGGTAATAATCCCGAAGGCTCCCAAGGTTGTTACAAAATATGCGATCAGATAGAATGTGACGGCCGTAAAAGCATATGTCCTGCTTGCAAGGAAAGCCACCAATAAATAGCCGAGGTGCGCAATCGAGGAATAAGCCAAGATTCTTTTGACATTGTCTTGCAGCAGCGCGAGAATGTTGCCGAAAAACATCGAGGCAATTGCAATAAGGGTAAATATAAGGAAAAGCGAACTGTTGAGAGTGACATCTATAAGAGTAAAATAACGCAGGAGTAAAGCAAACACAGCACCCTTTGAGACTGTAGCTATAAAAGCAGTCACAGGTGCAGGCGCACCTTCATATACATCGGGTGTCCACATATGGAACGGTACCACAGCTAATTTAAATCCCACCCCCACAATAATCATTGATATGCCGACGAAAATTAATACATTCCTGGTATCAATAATCTTTGATGCGATCCCGGCAAAAGACATTGTTCCAAGTTCAGCATATACGAGTGCGATACCGAAAAGAAGGAATGAAGCTGAAGCGGCAGCAAGGATTAAGTATTTAATGCCTGCTTCAATACTGCGATCACTACTGCGAAGATAGGCGATAAGCGCATAAAGGCTTACGCTTAGTATCTCAAGCCCGAGAAAAAGAGAAGCAAAGTGACTGCTTGCAACGAGCACTGCCGAGCCGAGAATTGCAAGAAGTAGAAGAATATAGAATTCGTCATTGTTCCCTTCATGCTTTTTGAGATAACCATAGGAAAGCACAACAACAATAAAACTCGCCGCAAGGATCAGGCCGGTAAAAAAAAATGCATAATGGTCAAGGATGAGGAGGGTTGTTATCTGATGCGGCAAAACAGGATATGTATTGAGAAGAGTGGCAAATGACACAACAATCCCAATGAGTGTCAATAGAGCAGAAAGGATGTGACATCTGTAAAAAGCGATTGACAGCATGACTAACAACGCAGCAGCTGCCAATATGATAAAAGGTAATAAAAAAAATATATCACCTATTGTCATGGATTCCCTCTCCCGTCCGGCACTGATTGACTGACTCTGCTATTATCAGATGGCGGGTCTGCCTGCTTTTCTTGTTCAGGTACTGCTGTCTGCCGTTCTCTTACGATCTCCTGCAGATTATCCAAAGATTTTCCGGCTGTGTTTAATAATGGCTGAGGATAAAGGCCAAGCAGAACGAGGTTTATAATCATAACAGCCATAACAGACATTTCGCGCAAAGAAAAATCAGGAATTTTCCAGCCTTCTTTATTCAAGCCGAAGAAGGTTACATAGATCATCCACAATGAATAGACCGTTGCCGTAACAAGGCCGACTGTTGCAAGAACGGTTATCGTAATATTTACCTGATATGTGCCCAAAAGTACAAGGAACTCGGCAACAAAGTTACCCAGTCCCGGCAGTCCGAGGGACGCCAGAGCGAAGAAGAGTCCTACTGCACCTATACGTGGTACCGCTGACCACAGTCCGCCCATACGGCTTATTTCGCGGGTATGGATTCTCTCCTGAAGAGCCCCCACAAGCATAAAGAGAGCGCCCGTGCTTATGCCGTGACAGACTATCTGCATAACCGCACCCTGTAAAGCTAATGTGTTCCATGCAAAGACGCCGAGGAACACAAAACCCATATGACTGATGCTTGTATACGCTACGAGCCGTTTAAGGTCTGTCTGTGCAAAGGCCATGACAGCACCGTAGAGAATGCCGACGACCGCAAGTACCATTGCTACCGGTGTGAAAGAAAAAGCAGCCTCGGGAAACAGAGGAAAGACGAAGCGGAGTAATCCATAAGCGCCTGTTTTCAGTAGCAGACCGGCAAGGATAACGCTTCCTGCTGTGGGTGCTTCAGTATGGGCATCGGGCAGCCAGCTGTGCACAGGCACTACAGGGAGCTTCACGGCAAAGGCGATCAGAAAACCAAGCATCAGCCACATCGCCGTTGTTGCGGGCATGGATGTTCCCAGTAAATGCATATAATCAAATGTATAAGTTCCGGTATTTTTACCGTGAATAAAATACAGTCCGAGGATTGCTATCAACATCAGCAACCCGCTGAGTTGAGTGAAGATGAAAAATTTGATGGATGCATAGAGGCGATTCTCATGTCCCCAGATCGCGATGAGAAAATACATCGGTACAAGCATCAATTCCCAGAAGAAATAAAAGAGGAAAAGATCAAGCGCAAGGAATACGCCGATTATGCCGGCCAAAATAGCCATTAAATTGAGATGGAAGAAACCGATTTGATCCTTTATCTCCGTCCAGGAAGAGACCACTGCCATTAGCCCCAAAAAAGCGGTGAGCGATACCATAATAAGGCTGAGACTATCCATAGCCAGGTGGAAATTGATGCCTAACTGTGGGATCCACAGCCGGTTTATCTCAACAAGCCAGGCGCCTTTATAAGACAACCCAACTGAACTATAGTGCGTTGTCCACTGTGCAAGAACCAGTATAAGATCAGCAGTAATCGCTGCCAGAGAAACCCAACGTGTGAGTCGGGAGTTCCAGCGATTCAGAAACCATGATAAAAGGCCGCCGGCTAAGGGAATAAGAATTAACAATATTAATATCATACAAGCTCCACGATTCCTATAAGGATAATTGCACCAATAGCGATACCCATTGCATACCACCGTACTTTCCCGGATTGTGTAAAACTAAAACTACGATTCAAAGCACGGCTGAGCAAGGCTATTCCCTTATAAATGAAATCTATGAAATCGTTCTTGTTGACACGTGCTATCCAGAGAAAAGGCTGAACGATAAATTTATCGTAGAGCAGATCGAAGTTCCAGCCCTGAAACAAAAAACAATGTACTGCAAAGGCGATCGGGTTCTGCATAATTTTCTCTCTGCGACCGGTATGCTGGGGGCTGTGGAGGAAGTACCTGTATGCAAATATAATTCCGATAAGAGCGATTAAAGAGGTGATGAACTGTAAATTTCCTTCGGCACTAAGGTCTGCATGAGATATGGCTAAAGGCGGCAGAGCGGTGTGAAGGAAGTCGGTCAATAAAGGAGAGTTGCCTAATGTTTCTGGCAGCTCGACAAGCCCGCCTATCAATGAAAGCACGGCAAGAGTGATCAAAGGAATGGTCATGATAATTCCAGGTTTGCGGCTGACCTGCGAGGTCGCATCTCCCGAGAAGGTTAAAAAGAACATACGAAAGGTATAGATCGAAGTCAGGAACGCACCTGTTAATCCTGCTGCCCAGAGCCAGACATTTCCTTTGTCTGAAGCCCATACCTGCCACAGGATCATGTCTTTGCTGTAAAAGCCTGCTGTCACCAATGGTAATGCAGAAAGAGACGCCGAGCCGATGAGAAAAGTCCAGAAGGTGACAGGCAGTTGCTTACGTAGTCCACCCATTTTAAACATATCATGTTCCTGATTAAGGCCGAGGATAACCACGCCTGCACCAAGAAAGAGGAGAGCCTTGAAAAAGGCATGGGTCATGAAATGGAAGATAGCTGCTGACCATGCACCCACACCGAGGGCAAGGAACATGTAACCGATCTGACTTATTGTGGAATAGGCAAGGACGCGTTTGATATCCCGCTGGGTAAGGGCGCTAAGACCGGCAAGGAGCAATGTCACTGCGCCGATAATAGCCACAGCGGACTGGACAGGGGGTGCGAGCGTAAAAAGCACATGCGTGCGTGCGATGAGATATACCCCGGCAGTCACCATGGTCGCTGCATGTATGAGGGCACTCACAGGCGTTGGACCTGCCATAGCATCAGGAAGCCATGTCTGCAAAGGCAGCTGAGCCGACTTGCCTACCGCGCCGCCTAGCAATAAAGCTGCAGAGGCTACTGCAAGGGCTGACCCTACGGGCCAATGTTGAGAGGCGAGGTGCAGGATCTGCTGGATCTGTAAAGTGCCGAAGGCGGTAAAGAGCAGAAAGAGACCGACAGCCATAGAAGCATCCCCGATACGCGTGACAACAAATGCCTTGATTGCTGCCCGGCCATTAGCCGGATCTTTATACCAGAAACCTATCAGCAGGTAGCTGCAGAGACCTACTCCTTCCCATCCAAGATAGAGAAGTACCAGGTTATTGGCTAAAACCAATGTGAGCATTGACCCGACGAAGAGGTTCATGTAAGCAAAAAACCGTCTGTAACCTTCATCATCTCTCATAAACTCAACAGAATAAAGGTGTATGAAAAAACTGACAAATGTGACAACCAAAATCATTACAACTGAAAGTACATCAAGATAAAAAGCGATTTCAGGAGCGAATCCGCCGACCTGCAGCCATGTCCACAAGACTTGTGTATATGAATAGCCGGTTGGCGGTGAGACTATGAAACTGTAACTTACAATGAATGCAACTGCAGCAGAAAGGCCGACTGAAATGACGCCGATGAAGGCAGCGCTTTTTGCAGGCAATCTGTGGCCTGACAAGGCAAGTATGAGGAAACCGGCAAAAGGCAATGAAGGGACCAACCACAGGAGTTCAAGCATCTCACCCTCTCATCTTTCTTGCAGCATCGGCATCGAGTGTCTTAAACTTATGGTAAAGCTGAAGAACGAGCGCCAGTCCTACCGATACTTCTGCTGCTGCCATTGTCAGGATAAAGATAAATAAAACCTGGCCGTCAGGCTGGCCCCATCGTGATCCTGCGACAACAAAAGCCAGACCAGCGGCATTCAACATAATTTCTATTGACAGAAGAATAAAAATAATATTACGTCGTACAAGGACTCCGATTAATCCGAGAGAGAAGAGAATCCCGGCGAGAATGAGTCCGTATTCCATAGGAATCGCAGTCATTGAGATTCTCCTTCAGCTATTTCGTTTGAAAATCCCCCTTTACTAAAGGGTGGTGAGGGGGCATTCTTTTCATTGTCCTTTGTGTTGCCGGGCGACTTAGCTGTTTCGACAGCTTTGGCACGCCTTCCAAGGTGATATGCTCCTATGAGCCCTGCCAGCAGAAGTATTGATGCAAGTTCGACTCCCAACACATAAGGGCCAAAGAGGGCGATGCCTACCTGTTTCGGTCCGATGACGATGATACCGGAAGGTTGTCTACCATGTTGTATGAGTATGTATATCAGCTCAATAATCAGAATAGTAGACAGAATCACCGGTCCTAACCACATATCTGAACTCAGCCATTCCTTTTCCTGTTTTATGGCCTGCGGCCCCAGGTTAAGCATCATCACGACGAATACGAAAAGTACCATAATGGCGCCCGCATAAATAATTATTTCGAGTGCGGCGACAAAAGGTGCACCAAGGACGAAAAAGATCAATGCCGTGGATAATAACGATACGATAAAATAAAGAAGCGCATGCACTGCATTCAGCCGGGTTATGGCCATGACTGTTGATATAATTGCGACTGCGGATAATATATAAAAAATACTGTTCATAATTTCCCTCGCCTACGGCATCAAGGTCCGCACGTCTACAGGCGGTTCCTCATCTTCTCCTTCTCCCTTATCTTTTCCGGCAATAGATAAACCAGCAACTTTGTAGAAATTGTATCCAGGATATTTTCCGGTTCCGCTGATAAGCAGATCTTCCTTCTCGTAAACCAGATTCTGCCGGTTATATTCGCCCATCTCGAAATCCTGTGTAAGCTGGATTGCATATGTCGGGCATGCCTCTTCGCAGAAGCCGCAGAAAATGCAGCGCGAAAAATTAATCCGGAAAAACTGAGGATAACGCCTTCCATGTTCATCTTCTGTTGCCTGTAAAGAAATGCAGTCTACAGGACATGCCACCGCACAGAGATAACATGCGACGCAACGTTCTCCGCCGTAAGGATCGCGGGAAAGGATGATACGTCCTCTCCATCTCGGCGGAATATAGGGTTTCATTTCGGGGTAGAGAATTGTCTCCCGCTTATGAAACATATGTACGAATACAGTCCATATAGATCTCAATAAACTGAACATTATATCTCCTTATGAATTAATCTCAAGCAAAATACCTCCTGTGACTAACAGGTTCAGTAACGCAAGTGGAAGCATCACCTTCCAACCGTATGACATCAGTTGATCGTATCTCGGCCGCGGAAGGGATGCACGGAGTAGGATGAACAGGCAAATGAAGAAAAGGGTCTTAAGAATAAACCATACGATTGGCGGAAGAACAGGACCCAACCAGCCACCAAAGAACAGTGTTACCATCAAGGCGGAAATAAGAGTGATACCAAGGTACTCCCCAACGAAGAACATACCGAATTTCATCCCGGAATATTCAGAGTGAAAACCTGCCACAAGTTCACTTTCAGCTTCAGGGAGGTCAAAAGGCAGCCTGCGGGTCTCTGCAATGCCTGCTATCAAAAATATTATCATGCCAAAAAACTGGGGTATGCAGAACCACAGACCTCTTTGTGCCTTAACTATATCGCGGAGGTCAAATGAACCGGTGAGCATAACTATACCCATGAGTGATAACCCCATGAATATTTCGTAACTGAGCATCTGGGCTGCAGCTCGAAGGCCGCCCAGCAGGGAATATTTGTTATTTGAAGCCCAGCCAGCTAAAGCGACGCTATAAACGCCCATTGAAGACATCGCCAAAAAGAAAAGCAATCCGATATTGAGGTTTACCACTTCGATATCACGAGTAAACGGGATAATGGCAAAGGTCATTAATACGGTAACTACGATTATTGCAGGCGCGATAACAAAGACAGGCTTGTCGGCAAAGGGCGGAATCCAGTCTTCCTTGGCAAAGATTTTTATCATGTCCGCAAGTACCTGGAGCAATCCAAACTTACCAACACGATTCGGACCAAATCTGTCCTGCCAGACCCCGAGTAGTCGTCGTTCGAGCCAGATAAGCCCTGCGGCAACGGACATTGCGGCAATAAGCACACCAAAAACAACAACCAGTGAACGTATTACTTCATTCATGAGATTACCCCGCTCCTTTTTAAACGCAGACCTTTGGCTTCAGCAGGAAGGATAATTCCGGTCAGTCCGGGCAGACCGACGGGTAAGCCAGCTGTCCCCCGGGGTAATGTTACTATAAGTCTTACAGGCAGAGTTAATAAATGTCCGTTTAAAATTATTTCGATCTCTTCACCTTCATTTATTTGCAGATATTTCATATCATCAGGGTTGAAGCCAAGATATGGCTGTGGTGCCCGTTCAGCTATCGCTGGCGATAAGATACTTAATTCCTCTGAACCGAAAATGTGGTAGAGAGGAAGAACAAGTAATTCTTCAGGATTGGGACTAAAGGCTGTAGGTACTTCATTGAAGTAAGATATAATCCCTTCTCCCTGCGGTTCGATTAACCGCCGGCCCGGGTCTCCGCCGTAAAGAGAACCGCCGACCTCGCTCTGGAACTTGTTGACCGCCTGGATAGAGTTCCAGCCCGGAGCCCAGAAGCGGGTAATGAGTGATGACGGAGGCATACCCTCGTATCCTTCCATCGAAAAAGAGAGAGGTGAATCAGGATCATCAGAAGGTTTAGGTTCATGCAGATTTGTATTTGCAAACATTGCGGTACGACCGCTGTAACGATGTGGTTGGCGTGGAATTTTCATACCGGAAATGCGAAATCCGGCAGGAGGTGCAATCTCCGTGGCTGGTTTGAAAACTGGTAAGAACTTAACCATCGCGTGAGTAATGTCTTCGAATAACCGCCACTGTTTTGCTTCAGGCCTGTTAGCAACAACCATCATATCAAGGACCCACCTCCAGCTTTCCTGTATATCGTCAGCGGGCTGAAAAACTTTTAAAAAGCGTTGTGTGCGCCCCTCATTATTAATCAGTGTACCGTCGGTCTCAGCAAAAGTGCTTGCAGGAAGCACCACCTCAGCCTTTGAAGTCGTCCGAGTTGTCAGGCTATCTATGACGATAACATGTTTGCTCTTATCAAAAAATTCATCTACAGTCTCTTTTCCCACCCTCCGGTAAAGATCGTTCTCAAGGATAATAACTGTATCTACTGTCTCCTCCTGTACTGCTTTAAAGGCTGAATGCAAGCTGCCGCCGACAATGAGACCGAGTCCAAGGGTATTGCACTCAGGTACTGTAAAGCAAAGTTCGGCAACCTGTCCGCCTCTACACAGTGACCATGCTATGTTAGCTGCTGCTTGTATTATAGGTTCACTGTAACAACTCATGCCGGAAACAATCAGAGGTCTGTCTGCCTCCTTCAATGTCTCTGCAATTCTGACGGCTAAAGCCTGTACTTCCTCTGGTAGACCGGCAATCTGTGGTGCTTTCGTGTTCAATGCATGAGCAACTGCAAAGCCCAGGCGCGCTATATCATCAGGTGCGGCTCTGTAAGTCTGAGCAGCTATATCATCAAGCTTGGTACCTGCAGGTGTAGCAATATAAAGAGGACCTTTCTCATTCTGTATAGCATCCCGCACAGCGTAATCATGCCACCGGGGAATATTCAATTTATCGGATATTCTCTTAATGGGTTTCTGGCGCACTGACTGGCGCAGGGCAAGAGAAAGCATAGGTGCCACATTTGTTACGTCCTCTCCGAGGATAAAAACTGCATCAGATGTTTCTACATCGTGAAGTGACGGAGAACGTGCAGGACCCTTCTGCAGTATATCTATGATCAGGGAAACGAGGTTGAATTCCGTTTCTGAAACACCGAGGTAAAAATTTTCAGGGCCGACAAGTGTACGTAGCGCAAAATTGGCTTCAAGTGAAGCTCTTGGTGATCCGATACCAATCACTTTCGCGCCAAAATAAAGAATACTCTCCAGATATTTAAGAATATCCTCTCTGGCAGGCGGTTCCATGTTTTTTTCTGCCCATGTTTTCTTATATCCCTTTGGATGGTTCAAAATCGGTTGGCGTATCCGCTGATCTGAATTCACAAACTCATATCCGTAACGTCCCCGGTCACACAGGAAGTAACCGTTCACTTTGCCGTTATAGCGGTTGCATATTCTCCGGAGTGTACCGTAACGTTCACCGGGGATTGTATTGCAACCAAGCCCGCAGTGCACGCAGACAGAAGGCGCTGTCTGTAAGTCCCATTTACGTGTATAATGGCGCTTTAACGTTTTATCGGTAAATACTCCTGTCGGACAAACCTCCACGAGGTTGCCGCTGAACTCACTTTCAAGAACACCGTCTTCTTGTCGTCCAAAGTAAACATAATTGTGTGAGGCGAAAACATTGAAATCCCGGCCACCTGCATAGTCGCAGTAGAAACGGAGGCATCGGTAACACTGGATACAACGGTTCATTTCATGATTCACAAAGGGGCCGAGATATTGATTGCGGTAAGTACGCTTTTTGAAACGTGTTCTGCGGTAGATATGCCCGGTCATAACAGTCATATCCTGGAGATGGCATTCTCCGCCTTCATCACAAACCGGACAGTCGTGCGGGTGGTTGAGCATCAGCCATTCGATATTTCGGGCACGGAATTTCCTCGCTTCCGGATCATCTATGGAGATGCGCGTTTCATTTGATGCAGGCGTCATGCACGCCATGACAATCCGGCCGTGTGTATCTTTTTCGTCTTTGAACTGTTTGACAGCACACTGCCGGCAGGCACCCACAGAATGCATAGCCGGGTGCCAGCAGAAGTAAGGCAAGTTAAACCCCAGAGAGAGACATGCCTGGAGCAGGTTCTGTCCTTCTTTGACTTCGTAAGGTTTATTATCTATGTATATCGTAATCATCTGTCATCTCCAGGGGCATCGTTTCTCTCGGATATGTTGTTCAAAGTCTTCTCTGAAATATTTCAGGGCGCTTTCCAATGGTTCCATGGCTCCGGGCGCAAGGGCACAAAATGTATGCCCTGGTCCTAACAGCAATGTTTGCTCTTCAAGTATCTCAATGTCCTCGGGATGCCCTCGACCATTCTCTATGTCGTATAAAATCTTTTCCACCCAAGGGAGCCCTTCGCGGCACGGTGTGCACCAGCCGCAGGACTCACGGGAAAAGAACTGTTCAAGGTTGTGAACCATGCCTACGGGACATGTCTGATTATCCAGAACAATCATGGTTCCGGTACCCATGCGGCTTCCTGCTTTCTGCAGGGAGTCAAAGTCTATCTTCATATCCAGATGTTCTTCCACCAGAAAATCGGTCGAAGCCCCTCCCGGAATAATACCCCGTAATTTGAGGCCATCTTGCATGCCGCCGGCATGTTCTTCGATTATCTCCCTGATGGTGGTTCCCATCGGAAGCTCCCAGAATCCAGGCTTTTTAACCTTCCCGCTGACTCCAAAAATTTTTGTTCCGCCATCACTTTCCGAGCGGCTTAATCCTTTGAACCAATCAGCACCATGATTAATTATGTGAGGTATATTGCAGAGGGTCTCTGCATTATCTATGACGGTCGGTTTACCCCATAGCCCAACAGTTGTTGCATAAGGTGGCTTTGCACGGGGTATTGCACGTTTTCCTTCAAGAGAATTTAATAGTGCTGTCTCTTCGCCGCATATGTAACGTCCAGCACTGATGTGAAGACGTAGCTCTAAACTGTACCTCGACCCGAAAATATTTTTACCAAGGTAGTTATTATCATATGCCTCAGCTATGGCCTTCTTGAGCCTTTCAGCAGCCAGAAAATATGCAAGACGTATAAAAATGTAGGCAACATCTGCCTGTACGGCAAAGGCACTGATAATCATGCCTTCAATCAGTTGATGCGGATCACCCTCAAGCAGCAGCCGGTCTTTAAACGTGCCAGGCTCCATCTCATCGGTGTTAGCAATCAGATACTTTGGCCGGGGCACGTCTTCATCTACAGGTACCAGGCTCCACTTTATACCCGTCGGAAAGCCCGCACCACCGCGCCCCCGAAGTTTTGAATCCTTGATCATGCCTGTTATTTCTTGCGGCGACATACTTCTAAGAGCTTTACGCGAAGCCTGATAACCTCCGGCTTTCTCATATTCTTTGAGATTGAAAGGTTCCTCACCCGGCCGGATGTTTTTAGTAAGCGGTAGTTCCATCAATATGCTCCCTACCTGTATTTATCAAGAATATCGTCAATTTTGTCCTCATCAAGATTTCCGTAAATCTTGTTATCAATAAGCATTGCAGGCGCAGTATCACATGCCCCAAAGCAGGCAATAGGCAATAAAGTAAACTTGCCATCTGCGCTTGTTTCACCCAATTCGATGCCGAGCTTTGTCTTAAGATACTTGAGAATCTTTTCATATCCCATTATCCAGCAACTGATACTGTCGCAAATGAGAATTACATGCTTACCTACGGGCTTCCTGAAGATGAGGCTGTAAAATGTTGCAACCCCGTCCAATTCATCAGGTGTCATTTCAAGAAGTTCGCAAATATCTTTCATTGCCTCATCAGACACCCAGCCTCTATATCTCTGTATAATCTTCATCGCTCCGATACAGGCAGCATGTTTCTGCTCGAATTCTTGAACCTCTGCCTTAATCTCCCTTCGTTCTTCTTCAGTCAACATAGTTTTATCAAGCCTCAACGGTCCACATCGGCCAGCACGTAATCGATGCTTCCGAGGATTGCTAACAAATCAGGGATCATGAAACCGCGGCTGATCAGCGGTACCATCTGCAAGTGCGGGAAAGAGGGTGTGCGTATGCGAACACGATAAGGCATCGTGCTCCCGTCGCTGATCAGATAATAGCTGTTATTTCCCTTGGTCGCCTCAATACCTATTGATGCTTCACCTGGCGGAATGACAGGCCCCCAGCTTACGCTCAGAAAGTGCGCAATGAGTGTCTCAATATCATACATTGTGTGTTCTTTTAACGGAGGTGTTGCCAACGGGTGGTCTGACTTGTAAGGACCATCGGGCATGTTTTTCAGGCACTGCTCGATAATCCGCAGGCTCTGGCGCATCTCCTCAATTCGAACAATTCCGCGATCATAGCAATCCCCGTTTTTACCGGTAGGGATGTCAAACTCGAACTGGTCATAACCTGAGTAAGGTCTTTTTTTGCGTAAATCCCATTCGAGGCCGCAGGCACGCAGGCCGGGCCCTGTTGCACCCCATTCAATAGCTTCATCCAGTGTGTAATCTCCGATACCCATTGTACGGGCTTTATAGATGCGGTTCTGCTTGACGATTTTATCGTACTCGGCAAGGCGGGGCGGCAGATACTGCAGGAAGTTATGAACCAATTTATCCCATCCCTTAGGTAGGTCTTGCGATACCCCTCCGATACGGAACCAGCTCGGATGCATGCGTCCGCCGCAGACCGCTTCAACAATATCAAAGATACGTTCTCTATCGGTAAACATATAAAACACTGGAGACAATGCCCCAAGATCCTGTGCGAAAGTGCCATACCATACGAGGTGACTCGCGATTCGAAAAAACTCTGCCATCATGATCCGAATGACCTTCACTTTGTCAGGAACTTCTATGCCTGCCAGTTTCTCAACGGAAAGGACATAAGGGAGATTGTTCATCACGCCGCCCAGATAATCAACGCGATCGGTGTAAGGAATATAAGTGTGCCATGACTGGCGTTCACCCATTTTTTCGGCTCCCCTGTGATGGTAGCCGATGTCAAGCACCGCATCTACTATCTCTTCTCCGTCGAGCTCAAGTATAACGCGCAGCAGACCATGCGTCCCCGGGTGTTGAGGACCTAAATTAAGAAATAAAAAATCAGTATCTTCACTTTTGGTTTTCATACCCCACTCCTCGGGGCGGAATTGGAGTGCCCTTTGCTCAGCCTCTTCCTTTTCGTCCGGCAGGCGGAAGGGGTCCATCTCAGTGGCGCGGGCAGGATGATCTTTTCGAAGAGGATGACTCTGCCATGTTGGCGGCATCAGGATTCTCTTGAGGTGGGGATGTCCCTCAAAGGTGATACCGAACATATCCCATACTTCACGTTCATACCAATTTGCCGAAGGCCAGATATCTGTCACACTTTTTATAGAAGGGGATTCGCCTTTGAGAGCAACCTTGATACGGATATCTTCATTGCGGTCAAATGATAAAAGATGATAGACAATTGTAAAGTCGCTATCCGGTTGATTTTGGCAATTGATGCGGACACGCTCGTCAATGGCGGTAAGGTCATACAACATGCGATAAGGTCTATTGACATCGTCTTTAAGAAAGCGTAATACATCACGGACCCTATCCTTTGACACCCACATAGTGTAAATATCATCTTGTGTCGCTTGATATACAAAAGTAATATCGCTAAATTTGTCCTGAAGTCCCCGAAGTATGTTCACATCATACATAAAATATTGTTCTCCGTTTCAATCAAAAAATTCCTCGAAGCTTTGTCTCGGTTCTCCCTAAAATTCCCCCTTCATCGATGGCGAAGTCCGCCTGAGGCGGATAGAGTGGGGGTGATTTTGAAATTGTTTTCACCCTCCCATTCATCCCCTCCTCTACGAGTCATTGACCGTCAAGGGAGGGGAGATATTAGATACCTTACAGCTGGCTGCGGGGCAGTTCCTAAGTTTAAACTGCATCAGGGGAACGCAGCTCGGTAACTTTCTGCCTTTCTTCCCTCTTTATATCGCGTTGAGAGGGCATTACCGGACGCTCCGTAACCTGTGAACCGGCCAGCCAGCTCAGAGGACGTTTTTCACTTTCGACAGCCTTCTGTAGAAGTAAAAGCCCTTCCATAAATGCTTCTGGACGGGGGGGACACCCGGGAATATATACATCCACAGGAAGAAACTTATCAACTCCCTGAACTACACTATAAATGTCATACATACCACCGGAGTTTGCACATGATCCCATGGATATTACCCACCGCGGTTCCATCATTTGTTCATAGAGACGCTTGATCACCGGAGCCATCTTGATAAACACCGTGCCTGCAATCACCATCAAATCAGCCTCACGTGGTGTGCCTCGTATGACTTCAGCACCGAAGCGCGCTATATCGTATTTGCTTGTAATGCTTGTCGCCATTTCAACAAAGCAACAGGAAAGACCGAAGTTGAAAGGCCAGATAGAATTCTTGCGCCCCCATGCCAGGAGGTCCTGCAGGCGAGAGAGAATGACAAATCTGTGGACCGAGTCTTCCATTCCATTCGTTGAGAGTAAACCCGAAGATTTTCTTAACATCCATTTCATAACGAGATCCTACCCTCCTGCCTGAGTTTACGAGTTCTTTTGCCAGTGGGTCCCCAATCTAACGCGCCAAGACGCCATAAATAAACAAGTACAGCAACGAGAATGCCGATGAAAACAAGGATTTCTGTATAACCAGTCCATCTCAGCTCACGGACCGCCACTGCCCAGGCAAAAATAAAAATCGTTTCAAGATCAAAAATAACGAAAAACATTGCTACAAGATAAAACCTGACATCGAACCGTACCTGTGCGGTACCTGTCGGAACTATGCCTGATTCGTAAGGCTCGCCCGTCGCTCTATCTCTGTGGCGTTGGCCCAAGATATACGACAGGGCGATCATAGATGTAACCAATACGACAACAGCAGCGAAGTATACGGATAGAGGCCATAGAGCGGTCGAATCTGTTTGTATATTCATCATCCTAATTTTCCTGTCGTAAGAGAACTGTTGTTATTCTAAGTTGTTAAAGCAAGAAAGAATATCAGATTAAATCTGATTTTATTGTAAGATTTTTACCTACAAGGATTCAAGATGGATGAGATGAAAGATTACGAAATGATTCTGGCTGTGCTCACAATATTGCTTGCGGGGCTGGAAGTGTATCTATGTCCACTCTCGGAAGCGATAGAAAGACAGTTGTCAGACTGATCTAAAAAATTTCAAAAAATTAAAACTTCACTCAATAATAAATCTGACATCGCCTGAGCGGCAAGTTCTATTTTTTTACAATTTCGTGTTACAGCTTCAAAATTCCTCCTCTGCTTTACTTAACAAAACATAAATTCATATAATATCATCTAATATCATCCTGAATTACGCAAGGTTGTAGCCACAACCTTTAGGTTGCGTGGATTTAAACAATTATTAATCTACCTTTCAGGCTCAAACGCAGGCTAAAGCCTGCGGCTACAAGAATATTATGACAACCCTGCGTAATCTGAGCTAATTTAAAAATGAAATAATAAAATCACTTCTTAATAATTTCAGGAGAATAACCGAGTGAAAATAATCGTTTGCATCAAGCAGGTTCCAGATACTGCTGAAGTAAGGATCAATCCGGAGACAGGAACCCTTATCAGAGAAGGAGTTCCGAGCATCATCAACCCTTATGACATGCATGCGATTGAGGCAGGACTTCAGATAAAAGAAAAAACAGGAGGGACCGTTATGGTGATAACCATGGGACCTCCGCAGGCTGAAACTGCCCTGCGTGATGCCATATCCATGGGTGCAGATCATGCAGTACTCCTGACAGACAAGGCTTTTGCAGGCTCTGATACATGGGCAACATCATACACCCTATCAAAGGCTATCGAAAAACTCGGTGCCGACATTATCATATGCGGGAAACAGGCAATAGATGGAGACACTGCACAGGTAGGACCTGAGATAGCAGAGTTTCTTAATATTCCTCATGTTTCATACGTAAGAATGATAGAAGATATTTCCAAGAATTCTATAAGGGTACAGAGGATGATGGATGAAGGTTATGACATTGTAGAAGCATCACTTCCCGTTCTTTTGACTGTTGTTAGGGAGTTGAATGTCCCGAGGCTGCCTTCACTGAAGGGAAAGATGGCCGCGAAAAAAGCTGAGATTAAGAAATGGGGATCTCGTGATATCCAGGCTGATGAGAATAATCTTGGTCTTAAGGGGTCACCAACACAGGTCAAGAACATATTCGCACCTGAGGCAAGATCTGACAGAAAGATTTTTCAAGGCACTCCTGAAGAACAGATTGATGCCTTATTAAATGAACTCAAGGGGCTCAAATGCCTATAGTTGTAAACATCGATAAGTGCACTGGGTGCCAGGAATGTCTGGCATCATGTCCCTATGATGCAATTGAAATCAAAGAAGGCAAAGCATTTATTAATGAATATTGTCAGATATGTATGACCTGCCTGAATGCCTGTCCTGAAGGGGCTATAGAAGAAATTAAAGAAACACTTGTCACTCGTCATGAGTCAACCGTGACTGATTTTAAGGGGATATGGGTCTTTGCAGAGCAGAGAGATGGAAAGATTGCATCTGTATCATATGAACTTCTCGGAATAGGTAGAAAGCTTTCTTACGATCTGAGTGTTGACCTTTCAGCAGTTCTCTTCGGTGCTTCTGAAAAAGAAGCAAAGGAGCTCATAGGGTGGGGTGCTGATAAGGTCTATTTTTGCGATGATCCGATATTTGATAAGTTTAATGACGAACCCTATGCTCAACTACTGTCTTCTCTTATAAATACCTACAAGCCCGAAATCGTCCTTGCCGGTGCAACACCAATAGGCAGATCATTCATACCGAGAGTTGCAGCGAAGGTAGGCACTGGTCTGACAGCAGACTGCACATCTCTTTCCGTAGATAGGGAGACACGAAACCTCTTGCAGGTGCGTCCTGCCTTTGGTGGAAACATCATGGCTACGATTCTCTGCCCCAGTCACAGACCCCAGATGGCTACTGTGAGACCGAGAGTGATGAAAAGGGGAGAATATAAGGAAAACAAAAAAGGAGAGATCATACATGTTAAGGCAGATAATATATCTTCCCGAACGAGAGTTATTGATACGATAAAGGAAGTCTCTGACATTGCAGTGAATATTCAGGAGGCAGAGATAATTGTATCTGGGGGTAGGGGGCTTGGGAATGCAAAAGGGTTTGAGCTCCTTAAAGAGTTGGCAGAACTGCTCGGTGGTGCTCTTGGTGCTACGAGACCTACTGTGGATGAGGGATGGATCCCCTATAGGCATCAGGTTGGTCAGACAGGGAGGACTGTATGTCCTAAAATTTATTTTGCCTGCGGGATATCAGGTGCTGTTCAACATCTTGTTGGCATGCAGTCGTCAGACATAATCGTTGCAATAAACAAAAATCCTGAAGCGCCGATATTCAATGTCGCAACGTATGGGATAGTTGGAGACCTTTATGAGATCATACCCTTGCTTATAAAGAAGATAAAGGAGACGCGGGGAAACACTTAGCAACTGACACGGTGAAACGGAGACACGGAGACGCGGTGACATGAAAGGGGAGAAATGACGACCCGGAGAAGCGGAGAAACGGGGAAACGCAAATAATATGTCTGAGCAGATAAGAACTTATAAAGATTTGAGAGTTTATCAAAATTCAGTAGAGTCTGCTATAAAGATTTTTGAGCTCACAAAATCTTTCCCTGTAAAAGGACGATATTCTCTTGTTGATCAGATACGTCGTTCATCGAGGTCAGTATGTACAAATCTTGCTGAGGCATTGAGAAAACAAGATATAAAGCAGCTTTTATTGCAAAATTGAGTGACGCAGAAAGTGAAGCAGCTGAAACACAAGTCTGGCTTGATTTTGCTACAAGGTGTAATTATATGAAAGCATCACTGTCTTCTGAACTCGAATCAGCATACGACCAGATTATTGGACAGATAGTAAAAATGATAGAAGGGCACATAAATGGATAATCAGAACAAAATGAGTATCTCCGAGTCCCCCAGTCCCCGTGTCTCCGTGTCACAGAAGATTGCCTTCATTTTCCCCGGTCAGGGTTCTCAATATGTGGGAATGGGAAAAGAAATCTATGACAATTTTGATGTGGCAAGAGATACATTCCGTGAGGCTTCGGAAAATCTCGGTTATGATATTGCGAGGCTCTGCTTTGAAGGACCCGAGAAAGAACTCAATAAGACTTTCAGGACTCAACCCGCTATCCTCACCGTAAGCACAGCAATCAATAGGGTTTTATTATCAAAAGGTGTAAGGCCATTCGTTGTTGCGGGTCACAGTCTTGGAGAATATTCTGCCCTTGTGTCAGCAGAGGTCTTTTCTTTTAGAGATGCTGTGAAAATCACTGAGAAGAGGGGGCAATTCATGCAGGAGGCCGTGCCTGAAGGGAAAGGGCTCATGGCTGCGATCCTTGGGCTGGAAAGAAACAAAATTGATGAAATATGCTTGTCCTTACATTCGGGGTATGCATCACCTGCCAATTACAATTCTCCTGGCCAGATAGTAATTTCAGGTGAAAAAGAAGCTGTTGAAGAAGCAATGAGACTCGCTAAAGAGAGCGGTGCTAAAAAGGTCATACCCCTTTCGGTGAGCGTCCCATCTCATTGTACATTAATGGCTGATGCCTCCAGAAGGCTTGCTGAATTACTTGATGAGATAGATTTCAAATACCCTCAGATATCTATCGTAAATAATGCCGACGCTATGTTTCTAAATGACAAAGACAGTATCAAGAGATCTCTTATCCGTCAACTCAACAGTCCACTCTTATGGGAGGATTCTATAAGAGTTATCGTAGATTCTGGAATAGATACATTTATAGAGGTTGGTCCTGGAAAAGTCCTTTCAGGTCTCATCAAAAGGATAGAACCCTCAGTAAAAATTTTCAATGTTGAGGATATGAAGAGTTTAGAGAGTACGTTAGCTGCTCTAAGAATCAATGAAGACTGATACATTACAGAAACGTCAGATTATTTTTTGATTAATGTTTCCTTCATTAAATGCGCACCCTGGACACTGGATTGCTACTGAACGCCTGTTTCAATAGACAGTATTATGAATCCATTAAAAATATTAATTTGATTTCTTGTTAAAAAGAGCCTTAATATTAAGTATATCCAGATAAAGCCAAACCCTTTGAGAGAGGGGGGCGGAAAGCGGCGGGTCTTGTCAGCAAAATAGAAGATGGCCGAGCTGCCGAAGGATTGAAGAACCTTTGGTGCGCTCGGTTTTTTAGTGTCCTTTTTGGTACCTGAGAATAGAGGGGGATCAGGATTTTTATGAAGTATCAGCAATTCTTTTTTATATACCCACCAAGATTCTGGGGCTTCGATGTTTCACCTCCCTTTAATTACCAGGTTTGTAAGACAAGTTTTTGAGTAAGGACTGCCTGGTTGCCGAAAGATATACTTTCGGTAAATTAGGTATTTTTATTAAAACGAAAATGAGAAAGCTAAAGAGGTTGGGGGGTGGTGTTATGAAGGCAGCTACTGAACGAATCAAATTTTCCCGAATAAGCAGTAAAGCGATCGTAGGTATTTTTACTATCGCACTTGTATTTCTATTGTTCATAGCAGATCTGATTCCGGTTCAGGCAGAGGTCATTCTGGTTACTGACATGGAATACGGGTCGCAAAGCCTTGGGGGGCTGTTTGCAGTGGACGTATCAGGCATCCGCTCGCTGCTGAGCGACTTCAATGATCCGACGCAGGGACCCACGGGCATCAACCCTGCGGGGGTTGCAGTGGGGTCTTCAGGAGACATCTGGGTAGTGGATATCTCAGCCGGAGCAACCTATCACGGAGCACTCTTCAAGGTTGATGCTTATGGCATAAGAACCATAGTGAGTGACTTCGGCAACGACTCGCAGGGAGACGTAGGAATGCGTCCCACTGCTGTGGCGATGGAAAATTCTAACCAGATTCTCGTCGTCGACTTCGATCAGGGGACAGGCTACCGGAATGGCGTTCTCTTCCGGGTAAACCCGGCGACTGGCATAAGAACCACGCTGAGCGACTTCGGGGATATTGCCCAAGGCCCCACGGGAGCGGCTCCCATGGGAGTAGCGGTTGAGGCACCGGATTCCATACTGGTCTGTGCTACGGCGGCTCTGTTCCGGATTAACCCGTCCAATCCTACAACCGGCAACCGCATCTTGCTGAGCGATTTCGGCAATTCGGCTCAAGGTCCGATTGGACATACTCCCTACGATGTGGCGGTGGAGTCCTCAGGTACTATCCTGGTCGCCGACACCTCGGGAGGCACTGACAATAATGGCGCGATCTTCCGGGTTGATAAAACGTCCGGCAACAGGATCCTGCTGAGCGATTTCGGCGATCCGGCTCAGGGACAGATTGGGGAGCCGCTTGGCATGACAGTAACGAAGACTGGAGAGATCCTGGTCATTTTATGGCCTGGGGCTGGGGCATCGAGTCTTTTCCTTGTGGACTCAACAACCGGCAACAGAACCATTATCAGCGACTTCACAAACCCGTCGCAGGGGCCTTTAGGTGTGGTTCCATACAAGGTGGCAACGGGTACCATTCCTCCGCCGCCTGGGGTACCACCAGCCCCCAGCAACCTCCAGGCAAGACTGGGCATAGGCTCCCGCGGTCCCCGACGTTATCTTACAGTGGGATGATAATTCCTTGAACGAGGAATACTTCGAGGTATATCGCGCAGTAGATGGGGTGTCGTATGGGTCTGCCGCCTATGTTACGACTACCGCTTGGTACATAGTCGACGAGAATGTTAGAATCAGGTATCCCGCCGAGGAACCTCCCCATTACCCAGCTCGGTACTGTTACAAAGTCCGAGCGGTAAATTCTTTTGGTGCGTCGGATTTCTCCGACTATGACTGCCCCCTTCTTCCACCGGCCAAGCGGGAGGCCCTTGATGCCGTTGGGTTACCAGGCCCTCCAGCACCCCGAATTGTCCTGAGCTGGACCAACCCAGACTATGGTGACCCTCCGACTATGATTAAGATCAGCCGCAGCCTGGATACTCGGGGACCTTTCTATATTTATGACGAAATCCCGTTCGTTGACGCAGCCAACGGGTTCTACGATGACTCGGGAGTGATCACTGGCCAGAAGTATTGTTACGAGATGGTCGCTACTAACGGCTCAAGCATTGCCAACCGGTCGCTACCGAGCCAGGCTTGTGCAACCGTGCCTCAGCCGCTCACGATTTATAACTTCAGATACAGGGTCAGGCCGCACACAGTGACCTTCACATGGGACACCAATGTCGCGACAAGGGGGGATGTGTCTCTCAATGGTTCCCCTCTTAGACGAAGCCACGGTGTGGGAACACACCATACGATTGCTTTTGGGAACCTGACAGATCAGACTACATACTCCTTCGACGTTGTGGCCATACGGATAGCGCAACCTGGTGAATCTGTGCATCAATCGGGAAGTTTTACCACACCTGACCCAAGTTCCTACATGTATATCTCAAGTGTCCATCTTTCTACTTCCGCGACTTCCGCCACGATTACGTGGGTGACAAGCACTCGCGCTGATGGCACGGTTGAGTATGGGACTGAGAATGCCGGGGTCTGTACCTATACGAACTCTCTTCCCTCCGGCACCAACGTGACCAATCACTCGACCACAATCAGCGGCCTTATACCGGATAACCGTTACTGCTATCGCCTCGTAGCTACTAGGGGCAGCGATACCGATGAATACACGAATACCTTTGTAGTGGCTGGGACGCCCCGGCTCGAGATCCAATCTATCTCCGGACCTTTCCTGAGGTACGATTCAAGTGGGCCTGATGTGGACACGAGGCCTTGGTATATGGAATACAAAGTCCAGATCCTGAACCATTGGGTCCGCACCGCGATCGACGCCAATCAGGTCGCGGTCATCACGGATGCGACGACGCTGGAAGTGCCCTGCGATCAGCTACGCGGTGGCGATACGCCGAGCGAGCATATATGTACGCAAACTAACGAAATCGTTCCGCTGAGTGTCGCTCCTTCGGGGCCGGTTGATATTTCCGCTGACGGAAGTGCGGAAATCCGTCTTATTTTTCCCGTCAGAGTACCTTTGCGTGGCCTAATCGGCTCTAGGGCTGTACTTCGCCTCGGGCTCCAATACCAGTATGCTGGCGGATCAGGCACTGTGTCGACCACGAGTGACTTTACGGCCAACGTGCGTTTGCAGCGCTTCGGGTTATCGATCACCGTGTCCGATTCCCCTAATCCGGTGCCTCTGGATTCGCTCCTGGTATATACAATAAAGGTCACCAACAATGGTACCTGCGACGTTGCCGATGAGCCCTGCGATTCTCCCCCTGTATCGGTTCGCCTCGAGTGGGATTCTCGTATCGACCATATCGTTTCGTATCGGTTCCGGCCGAGAGAGTCTTACTGCTCTTACAATGAGGCTTATCAAACTCTCGAGTGTGACATCCCTAGTCTCTCTAAAGGGGCCGTGAACACGGGTAGGTTAGTCCTTAGCTCGCCCCGGACACCAGCGAGCATGGGCGACATGCATCCACTCCACTTTTCTGCTTCTCTAAAGAATTTACCGGTGCCTGACCCCTATCCTTTTGACCACATAGCGACCGAATTTACCACTGTTGACACCAGCGGATCGACAGCTCCTGTTGACGTCACTGAATGGGTTCAGGGAGAAATGCTCTCTGTTTCCCCTGGCACATGTGAATATTCTGGTCGTCAACAAGGAGTTCATGCGTCCTATAGGTACTGCAACAACGGGACCCGCAGTTACAGCGACCTCTGGGGAGTAGCGGAACGCTTGCCCGAAGGAGCCTATCTCGATGGTGACACGGTAATACCATTTATCCATTTTCCTTTTCTAATGGGATACAGCGACGGAGCGCTGGATCCGGAAGAATGCGTGGACTTGCTCTACCGTATCTGTCCCCTGTCCGACATGTCCCAAATGAGGCAAGCAAGATTCCGTGTCAAAGGAATGATCCTGCCTTGAACTGAGCCTGACCCGACCACAAGGCGGGCAGCGCCGTGCGGCGTGCGCCCGCCTGCATGTTCATGTTATCCCCAAAAATGTTATAAAAATTTAAGCGTAGACGCTTTTAAAATATGCAAAAGATTGTAAGCAGGATTATCTCGATATTGACTCTGTGCGTTCTTGTTGCAACGTCCGTTTCGGCAACCGGACATGATGACGCGAACTCTTTCCAGGGGCCGAGCAAAGAGAAGCTGGCACCGATTGTAGAGCACGTTTTAGATAAAAAGCGCTCTCTCACAGGCTATGAGCTTATGAAGAGTTACCGGGTGAACGGAACAAGAAACGGCAAAGTACAAATAGGAATCGATCTTCTAAAAGCTGAGAAATTTAAGGCGTTATCGGGATTGCGTGTGGGACTCATTACCAATCATTCAGGCATTGACTTTTCTGGAAAGCGGACAGTAGACCTTCTCTTTAAGGCCCCGGGAGTGAAACTGGTTGCCCTTTTCAGTCCTGAGCACGGCTTTTTCGGAACAGCGGACGAAGTCATGTCGGTCAGCTTCATCAGTGACCCAGGAACAAATTTGCCAGTGTATAATCTGTACGGTAAAGTCAATCGTCCAACAGACGAGATGCTTGAGGGCCTCGATGCTCTCATTTTTGATATCCAGGATATCGGCGTTCGTTTCTCTACATATATCACAACAATGGGTTATGCAATGGAAGCTGCAGCTAGGAAGGGAATCGATTTTTATGTTCTCGACCGGCCTAATCCTATTACAGCGTCAGTGGTTCAAGGGCCTATCATGAACGTAGCTAAGAAAGACCTTACAAACTATTTTCCTCTGCCTATCCGGCATGGCATGACGGTAGGGGAATTGGCAAAAATGTTCAATACCGAAAACAAGTTAAACGCAAAATTGCAGGTAATAAAAATGTGCGGCTATGAACGCACTGACTGGTACGATGAGACCGGTCTGCGGTGGGTAAACCCATCACCAAATCTCAGGACTCTGAATGAAACTATCCTTTATCCCGGTGTGGCAATGGTCGAGGGCTCAAACGTAAGCGTTGGTCGAGGAACAAATACACCCTTTGAACTTCTTGGAGCTCCCTGGATTAATGCAAAAGACCTTGCATCGTATTTGAACAGCCGTAAAATTCAAGGCGTACGCTTTATGTCTGTTGACTTCACTCCCACAAATAGCCGTTTTAAGAACGGTGTGTGCCATGGCGTACAGATTGTCCTTGTTGATCGCCAAGCACTTGATCCAACAGCGATGGGCATTGAGATCGCCTCAGCACTTTATAAACTTTACCCCGATGAATTCCAGATTGACAGGACCCGTGACCTTATCGGTGGGAATGCCTTACAGGCGATCAAGGATGGCCAAGATCCTCAATCAATCGTGATGCAATGGCAAGGGCAGCTTGAACAGTTCCTCAAACTGCGTTCGAAATATCTTCTCTACTAGTCAGCAAAGGGTTAAATTCTTTTCAAGTTCTCGAAAAGAAGGAGAAAGCCAAGAGCAGAGGGCATAGGGCAAAGAGCGTAGAGCGAAGAGCAGAGAGCCTTGTCCAAAACCTCTTTATTTGTTACAGGGTTTCGCAATCATTGATTTTATAAAGTGCTGAAGCAAGTCAAGCATGACAATTGCGTTGTATCAGATAAGTTATTAGACAGGCTCAGTGTCCCATAAGGCTGTTATCCTAATGATGTGTTACGGAAGCAACACGAGGCAGGTCAGACTAAAAAAATTAATAGTTAAGGAATGTGAGTCAGAGAAAAATATGTAAGAATTTTTGTTATACGCAAGTTTTGATATTCAGATGGGGGATGTCCCGGTTACAGCTTCACATAATAGTCAACGCCCTACGAGGGAAGCAAGGCCGCTTCACTCCTTCCTGAAAGTAACGTCTGATAAACTACAATACAGCTTCAGATTACAAACAGAAATAAATAATATAAATGAAGTGTTATCCTTATCTAAATTAGATATTATTTAGTTAATAAAATTTAACATCAAATTTTAAATTGACAATGACATATATCTGATTTAAACTCTCTGTGAGGTGAAGCCAAGCTGCCAAAGAAGGGTAGACTTTTGGAGGCTTGGCATTTTTATTTGTGTTTGCCCAAGGGTAAAATTCAGAGAGAAGTAGCTTTAAAATATAGAACCAAACTGGTTTAAAGGGGGGTATTAATGAGAAAGGCTTTTTTATGTTTTTTGTATTATCATTAAATAAAAACAGGAGGGGTAAAATGAGAAGACTAACTGCAGTGATAGCAATAATTATGATTCTTGGTTTCTTATTGGTCACATGGATGCCCTGTCAAGGGCAGCAATTTAAAGAGTATTGTTGGGAATTGATCACTGATGACGTGAATTGTCCATGTATGGTTAGACTTCAGGTTGGGAAACAGGGGATTTATTACTCGGTTCTTGGTAAACAAATCTGTATTGATAATGGAGTTAAAGAGATAGACTTCTTATATGGAAGTGGGTATATAGTCGGCAACAAGCTAATGGTGGGACTAACTGCTACAAGCGTCGAGCCGACCACATATAATCCCGTTGAAATGTTTCATGGAGGTTCAGTATTTGAAATGAATCTTTCCGATCTCACAGCAATTAGATATTTAGGAGACACAGGAAATCCAGATGATCTTGGAGATCAAATGTATAATCTAATCACATGCCCCAGCGTTGAGTTAACATCTCCAGATGGAGGGGAAACCTTGACACCAGGCGTAAAATGGCCCATAACTTGGACAACAACTTCTACGATAGCTCCGAAGGTAGCTAAAGTTAAACTTTCATACACAGTAGATGATGGGAACACATGGTCTAAAATAACTACCCTTACAGGAAATCCAGAAAGTTATAATTGGACCGTACCCAATGGATCTTCTACAACGTGTAAGGTCAAGGTAGAGTTGAAGGCTGCAAGTGGTGCGACAGTTGGAAGTGATTTAAGTGATGCTTACTTTACGATTCAGCCTACCCCTTAGAAGAATTTTTTAGAGAGTATAGAGGGCTGAAGATATCTTAAGCCCTCTATATTTAACTAACAGACACGATACTCACTTTTAATCAGTAATCGTCAGTTCTGAAAATAGACCCCGTCTCACTCTTTGTAGGTGCTATACGTAACAAAAATGATTGATTGTTAGGGCCGCTTGGGGTCATGATCAACCTACTTTTTCAAAGAGAAAGAGGAGGAACAATGATCC
>Ga0315282_10003102_pt1 | contig 29979 bp, 27 predicted proteins | sample YL17G07_20_MG_FD_203693 | JGI IMG/M metagenome (GOLD analysis project Ga0315282, IMG submission 203693) | Sediment microbial communities from Yellowstone Lake, YNP, Wyoming, USA - YL17G07_20 | ecosystem: Environmental > Aquatic > Freshwater > Lake > Sediment | place: USA: Wyoming | collected... | reverse complement strand
GGGGAGGGGGATAGGTTGCTAAAAAATTTCTATTAAGGTATTGATAAAATTGTGCATATTGTTATAAAATTTGCTTTGTGCCCGATTCAGCTTAGAGACCGGGCAAGAGAAAATCTTCTAAGGAGGGCAGGTGATTGAATGCACTAGGAAAACATTTACTCTTGGAAATGAAGGGCTGTAATAAGGAGGTGTTAAACGATATAGGCTTTCTCAGAGAGGTTTTGCTGGCGGCAGCCGGTGAGGCTGGGGCGACAGTATTAGGGGAATCCTTCCATCACTTTAATCCCCAGGGGGTGAGCGGGGTGGTGATTATCGCTGAATCCCACCTATGTATTCATACCTGGCCGGAATATGGCTATGCTGCCGCTGACATTTTCACTTGTGGTAGCTCCGTCCGACCGGAGAAGGCGGCGGAGGTACTGGTGGGAAAGCTTGGCAGTAAAGACCACTCTATAACCGAGATGCAGATAGGTATTTTGGATACCTAGAGTGGTTTGAGACGAAGGCTATGGATAAAGACCCTGATAAATGGTTTTGCGATAGAATAAGCCGAAATTTAATCCAGCTCCACAGCATCGAAGAGGTGCTGTATAGTGGGCAGACCAAGTTCCAATTGGCTGAAATTATTCGTTGTGGTAGTTTTGGTAAGTGCTTGGTGCTGGATGGCAAGATTCAATCCAGTGAGGCGGATGAGTTTATTTATCACGAGGCGCTGGTTCAACCGGCAATGATAACTCATCCCTGCCCGGAGACAGTGTTTATCGCTGGGGGTGGTGAGGGAGCCACCTTAAGGGAGGTATTGTCTCATAAAGCGGTAAAAAGGGCAGTGATGGTTGATATTGATAAGGAGGTAGTAGCTCTGTGCCGAAGATTTCTCCCCAATTACAGCCGAGGCTCTTTTGACGACAAGCGCACCGAACTGCTCCATGTTGATGCCAGAGACTATCTGGCTAAAAGTAGGGAGTTATTTGACATAATCATTATTGACCTGCCTGACCCTATAGAGGAGGGTCCGGCTTACTTACTCTACACTCAGGAATTTTATCATCTAGTCCAGGACAGGCTTACGACCGGCGGAATTATAAGTGTTCAGGCTGGGTCGGCAGCCTTTACCGAACTACTAAACTTTAGCGCAGTAAATAACACGCTAAAAAGCGTTTTTCCTATAGTTTGTCCTTACCAAGTAGATATTCCTTGCTTTGGTGGTCCGTGGGGATTCTGCCTGGCATCGCTAAATCTCAACCCGGTTCTGCTGTCACCTGTCGAGGTGGATGGGAGGATTTCAGCCCGGTCACTGACGCACCTCAGATTCTACGATGGGCTGACCCACCAGGGGATTTTCTCTTTACCTAAACACCTGAGGGAGGAACTATCCAAGCAGGGAAGGCTCATCACTGATAACCAGCCCCTTTATATCTATCAGGGCTAAAAGTACTTACGCCGGAAGTAGAGGGCTACGTTTACCAGGCTGATAAGCACTGGCACCTCAACCAGCGGCCCAATAACAGCAGCAAAGGCTTGCCCCGAACCAATGCCAAAGACAGTAACAGCCACAGCAATAGCAAGCTCAAAGTTGTTGCTGGCAGCAGTAAAGGCGATAGTGGTAGTCTTGGAATAGTCAGCGCCTATTTTCTTGCCCATGTAGAACGAAACTAAGAACATAAGGACGAAGTAGATTAGAAGAGGAATGGCAATGCGAACCACATCCAGTGGCGACTGAACAATTTTTTCGCCCCTAAGGGAGAACATTACCACGATGGTAAACAGTAGGGCGGCCAGTGTGATGGGACTTATCTTGGGGATGAATTTGTTCTCATACCACTCACGTCCCCTTGCCTTGATAAGCATAAAGCGGGTGAGCATGCCCCCGAAGAAGGGAATACCAAGGTAAATAAATACGCTTTGGGCTATCTGACTGATAGTCACGTTTACTGCTGCTCTCTCCAGCCCAAACCTCAGTGGCAGCACCGTTATGAAGACGTAGGCGTAAACTGAGTAGAAGAGAATCTGAAAAACCGAGTTAAGTGCCACCAGACCAGCGGCATATTCGGTGTCCCCCTTCGCCAGTTCATTCCACACGATGACCATGGCAATGCAGCGAGCCAGACCTATCATGATAAGTCCTACCATATAATCAGGGTAAGCGCGCAGGAAGATAATAGCTAAAAAGAACATGAGCACCGGTCCGATGAGCCAGTTCTGTACCAGAGAGAGACCTAGCACCCGCCAGTTGCGAAATACCCGTCCCATCTCCTCGTACCTTACTTTTGCAAGTGGCGGATACATCATCAGGATGAGCCCGATGGCTATGGGGATAGAGGTGGTGCCAACCTGAAAGAAGGTTATAAAGTTTGCCACTTGAGGTATAAAATACCCAAGTCCGACACCTAACCCCATCGCCAAGAATATCCAGAGGGTCAGGAAGCGGTCAAGTATTGAGAGTCTGGCTATCCCGGGTTTAGTTACTGCCATACTCTCCTTCTGATTTCAAGCATTACCCTTTTCCCATCCCGGCTTACTTCCTTAGTGCTGTAGGCCCAACACGTACTGCGTGCCTTAGCCTTTCCCTATCCTCTGCTAATACCTTATTGCTGATAGGGGAGTCTGCTAGCAACTTGGCTAGGGAGGCAGCGTAGCGGTTTGCCGTCTCCCAGCCCACAGAATAAACTATCCACACTCCGTCTCTCCTTGCCTGTAAGAAACCAGCGTCCTGAAGAATACCAAGGTTACGCGATGCCCTGGACTGCGATATATTAAGGGCTTGCATGACCTCACAGACACAGCATTCTCGCTCTAGGAGAATGTTTAAAATTCTGAGTCTCGTCTCGTCGGAGAGAGCTTTTATTGCTTTAATCAGTTGTTCCATAACCTCCCCCTGATTGTAAGTGAATATGCGCATATTCACTTATATCCTACGACTTTAACTGTTGCCTGTCAAGGGCTGCCTTTCAACCGCTATATTTTCCTAATATTGTTTGGAAACCTATCCCCCTAACCCCCTTCCCTTACCAAGGGAAGGGGGAGTGTAAGTAAGAGAGGGGCTTTGCCCCTCTCTAAAAATCTCTTCCCCCCTCTCCTTTTAAGGAGAGGGGGGATAAAGGGGGGTGAGGTTAAAAACATTCTCTGTTTATAGGTAGAGTCGGTTTGGTCTTCATCACGGCATAAATGTTATAATTTAGTGATGGACATCTTGGCTGAGCTTAATCCAGCGCAGAAAGAAGCGGTTGAGGCAATCAGTGGACCGGTGCTGATTCTGGCCGGTCCGGGCAGTGGCAAGACCAGGGTCATCGCCCATCGGGTAGCCTATCTTGTCAAGGTTTGTGGTATTAGCCCTTACCGAATTATGGCGGTTACCTTCACCAATAAAGCTGCCAGGGAGATGGAGGAGAGGCTCCACCGACTTATCGGCAGTGCCGTCGGTGATTTGACCATTGGTACCTTTCATGCTATCTGTGCCCGCATCCTGCGTCGGGATGGCAAAGCTATAGATATTGACCCAAGGTTCGTCATCTATGATGAAGACGACCAGATAAGCGTGATAAAGCAGGCTATCCAGGAGATAGGGCTTGACCCCAAGCAATATGTCCCCCGAGCTATAGCCTCAGCTATTACTTCAGCCAAGAGCCGCATGTTAACCCCGCAAGACTATATTCAGCATACCCGCAGCTATTTTGAGGAGGTGGTGGGACGGGTCTATGAGCGCTACCGGGAGCTACTGGCTGAAAGTAATGCCGTGGACTTTGATGATTTGCTGATGAAAACGGTGCAACTATTTAGAAATAGCCCCGAGACTTTATCTAAATACCAGTCCAGGTACCTGCATATCCTGGTGGATGAGTTTCAGGATACCAACCTGGTTCAGTATGAGCTAATAAAGCAACTTGGTGAGAAGAGGCACAATATATGTGTGGTTGGCGACCCTGACCAATCTATTTACTCTTGGAGGTTTGCCGACCTGCGCAATATTCTTAGCTTTGAGAAGGATTATCCTGAGGCTAAATTGGTGTTGCTGGAGCAGAACTATCGGTCGACCAAGATGATTCTAGAAACGGCGTCTCACGTAATCTCAGTCAATCAGCAGCGCAAGCCCAAGGAGCTGTGGACGAACAATGAGCTCGGTGAGCTAATTAATGTGGTTGAGACCTATACTGAGCAGGATGAAGCCCAGTTTGTCGTCAGTGAGATTGAGCGTCTGATGGGGCAGGGGAAGGCCAGGCTGAGCGACTGTGTGGTGATGTATCGGACTAATGCTCAGTCAAGAGCTCTTGAGGAGGCTTTTATTCGCTACGGGACGCCCTATAAGCTGGTGGCGGGCACCCGCTTTTATCAAAGGCGGGAGATAAAGGATATTATTGCCTATTTGAGAGTTATCCAGAACCCTCATGATAGCGTTAGCCTGTTAAGAATCATCAATGTCCCGGGGCGGGGCATCGGTCAACGTACCCTGAGTGAGCTTTCTAGCTGGGCAAAGTCCCTGGGCGTCTCTCAATATGAAGCATTGAGATTGATAACCAAGCCAGCAGATGAAGGACAACAGCACCCGTTTAACTCTCGCACCGTTAAGGTATTGACCAATTTCATCAACCTGATGGAAGAATTTATCGCCCGCAGCCGGGAGCTAAACCTGGTTGAGTTGTTCGATTTGGTGGTAAAACGGACTGGCTATAAGGAATATGTACTGAGTGGAAAGGACGAAGAGGAGCGCTGGGAAAATGTCCTTGAGCTTCGTACTGTAGCCCAGGATTATCGTGATTTGAAACCTGGGGAGGGGTTAGCTACCTTTCTTGAGGGGGTGACCCTGGTATCTGACGTAGACGGGCTTAATGAGACTGTGGATGCAGTAACCCTGGTCACCCTGCATCAGGCTAAGGGGTTGGAATTCCCGGTGGTGTTTATTGTCGGCGTGGAGGATGGCATTCTACCTCATTTCAAGTCGCTTGCTGACCCGGAACAGTTGGAGGAGGAGAGGCGGCTATGCTATGTAGGAATAACCAGAGCCAAGCAGATGGTATATCTGGTTTATGCCTTCCGCCGCAGCCTTATGGGCTCAAGCACGGTAAGTAAACCCTCTCGTTTCTTAAAAGATATACCTCAGCACCTGATAGCCAGTAGCGGCTTATGGCAGGGGGAGAAGAGCCAGGTAATGCCGTCTCTATATTCCTGGGATAAAGCGCCTGCCACCAGTTTTAGTCTTCCCGATTTTAAGGCTGGCGACCATGTTCGCCATGTCCAGTTTGGCGATGGGGTGGTGGTGAGCTGCCAGCCGGTGAAGGACGATAAAGAGGTGGTGGTTGCCTTCACCAGTGGGGCAGGGGTGAGGAAACTGCTTTTGAGCTTTGCCAGACTGGAAAAGGTAGAATAGCCATTGACATTTTACACGAAACCGTGTAGAATTAGCTATGCCAATTAGAGCTTTAGACCCTCAAATAGTTGCCCGGATTGCCGCTGGGGAGGTGGTGGAGAGACCAGCCTCGGTGGTGAAGGAATTGGTGGAGAATTCGCTGGATGCCAGCGCCAGCCAGATTTCCATAGAGGTGAGGGCTGGCGGGGTGAGTATTATCCGGGTGACTGATAACGGGGCTGGGATTCCCCCGGCGGAGGTGGGGCTTGCCTTTGACCGCTATGCTACCAGCAAGATAGGTAGTCTTGAGGATTTGGAGTCTATCTCAAGCCTTGGTTTTCGTGGCGAGGCGCTACCTAGTATTGCCGCTGTAGCTCAGGTAGACATGGTTACCTGCGCTGCCGGCGAGAAGGTTGGCACTTACCTCAGCCTAGTAGGTGGCACTATTGTCGGTCGGAGAAGTCAGGGGCGGTCTCAAGGAACTACGGTTACAGTGCGAAACTTGTTCCGTAAGGTGCCGGCAAGATTGAAGTTTCTCAAGTCGGTGGCTACAGAAAATTCTCATATCGCCAACGTGGTTAGTCAATACGCCCTTGCCTTCCCCGAGGTCAAATTTTCTCTGTTCATTGATGGTAGGGTAGTGTTAAGGACACCGGGTAGCGGTCGGCTAATAGATAGCACAGTTGAGGTCTACGGGGTGGAGGTAGCTGGGAATATGATTGAGCTCAAGGGTGAGGCAACAGCTCCATCACCTCAGGTAGCGGGTATGGTTGGCTCACCCAGAGTAAGCCGCTCGGGGTGGGGTTACCTCAGCTTCTTTGTCAACCGTCGCTGGGTAAATAGCCGCCTGCTGGCTCGGGCAGTAGAAGAGGCTTATCACGGGCTTTTGATGGCCGGGAAACATCCTATTGCTATCATCAATATCTCGCTGCCGGCTCAGGAGGTGGATGTTAATATTCACCCGACTAAGAGCGAGGTGAAGTTCAGTAACGAGCATGCCGTCTTCAGTGCCGTTCATCGGGCAGTCCGCCAGGCTTTGGCGGAGCAGATGCCGGTGCCTGAGGTTGAGGCGGTGGCTGGAGAATCCATATCTCCTTCGCCACCGCGACAGGCAATATTAACCCCAATTGCTGATACTGGTTATAGCCCCCCACCTTCTCTACCGACCCCGGCAATATCTCTGCCGGTGCTGCGGGTAATGGGTCAGCTCGACAACAACTATATCATAGCTGAGGGTCCTGACGGGCTATATCTTATTGACCAGCACGCTGCTCATGAGCGCGTCCTGTTTGAAAGGATTGAACACCAGAGGTTGCAAAAAGAGATAGAGGTTCAAGGGTTGCTTGAGCCGATGACGCTAGAGGTTAGTCCCCGACAAGAGGCAGTGTTAGGGTCACACTGCCAAGAGCTGGCTGAATTTGGCTTCGCCATCGAGCCTTTTGGCGATAGAACCTTTCTCGTCCGAGCGGTGCCGGCTCTACTTTATAAGAAAGATTGGGCGGGCATGCTAAAGGAATTACTGGATTCTTTACCTGAGGGGGATAAGGGGGGTTGGGTGGAGGGTGTAGCCAGGTCTATGGCTTGCCACAGCGCAGTGAGGGCAGGACAGGCATTAACCGATGCCGAGATGCGAGAGTTAGTGCGACAACTGGAGCAGACAGCCACCGCTAATACCTGCCCCCATGGCCGACCAACAATGATTCATCTCAGCTCAGGGCAGTTAAAAAAGGAGTTTGGCCGAACTTAACTGGCAGAAGCCTATAACTGTTGCAGCTCGTGGAAGAGGTTAGAACAAAGGTTAGGGGGAATGGGGGGTGAAGGCTTATTGACGAGGCTGGTGAGTAGTGGCGAGATTGAGATATTGCCTTGCTCTATTGCCCAGGTATCTGTTTGTTCATCCGTCGCCTTATTTATCCTCTGGCGAGCAAACCAGTAGTATTGGCGCCCGTTATCATACCTTTCGTCAATAGTATCAGTATGGCTACTGGTAGCGGGATAGGTAATCCTTACCCCCTTAATTTTTTCACGAGGTAGGTTGGGCAGATTCACATTGAGGCAAATGTTGGCGGGCAAGGCGCCCGAGCCGAACTTCCTGGCTAGTAACACAGCAAATTTAGCCGCATCGCCAAAGTGGGGGTTATCCCCTTGGACTACGGAGATGGCAAAGGCAGGGAGACCATGCAGGCTGGCTTGTAGAGCTGCCCCCACCGTTCCTGAGATTAGCACGTCATCGCCCACGTTTGCCCCCCGGTTTATGCCTGAAATGACCAGTTCTATTTTATCTTTGACCAGTTTGCGCAAAGCCAGAATAACGCTATCAGCCGGGGTGCCTTCTACAGCGTAGGTTTCTACCTCCGCTAGCAGAGGCGCCACCTTTTTTGCCCTTACTGGCTGGTGCAGACTGACCGCGGTGCCTATGGCACTCATCTCTCTATCCGGGGCTGCCACCACTATATCGGCGATGCTTTTTAGCTCTCCGACCAGTGTCCATAGCCCGTCGGCAAAGATTCCATCATCATTGGTTACCAAGATTCTCATCTAAAGCTCCTTTTCCTAACCCTGCAGTTTATCACGACAGGGGTAGTAACGACAAATGTCTGTAGTTGAGATTGTCTAGCAACCTATCCCCCTAACCCCCTTCCCTTATTAAGGGAAGGGGGGAACCATTTAATTAAGAGAGGGACAAAGCCCCTCTCTAAATCTCTCCTTCTTCGGTTAGAGCTTACTCAATTGGGAGTGTCTAAGAGGGGCGTCAGCCCCTCTTTCTTCTCCTCCCCCTCTCCTTTTCAAGGAGAGGGGGTCAGGGGATGAGGTTAATAAGCAATCTCTATAGTTTAGCCTTGTTGAGGCAATGGGATTTATGGTAGTATTTGGAAGGTAAGGACGGAGGTCAGTAGTGGAACCTAGGATTGGTGTTTATATCTGTCATTGCGGCAGCAATATCGCGGGCACGGTTGATACTGAGGAGGTTGCCCGCTTTGCCCAGGGGTTGGAGGGGGTAGTCGTCGCCCGCGACTACAAGTTTATGTGCTCCGACCCAGGTCAGGAGCTGATTAAAAAGGATATTAAGGAATTGGGGCTTAATCGGGTGGTAGTTGCCTCCTGTTCTCCGACAATGCATGAGCCTACCTTTCGCCGTGCCTGTCAGGAAGCAGGGATAAATCCCTACCTCTTTGAGATGGCCAATATCCGGGAGCACTGCTCCTGGGTGACTGAAGATAAAGAGGAAGCCACGGAGAAAGCTAAGGCGCTGGTCAGTGCCGCGGTGAGGCGGGTCTATTATCATCAGCCGCTGGAGACCAGGCAGGTCCCGGTCAATCCTAATACCCTGGTGGTGGGCGGGGGCATTGCCGGCATCCAGGCGGCGCTTAAGGTTGCTGACTCCGGGCACAAGGTCTATCTGGTGGAGAAAGAGCCCAGCATCGGGGGACATATGGCGCAACTGGATAAGACCTTCCCCACCCTGGACTGCTCGGCGTGCATTCTTACCCCAAGGATGACGCAGGTGGGTTCTCATCCCTACATTGAGCTGCTGACCTATAGTGAGGTCGAGGAGGTCTCCGGGTATATTGGCAATTTCAAGGTTAAAATCAGGAAGAAGGCAAGGTATGTTGATGAAGCTTTGTGCACTGGCTGTGGCTTGTGCCAGACTAAGTGCCCGTGGAAGGTAGATAGCGAGTTTGAGGCTGGTCTGGGTAAAAGAAAGGCTATCTATACCCCCTTCCCCCAGGCGGTGCCCAATATTCCGGTCATTGACCGTGAGCACTGCGCCTATTTCCTGAAGGGCACCTGCCGTGCCTGCGAGAAGTTCTGTGAGGCGAAGGCTATAGATTTTGAGCAGGAGGATAAGGTAATTGAGGTTGAGGTTGGCTCCATAATTCTGGCTACTGGCTTTAGTCTATTTGACCCTACCCCCATCTATAACTATGGCTACAAGCGACTGGATAATGTTATCACCAGCCTTGAGTTTGAGAGGATGGTTAGCTCCTCTGGTCCCACCGATGGCAATATTGTGCTCAAGGATGGCTCGGAGCCGAAAAGGATTGCCATTATCCATTGCGTCGGCAGCAGGGATGAGAAGTATCACGAGTATTGCTCCCGGGTCTGCTGCATGCATTCCATAAAGTTTGCCCACCTGATAAAGGAGCATACTGATGCCGAGGTCTACGAGTTTTACATTGACATACGGAGCTTTGGTAAGGGCTATGAGGAATTCTATAACCGGGTTCTCAAAGAAGGGACAGTTTTTATCCGAGGTCGCCCCGCTGAGATAACCGATGTCGTCGAAACTCCTGAAGAGGAAGGTAAACTCATTGTCCAGTTTGAGGATACCCTGGTGGGGCGGCAACGCCGGTTGCCGGTGGATATGGTTATTCTAAGTTGTGCTCTTGAGGCACAACCGGATGCCGATGCTATTGCCCATTTATTTAATATCAGCCGCAGCGCCGATGGCTTCTTCTTGGAGAAGCACCCCAAGCTGGAGCCGGTAGCCACTATGACCGACGGAATATTCGTAGTTGGCTGCTGTCAGGGTCCCAAGGATATACCTGATACTGTAGCTCAAGCTTCAGCGGCGGCGGCTGAGGTTCTGGCTATGATTAGCAGGGGGAAGGTGGAGATTGAGGCTGCTACCGCCATTGTTGATGAGAGAATCTGCTCCGGCTGCCAAGCCTGTGTGCGGGTGTGTCCGTATAGTGCCATCTCCTTTGATGAGGAGAAAAAGGTATGTCGGGTTAATGAAGCCCTGTGCAAGGGCTGCGGTGCCTGTGTTGCTGCCTGCCTCAGTGATGCGGTGAGCCTCAATCACTTCACCAATGAGCAAATCGTGGCTGAGATGGAGGGCATGCTGGTATAGTCTAGTATTCACTGGAGACGAAGCTTTTAATCTGGGCATGGGTGAACACTGGTCCATCGCGGCACACGAAGATATTCCCGATATTGCATCGCCCGCACTTGCCTATGCCGCATTTCATCCTCTTCTCCAGGGTAGTGAGCATTTGCTCAGGGGTAAAGCCCAGTTTTGTCAGCACAGGGAAGGTAAACCGTATCATAATTGGTGGTCCGCAAACAATAGCCACCGCATTCCTGGCTGAAGGGGCTACCTCTTCTAATACCTTAGGCACTAAACCTACTTTTCCCGCCCAGGTCTCGTCGCCCCTATCTACAGTAATCACCATATTTATCGTCTTATTCTTGCCCCATGCCTCTAAGTCATACTTAAAGCATAGGTCGGTGGGACTGCGGGCACCATAGATAATGTCTATATTTTTATATTTATCTCTATTATCTATTACATTCCAGATAAGAGACCGTAATGGGGCTAAGCCAATGCCACCACCAACGAAAATGAGGTTTTTCCCCTGTAAGAAGTCAAGAGGAAAGCTATTGCCGTAGGGTCCCCTGAAACCAATTTCGGCGCCAACACCGAGCCGGTGCATGGCATTGGTTACTCTACCCACGCGCTGGACAGCAAACTCCAGATGGTCACGCCTGGTGGGGCTGGAGGAAATACAGAAGGGGGCTTCGCCAATACCGAAGACAGAGTATTCGGCAAATTGACCCGACTGGAAGGTGAATTCCTCCCGTAGCTTCTTGTCCTTAAAGTTGAAATGGAGGGTTCTGACGCCAGGGGTCTCCTCAATTATCCTCTCTATTACCACGATATGCGGCAGGTAAACATTACCCTGGGCTAGGAATTTGCTGCGGTGGCTAATATCGGTAGTCGTCATTCTTACTCCTGTACCTTGATTGGCAAACCAGCTAGTGTCTGAGTAATATCCCAGTTCACCGGGCAGAGGCGAATGCACCTTCCGCAGCCGGTGCAGGCGATGACATTAAAGGTCATGGGGTAAAACCCAAATTTATGGCATACCTTCTGTCTTACCCGCCGCCACTTCTCCTGCCTTGGGTTCTCCATTGGCATCTTGGTATAGAGGGGGAAGGCACAGCTATCCCAGTTCCTCAATCTTGCCCCCTGCTGCTTAACCAGCTCATCATTAATATCAAAACAATAGCAGGTGGGACACAGGAAGGTGCAGATGCCACAACTCATGCATTTAGCGGCTATCTTCTCCCAGTAGTCCTGGTCATCAAAGCTGGCTAATAGCTTGTCAATAATACCCTCAGCGTTTATCTTTCTGGTGACCTTGTTATAGGATGTCTCTTTGACTTCTTTAGCCCTGGCTTCATCGTCTTTAGTTGCCTCTTTTAAGCCGCTAGTCTTGGCGATTAGCTCCTTGCCTGCTGCTGAAATGGGTTCAATCAAGAACTGGTCGCCAATATCGGTGAGCATTAGGTCAACATCGGTTGACTCTGCTGGGCTAATACCCAGGGAGGTGCAGAAGCAGCTATCGTAGGGTTTAGCGCACCCCAGCCCGATTAATACCGTGCTACTCCTTTTGGGAAGATAATAGGGGTCTTGGTATAAATCCTTAAAGGTCATATCTAATATCGCCAGGGCTTTAGCATCACAGGGGCGAATGCCAAAAATCAGCTGCTTGTGTCCATTTGAGGGCGACAGTTCTATATGATAGCCTTCCTTATCTTTTTGGAAGCTAAACATCTCCTCCATAGGGGGGAGGAAGTTAGCCTTGGGGGGGATAACTGTATTTCGGTACCAATCTAAAAAGCTGGTATCCTTGCCATCCCACTTAGCCATGGTAGCTATGCCACTTTCTATTGAGGGAGCGAATACGGTAAACTCTTGACTCCACTGGCTGAGAAGCTTTTCAATATCCTTTTTGTTTATTTTGTTGCTGGTCATTTTTAATCTCTTCTACCTGAAGAAATCCTCGGCCTCTTCTTGTTCGTAGTGGGTCATCAGTGGGAGTGCGTCCTTATCCGTGCCTGCCTTAAAGTGGAACAGCTCATCTACTATGTCATACATCTCTCTAGTCAGGCTTCTTAATGGTATATTCACTGGGCAAGCACGCTCGCACTCACCGCAGTCGGTGCATCTTCCCGCCACATGGATATTCCTCACTATTTGGAATATGAGGTTATCCTGCCACCGTGGCACTGGCAGCGCCCATTGCGGCTCGGTTTCTTCAACAAAACACCGCTGGCAGAAGCAAGCCGGGCAGACATTTCTACAGGCGTAGCATCGGATGCAGCGACTTAGCTCCTTCTCCCAGAACCCCCACCTCTGCTCCGGGGTCATCTGTTTCAGGTTCTCTATCTTCTCTTGAGTGGCTAGCTTATTGGCAATTGGAGAGGTTGGCTCACCAAGGAGGATGTCATATTCTTGAGGGGTGGGGAATTCACAGGCAAGGCAGTTATCAAAGAGGGCTTGGGTGATGGGAAACTCCCTTTTCTCGCCATCAACCTTTATTGTTACCTTATCCCCCTCTCTGGTAATATCATCTAGTTCGTCCCTATCCTTACCCACCAGCCGTTCCACCTTACCGAGGTCAATAATTCCCGGGCAGGGGATACCTAGGATTACCACATCCTCTCTGACTACCTTATTATCCTGTATTAGGCTGACAATAGAGCGACTGTCGCAGCCTTTAGCCACAATGCCAACTCGCCCCTTTATCTCGGTTAGGAAATTGGCTAGATTATTCACGATAAAGGGATTGATTACCAGGCGGTCGGCACCGTTTTTATCCTTGGTTATTAAGGGGGTAGTGGTAAATTTCAGGCTCCCCGGTTCAAAGCCGATAATCCAGTCAACTTTGCCTTGCTCTAGTAGCGCCTTAGCCTCATGCCTTAGTTTTTGCTCCATCCCCTCTTCTTTCTTCGGAAAACAATTGGTTAGGGCCTATTTCCTTTAGCCTTTTAGTCACCTCAGTGACAACCTCGGCGAATTTTCCCCCTTCTGAAGCCGAAACCCAACTAGCCTGAATCCTCTGGGGCTCAATGCCGAGATACTCAAGGAATCTCTTGGTTATGGCTACTCTCCTTCGGGCGCGGTAGTTTCCCGTTTGATAGTGACACTCGCCGGGGTGGCAGCCTGAAACCAGCACGCCATCAAAACCTAGGCGCAAAGCCTTGATGATGAATAGCGGGTCAACCCTCCCGGAACAGGGGACCTTTATTATCCTTATATTGGCTGGGTATTTCTTGCGGCTAGTTCCAGCTAAATCGGCACCGGCGTAGCTGCACCACTTGCACAGGAAACCGACCAGCTTAGGTTCCCATTCTGTCTCTGGCTTCATCGGACCCCCTGAGAAGTAAAGTCTAGCGATTTTATCACGGTTAATGGGGTAGCATCAAGGGTGAATTAGGTTATTTATTAACCTCACCCCCTTTATCCCCCTCTCCTTTTAAGGAGAGGGGGAAAGTATTTATAGAAGAGGGGCTTCCGCCCCTCTTAAACACTCCAAACAGGAAAGGAAAGTCAAAGAGAGGCTTTGCCTCTCTTAAAAAATCACTCCCCCCTTCCCTTAATAAGGGAAGGGGGCAGGGGGATAGGTTGGAGACATTGAATTGCTTTTTCGGCGGCGGCATTGCTATACTATTCTGAGTCTAAGTGTTCTCTTTTGCCATAGCAGGGTTTGAGAGCATAGGTATGAAAACCAGTGATTTTAACTACAACCTTCCCCCAGAACTTATTGCTCAAACCCCTATTGAACCAAGAGACCAGTCGCGGCTTATGGTCTTAAACCGCAGTGATGGTTCAATAAAGCACCACAGGTTTTTTGAGATAGTTGATTATCTACGGGATGGAGACGTTTTGGTATTTAACGATAGCCGTGTTATCCCGGCTCGGCTCAATGGCAGGAAGGTTGATACCGGCGGCAGGGTGGAGGTCTTGTTGCTGCGCCGGCTTGACAGCGGTGTCTGGGAGGCATTGGTAAAGCCCGGTAAAAGGGTCAATATTGGCACCAAGGTTGAGCTCGGCGGCACAAATAAGGCTAAGGTTTTGGCTGAAATAACCGGGCTGAGGCAGGAGGGAATAAAGCTGATAAGCTTTTCTGATGAAACACTGCTACCGCAGCTAGGCAGAATCCCATTGCCACCATACATACACACTCCCTTGACCAATCCTGAGCGCTATCAGACAGTCTATGCCCGAACACCAGGCAGTGTCGCCGCACCTACTGCCGGGTTACATTTTACCCCCGAGCTGATTAACAAGATAGAGCACAAAGGGGCTCGCTGCCTGTTTGTTACCCTTCACGCGGGGCTTGATACCTTTCGTCCGGTTAGGGAGGATGACCCGCTAAAGCATCCTATTCATAAGGAATATGGTAGGTTAACTCAGGAGGTAGCCAGTCAGTTATCCCAGGCTAAGATGGAGGGGCGGAGAGTCATTTGTGTTGGCACCACCACGGTGAGAATTATAGAGGAGGCAGCTCAAGCCAGTAAAGCATCCCTTTTAGAGCCATTTGACGGCTGGGTAAGCCTTTTTGCTTTGCCCGGATGCAAGTTCCGTATGGTAGATGCCCTTATAACCAATTTTCATCTACCCCGGACGACACTGCTGATGCTTGTTGCCGCCTTTGCTGGTAGGGATTTTATTCTTCGTGCCTATGAGGAAGCTATAGCTCAGAGGTATCGCTTCTATAGCTTTGGCGATGCCATGCTGATTTTGTAGCTAGCTTAAAATCCTTTCCACCTCTTCTCTATCGGCGTCCATGATATAGGGTATACCTGAAACTTCTGCTGCCTCTCTAGTGAGAGACATAAGGTCACTTCTTTCAATCAGGTCTAAACGGAATTTCCTTGTTCCAGCCATAAGCTGCTGTAAGCCAGTGGTCAGTCGAGCATAATAGTTGTACATACCGATAGCCGATGGAGGGATTTTTTCAAAGTCTTTCCCATATCTACTTTTCAGCTCAGCAACGTTGGCGAAGGTTTGCACCAAAGCTTCCTGATATTCTTTGCTTCCTTCATGAGTCTCACTGAGTTTTTCCCCGTTGGCTTTACCCACCATAATCGCCGAAAGGGTGGCTCGACCAATACATACCGCTTTTATATAGGGAGAACCCAAGGCAATAGCCTTGAAGACCTGGTCCTCAAGAGCAAGACCTCCAGCAATGGCACAGCTGGGAATAAATGCGCCCTTCTTCTCTAGCCGAGAAAGGTATTCATGGAGGAGACATTCTATATACACCGTAGGTATTCCCCACTCATTCATCATCCGCCATGGGCTCATCCCTGTCCCACCCCCAGCACCGTCAACAGTAAGGAGGTCTATCTTGGCTTCAGAAGCATATTTCACCGCCCGTGCTAGGTCTGCCGGTCTATAGGCTCCTGTCTTCAGGGTAACATACTTAGCCCCTATATTTCTAAGTCTCTCCACCTCGTTAATAAAGGATTCTTCTTCTACCATACCTAGGCGGGAATGGCGTTCAAATTCTGTTATCTCCCCGGCGTTAAAAGCATCCTGAATTACTGCGTCATCAGGGTCGGGAATCACAATATAACCCCGGCTCTTTAGCTGAAGTGCCCTTTCTATTGACGAAAGCTTTACTTCTCCACCGATACTCTTTGCCCCCTGCCCCCATTTAAGCTCTATCCCTGCAACCCCAAGTTTATCAATTGCATATTCAGGAACCCCGAAGCGGCTGTCTTCTACATTGGCCTGAACCATCAGTAGACCATAGCCCTGATACCAATCCTTGAAGATTTTCACCCTTCTTTCTAATTCTGGTGACCTAACTACTTTCCCATTCTTTATCTCAGCATTGGGTTCTGTCCCGCAAACATTCTCACCACAGATCAGAATAGTTCCACAGATGGCAGCGCCTATAGCTGCTCCCTCCCAGTTAACCCTAGCTATTTCTGTTGACCCCAGAGCACCAGTGAAGAAGGGGACTTTCATCTTTATTTTCCTCTCTCCCCCCACCTCTGTAGAAACGTCAACCTTGTTGAAAAGTGCCGTATCAGGGTCGGCTTCTATACCCTTAGCACCAACACAGGTGCCTTGAATATTAAAATGGGAATAGTCTATAGGATAATCCTTTTCCGACCCAGCCGTTATCTTTCCGAAGGGCTGTGGGTAGAGCATCTCCCTTCCCCTCAAGGCAGATTTACCTACCTCACATAATCCAAGACAACCGTCAAGGCAGGTAATACAAAGCCCTGAGGGAGGTGAGGGTTGGACTCTGTGTTTAGTTTTTGTCGCTGCACTGGCATTTGGTTTACTGAAAGACATCGTTGCCTCCTTATATTTTAACTGGTATTCCCCTTTCCTTCAGGTATCTTTTGGCTTCAGGTATAGAAATTTCACCAAAGTGGAAGATGGAAGCAGCTAAAACCGCTGCCGCCTTGCCCATGGTCACCGCCTGATAAAGGTGCTCCAGCTTGCCCGCACCACCAGAAGCAATGACCGGTATGGATACCGCTTCGGCAACTGCCCGTGTCATCTCTAGGTCATAGCCTTGCTTTGTCCCGTCGGCATCCTTGCTGGTGAGCAATATTTCCCCGGCACCCAGTACTTCCACCCGCTTCGCCCAGTCAACAATGTCCATCCCGGTGAACTCGGTGCCGCTTTTGATGACTACCTCAAGTCGGGGAAGATTGCCGCCCGGTGGATTCTTTCTGCCATCAATGGCAACAACCAGCCTCTCCTTGCCAAATTGCTTGGTGGCTTCCGTGATGAGTTCTGGCTTCTTCACTGCCGCAGTGTTTATTGAAACCTTATCCACACCAAGATTGATTAGTGCCTCCATATCCTCAATGCTTCCAATACCACCACCGACGGCGAAGGGGATAGTAACCACATCACAGACCCTTTTGACCCATTCCAATCTTGTCTTTCTATTCTCTACAGTAGCGAAGATATCCAGGAAGACAAGCTCATCAGCCCCCTCCCGGCAGTAGGCTTCGGCTGCCTCCACCGGGTCACGGGCATCCCGAAGTCGGACAAAGTTTACCCCCTTGACCACCCTCCCCTCCTTAACATCCAGGCAGGGTATAATTCTTACTACTTTCATGTTATAAGCTCCCAAAACTTGATTAGGCTCTGGTATTCAATGACAGTGCTCATGGCGTGATTTTCGGCTTCTATGCCAGCTTCCTCAGCGGCAGCCACAGGATTCAAGCCTCCGAGGAGAATCACCCCCACCCTATTTAGTTCTACTGGGATTTCGCACACTGGTTCGCTGGTATTCCCCATCACGAGCAGCCCTCCTAAGCCTGCCTCCTTCAGTTTGGCTACCACCTCCTCAGCAGTGGGGCGGCAGAGGGCAGGTATCTCACGGAAGTTAGCCAGTATTTTCCCGTTGCCGTTGGCTGCCACCTCCCTGACCGAGGTCATTCTGGCTCTGATGAATACCTCCGAGGGGTCTAGCGATGAGCCAGCATAATGAATTAGCTCGACAAAGCGAAGCGGCTGGTGGTTTTTAACCTGAAGAATGCCACCGAATCTGGAGTCTATTGGAACCCCGGCCTTGAGTAAGCTACCATTTATCACAATACTACAGACGGTCGCCAATCCTATCTTGCCATCGGGGACAGTTACCTCCCCCAGGCGTTCACCTTCCCTAGCTGCTGTCACCAGGTCACTGACGCAAAGCCCGGCAGCAAAGGCTGGCTTCATGGCTTGGAGCGCCTGGTCAAAATTCTCTTTGGGGAAAAGGGAAACATTTACCGGAATCAAGCCGGTTCGTTTCTCCCAATTGAAGGTGGTGCGGAAGGCAAGAAGCTCAATCCGTGATATAGCAAAGCCAACCTTATCCCTGACTAGGGCGCTTCTTAGCTCGTCAATCCCTGCCTCGGTGATTAGTCTCCCATCTCTGCCTATAGTCCGAGTTAGCCCTCGCTCATCCATCAGCTTGAGGTGGTAGCGCACTGCTCTTTCACCCAGTTCAACCCCGTGGTCTTTCAGGCGGCGAGCAATAATCCTGGCTCCGAGCGGTTCCTTGGAGGCACTAAGGACTTTCAGGATAGAGAGCACCTTTCTCTCAACCTCGTGCGTTTCAAAGCCGACCATGATATCCCTTACTAGGCAATAGGCAACTGTTTACCTATAATATAGTAGCCAAATTGTCCTGTCAAGGGTAGTATAAAGTGGAAAAGCATCCCCTTTACAAAGCCAGTTTTTCAGGCTAGAATAGATCCGATTAGGCGGGAGTAACTCAGGTGGTAGAGTCCCTGCCTTCCAAGCAGGTTGTCGCGGGTTCGAGTCCCGTCTCCCGCTCCACAAAGCTTACTCCACACCTGTTTCCCTATCATACAGCCGGTTCTTCCAACTGACGCCGGCACCAAGTGCTCGCCGTGAAGCAGCATATATACCGGCTAGAAATAGGAACGAGAAACCAAACGGGTGTAGTAGGGTTGAGACAACCGACTCCTTAAAATGATTATCTACCAGCCAGCGCATTAGCAATATTATGGTTACCTGGGCAATAATAATGATTCGCCAATCGCTCGGCGCAGCCACCACAAATAATTCCCTCCACAGCTCGTAGAACGGAGCCAGGAAGAAAACATAACCAGCTATAAGTAGCCCAACTAGCACCGCTGGAGATAATGCTGCCACTGAATAAATCCACTTGATGAACCCCTCCCACATCGCCCCTAGGCTCGGGTACATATTACATGAGACCACCGATGACAAATCAACCGCTACATGCCGCCCCCCTTGACGGATTACCTCAATCCCTAGCCAGACATCTTCCAAAATCCTCGACTTTACTGCCTTGTGTCCACCAATTCGCCAGTATTCCTCGCTGGGAAAGAGGAGAAACTGACCAATGGCTAGCGATGGCTTGGGATTCTTAGAGCGCTGGAGCCACCACAGCGGTAACCAGCTGAGGATGATAAAGTACAATACTGGGATTGCCACCTTCTGGGGCAGAGAAGTGGCAACCTGGCGTGGAAACCCAGAGAGTAGAGAGGCTCTCAAATCAAGAGCCAGGGCGAGAACACTACGTAGCATATGAGGAGCGTGCGTGGTATCGGCGTCAGTAAATAGCAACCAGGAACCTCTGGCTTTCTTGGCAAGCTGGTAGCAGGCAAAAGGTTTACCCGCCCAGCCTTCAGCAAGGTGCTCACCTTTGATTAGTTGGATACGATTATCCTTGGCTGCTATCCGCTTTACAACATCAGCTGTATTATCTGAGGAGTTGTCATCCAGCACTAAAATCTCAAAAATGGGGTAGTCCTGTTTCTGTAGAGACTTCAGGCAAGCCTCTATATTTGCCTCTTCATCCCTTGCTGGGATAAGGACAGAGACAAAAGGTGCTGGCTCAGGTATCTTAGCATCACTATACGGCGTCTTGAGGCGTCTCAAATTGAGGATAAGATTAAGCACAAAGCCAACCAGACCAGCGGCTATTATTATCTGAGGGAGCATGTTCTCAATCCTGCCATTGCCGACCTAGGTTGCTCGTCTTCTTGATTGGAGCCAGTTGATAAGTTTTCCGTTAAGTCTGGGCATACTGTGAAGGTCATCAAAATGTTTCACGGCGAGTATTACAAGCACACACAGCATGAATAGTAATTCGGGTGAGTTTCCGTCGGTAGTTGCCAGATAAGTCAATGAACCTGCTGTGCCGAGCATCACTATCCAGGCATCGTTTTCTATAAAAAGAAAAACTAAGAACATGAAGACAGCAAATGTAATCAGCATCTCATGTTGAGGCAGCGCTAACAGGACACCAAAGGTAACGGCTATCGACTTTCCACCTCGCCATCGAAGCAATGGCGAGAAGGCATGTCCCAATATTGCACTCAACCCCACTGCCATAGTTACTACCTCAGAGAATCCAAAGAATGAATGCGCCAGTGCTACGAAAGGAACACCTTTTGTTACGTCCAAAATTATGGCAAGGCAAGCTGACTTACGACCTCCAGCCCGAAAAACATTGGCTGCGCCGGGATTACCATCCCCATAGTCTCTTATGTCCTTACCCAGAAGCCACCGCCCAATCCATACCGAAAATGGGCAGGCACCTAGCCAAAAAGCGCACAAAACGGACAATATAGAACAGAGTACGTTTGTTGTGGCAATGTTCACCCGCACTCCTTCATACCTAGAAATTCTAGGTGTAAAGATAAACCATATTCTCATTGCTGTCAAGGCAGAAAGATGCTTGCCTACCATAGCTAGCTGGTGTATTATGGGTCAAAGCGCAAAGGAGGCTAGACCTAAAATGTTCCTAGTATCAGAGGCATGGAAGACTGCCTATCCTGGAGCAATAGTGGGCATAATGGTGATGCGCAATGTTTCCAACCCACCTCATCACGTCGAGCTTGATAAACTTAAAGACGAACTAGAGAGTCAGCTACGCACCCGGTTTGCCGACTGCGACAAAGCTGAACTGAAAGCCTTAGAACCCATTAAAGCATACGGTACCTATTTTAGGCGTTACGGCAAGACGTATCCCGTCCAACTTCAACTTGAATCGGTACTCTTTAAAGGTAAATCTATCCCTGGCGTAGCGGCGCTTGTTGAAGCAATGTTTATGGCTGAACTCAAGAACCTGCTGTTGACCGCAGGTCATGACCTAGAAGCCTTACAGCCGCCGGTAACACTCAGTGTGGCAGTGGGCGGCGAGCGCTATACTGGTCTCAATGGGCAGGAATATGTGCTAAAACCTGGCGATATGATGATGTCCGACACTGGGGGTATCATCTCCGGTGTGCTCTGTGGCCCCGACTATCGCACACGCATCACCCCTGCCACTCGGCACGTTTTCTTGGCAGTCTACGCACCGCCGGGTATCGGAGAACAGGCAGTTTATAAGCACCTGCGGGATATTCAGGCAAACGTTCTGGTTGTTGCACCGGAAGCCGAGGTGGAACTGCTGAAAGTGTACGGCACAACTCAATGATGGCAATAGCACGGGGACCGGTGGGTGTGACTATCGGCATATTGACATTGGGCGAAAGGTAGTTTATTATCATACTCAAAAAAGGGGGTAGATAAATGCAAGCATACTGTGTTAAATGCCGAGCCAAAAGGGAAATGCGGAATCCCAGACCCATAGTCATGAAAAACCGCAGACCGGCAACTCAGGGTGTTTGTCCCGTATGTGGGACCAAGATGTTCAGAATAGGGAAGAGCTAGTTTTGGGGATTCGGTAGAGGGCTAGATATTCGCTTACAAGCGAATATCTAGCCCTCTCGTTGCCTATCACAGACGGAGAAGGAAATCCTCAGCTCTAGGATTGGTATTAACCCTGGCGTAATCTTTGCCCAGGTTTTCCCAGTCAGTTCCTGATGCCGTCAGGATTCCTTTTCTTAGTAGTTCCTCCTTTAGGTCAACATTCTCATCTTTATGCCCCAGGATAAATATCGGGCAAGATTCACAAGTTTCACCGATGATATAGCCTCTTTTTCCTAGTTCTTTGGTCAGCCTCCCCTTCTCCACTTTAACCTGTTGCCTCAGGTTCAAAATAAAATCCTGATCTTGGATAGCCTCTCTGGCTAAGGCTGCACCCAGTGTGGAGACGGAGAAGGGAAGCTCAATCCGGTTATAGTAGTCGCCCAGTTCAGTTGACATGATTGCATAGCCTACTCTAAATTGACCGATACCGTAACCCTTGGTGAAGGTGCGCGTCACAACTAGGTTCTTGTATTTATTGATTAGATTAACTGCAGAATGCTTCTCCTCTACATAATCGCCATAAGCCTCATCAATTATTACCATGCTCTCTTTTCTTGCCGCCTCTTTAACCATTGTCTCAACATCATTGAGGCTAATAAGCTGTCCGGTGGGATTATTGGGATTATCAATATAAACTATGCCGTAATCTGGTTTTATTTTGCTGAGAAGCCTCTCTGGGTTGAACTTAAAGCCTTCTTGGGGCTCGAGGGGAATCGCTTCATAATCTCCACCCAATACCATGACTTCAACCATGTACTCCCTGAATTGAGGCACATAACCCAAGACCTTAACCCCGGGCTCGATGAAAAGCTTATTAAGCCGTGATAGAACGACGCAAGAACCATTTGCGACCTTGATATTCGCCTCTTCCAACTCAGCGTAATCAGACCAAAACTTGCCGATTTCCAGCTTTAACTCCCTATAGCTGGTATCAGGGTGAAGCCATAGATTAGACCAATCGTAGTGCTTGGCAAATTCCGTAACCCTCTCTGAGGTTCCAAAGGAGTTCCTGCCCAGGGCACAGTCCAAAATATTCTCTTTTATTGGCTGAGATTCCGCCTCATAAGATTTTCTGGCTAACTGTTTTACCGCAGGTCTTATATTCATAGTCTCCTCCAGCGCTACAGCATACTTGATGAACTCTCCCTATGGGCAAAAGGCACCTAACCCGCCCAATACTTACCTGCTTTGACCTGTTTGCCATAGCTAAAGAGGTCGTCCAGCTTGAGCAGGAGGGGGTCTAACCAAGGGGTATGCTTTACCAGGCACCTGACAACATTATGCAACCGGCCTGCTGGTTTATTGAAGGGGCAGACCCTAATACAGTTCATGCACGAGCCTTCATTACGAGCCCAGAAAGCGAAACACTTTTCAGCATCTATTGGCCACTTTAGCTCACCACTGGCATTAGAAATATTGTTGGGCTGGGTGGTTCTTTCACCCCATAAAATAGCTTGACCAGGGCAGTACTTGGCACACTTCTTGCATTTTTCACAGTATTGGGTTACCCCAAACTCAATCGGCTCATCTGGGAGTAGGGGTAAGTTGGTTAGAACCTTGCTTATCCTGACCCGTGGTCCATATTCTGGGGTAATCAGCAGCCCATTCCTTCCCGGCTCGCCTAGTCCGGCATCTATAGCTAATGGAATACTAAGCGCAGTATCATTGCCGCTGGGGATTGCCTTATAGCCTAGACCACGGATAAATTGGGCGACCATAGCAGCGGTGACCGCCATCATTGAGTAGGCTTTGCCTTCAGTGCCTTCGGCTACCCAAGTGGGGGATGTTTTGGCTAGTTTGTAGTCCATTTCAAAGAGCATGACTATAGCATAGTTATACTCCTCGGGCAATTCAAGCTCCTTGTGCTCACGGGTGACAAAATGGAAGGAGTGAGAATACACCCACCTCGGGTCTAATTCACAAATTCCTACCTTAGAGGCACCAAAAAACTTGGCTATCTTCTTTACGTCTTGTGACATCTTTACCGGGTCATCTATTTCCAGCTTTAAACCCGGGGGCACCTCACCCACCCCGACCAGCTTCATGTCCCAGGCATACATACCGGTATCATGGATTATGTTGCCGTGAGCAAATCCAGTCTCTATGTGCCAGGCAGCGTTCTTAAACGCCATGTCCTTAATGGTGTGCCCGTCCTTATCCTTAGGATAAACAAGACCGAAGAGCTTCCTAGCCATCTCCCTGAGCTCTGGCTGCCACCTCGTTCTCTTGAAAATCTCATTCCTCTGGTCAAATCTTTTTACTTCTCCAGCAATATATTTGGCTGTGCCCTTGCCTTTCTCTGCGGTTTTCATCAGTCTATCCTCTCCTCGCAATAATATCTACCACGTCGGTAATTTTTATTTCCTTATTTTAGAACTAGAAACGGTATTACTTCAACGGTTGATACCATGCTACCCCAGACCCATATTCAGTAAATGGATATTTTACTTGACAAGTTAACATAAAAGGTGTTAAAAAAATAAAAATATGGTTTATAATATAAATATAGCGGTATTAAAGGGGTGGTTGCCATTCTCAAGAACCTATTGGTTATTGGGAAGAAGCTGTTAAGGGTACATAGAATGGAGCAGCAGGTCAAAACAGCCCGAGAGTTAGGTTTTGGTGAGCCAAAGGTCGGCTATGAATGGGACGCCGGCAGCACTCCACCGGGAGATGCAGCACCGGGGCGGTGGATGGTGCGGAGAGAGGGGAATAGCTGGGTTGTCTTATTCCATGCTTCCCATGGAACTGAGTATGTTATTCATACCTTCCCACCAACCGAGGATGGCGAGAGGGCAGCCAAGACTATGGCAGTCAAGCTAGTAGACTTCGCTTGGGGGAGACAATAAGGAAAGCTAGCATCACAGATTTAGAACGTGACTCAATGTTTAATTAATACCGCAAAGCAGGTATCTCTCTGAAGAGCCTGAGCTTGGAAAGGGTATCCCCATTGTATCATGATAACTAACCTTCACCCTGGCACTTTGTGCCATATCATCCAAAGTTGTTCTTGTGCCGATACCTTTGACCTTAGGACGGGAAAGGCGATAAAATAGCTCAGACCAAAATTGACTATTCAAGGAAAGGGGAGAGTTATGGAACAGAAAGCGGTCTTAGTTGTGGATGATGAGCCCATCGTGCGTGAGTCACTCAGGGACTGGCTAAAAGACGCTGGCTACCAAGTAACTACTGCCGAGACCGGTGAGGAAGCCTTGGAGATGGTGGAGAAACAAGACTTCGGCGTGATGGTTCTGGATTTAAGACTGCCCGGGAAAACCGGAATTAAGGTCTTGGAGGAGGTAAAGGCACAGCGACCATGGATCAAGTCTATTATCATAACTGCTTATCCCTCGGCGGAAACAACGGCTGAGGCAAAGAGGCTTGGTGCTATTGATTACCTAATCAAGCCGGTTGCCCCTGATGATTTGGAAAGGCTTGTCCGGGAAACCATTAGCTCAGCAGGTCGAGAACCAACGGTGGCAGCTGAGGTAGAAATACGTCCTAAACCTCCCGTTGTAGAGATAGTCGAGGTTAAGAAGCCCTTTGTTATTACCCAGGACAGCCTCAGGTCCATAGTGGAAAGCCTGGCTGAAGAAATGGAGATAGTCGGGGTCAAGTCTAGGCATGGTAAATATGTCTACGATAGAATAACCAGCTTTGAGGAGCTCTGCCTTGATTACGACGTTACGGTTATGCCACCAACTAAATATCTCCTGCCGGCAAAGGAAACTCTGCTTAAATTCAAGGTTGGAGACGGGACAAGGGTTAGTCCAGTAACCGAAGCCATCCCCAGAGCCATCATCGGCGTACACCCTTATGATATTAAGGCTATTGAGCTACTGGATAAGGCGTTCTTAGCCACTAATCCCGATCCCAATTACAATGCTAGGCGACAGAATACCATCATCATTGCCGTAGACTGCCTTAACCCGTCTCCCAAATCCTTTGCCCCCAGTATGGGTACCCACCTCACTGAAACTGGCTTTGACCTCCTGCTGACGGATATTGGCATTGACTACGTAGTAACTGTGGGCTCGGAAAAGGGCGCTGACCTTCTAGCCAAGTATGCTGAGGTAAGAGAACCCACTAGTGACGACATAGCGAAACAGAAGGCAGTGAGAGATGAGGCACTAGCTAAGTATAAGCTCTCCCTTGATGTACCCAGGGAAAGACTACCGAAGCTGCTGGAGGAAAGCTACGATGACCCGTATTGGGAATCAAGGAGCAAGACCTGCCTCAGTTGTGGCTCCTGCGTCATGGTATGTCCCACCTGCTTTTGTTTTGATGTCCGCGACGAAGTTTCGCTGAACCTGAAGGAGGGGGAGCGCTTTCGTAACTGGGATGGCTGCATGCTGGTTGATTTCGCTAAGGTAGCTACCGGTGAAAATTTCAGACATGACAAAGCCAGTCGGCTTCGGCATCGGATGTACCGCAAAGGAAAATATATTGTTGAGAGATATGGCAGGGTTGGCTGTGTTGGCTGTGGTCGATGCGCCATCGCCTGTCTAGCCGAGATAGCTAGCCCGTTGGAGACCTTTAATGCTATAGCTGAGTCAGCCAGGATAAAGGAAGAAGCCAAGCGCATAGTCAGGGAAGCAAGAGCGGAGACTGAGCTATACGCCCCTCGCCTTGCTGAACTAGTAAAGATTGATAAATTGACTCCAAGGGAGAGGGCCTTTGAGTTCAGGTTCATGGATGACAAAGGTCTGGGGCATCGACCGGGGCAATTTGTTGAGGTCTCAGTTATGGGCATTGGAGAGGCGCCCATTTCCATCTCGTCATCGCCAACAAGGGACGGGACATTCCAATTGGCGGTAAGAAGCGTCGGCAATGTGACCAACGCCCTGCATGCTCTGGAAAAGGGGGCTATCGTCGGCATTCGCGGTCCGTTCGGCAATGGCTTTCCCATCGAGGCTCTTGAAGGCAAAGACATCCTGCTAATAGCTGGAGGTATTGGTCTCTTCCCCCTACGTTCACTAGTGCAATATATCCTTGACCGCAGGAGTTCTTTCGGTAGGGTTATCCTGCTCTTTGGTGCTAGGTCGCCAGCGGAGCGGTTGTTCCTAGATGAGCTCGCCGCCTGGAGCCAGAGCCCAGAGATTGAATTTCAGGAGACGGTGGATAGAGGGGATGAAAGCTGGAAGGGGAATGTGGGTGTTATTACTACCCTTATCCCTAAAGTTAATATTGAGCCCAAGAAGACTATGGCAGTGGTGGTTGGTCCACCCATAATGTACCGCTTTGTTATCATTGAACTCAAGAAAAAGGACATCCCCGATGACAACATAATCCTATCGCTAGAGCGGAGAATGAAGTGCGGCGTGGGCAAATGTGGGCACTGCCAGATTAACGATGTCTATGTCTGCCAGGAGGGGCCGGTATTTACCCTTGCCCAGCTGAGAAATCTAAGGGAGGCAGTATAATGAAGCCCAAGGTAGCATTTTTTGATTTCACCAGTTGTGAAGGCTGTCAGTTGGACGCGCTCAATCTTGAGGGGGAACTGATAGACCTTTTGGCTGCGGTTGACATTGTCAACTTTAGAGAGGTCAAGACGGAGAGGGAGGAAAACTATGACATTGCCTTTGTCGAGGGGAGCATAAGCCGGGAGTCGGAGATACCGCGGCTGAAGAAGATCCGTGACCAAGCCAAGGTGCTTATCGCTCTCGGTGCCTGTGCCTGCATTGGAGGGGTGAACTGCCTCAAGAACTCCCTTCCCATGGATGAAGCACTAAGGATAGTCTATAAGGATGATGCTAGGTACTACGACACCATGCCGGCTCGCCCGATAAATGCCGTAGTTCCTGTAGATTACTATGTAAGGGGCTGCCCGATAAACACTGACGAATTCCTCAAGGTGGTCAAGGCACTGCTTTTAGGTAAGAAGCCGGAGATTCCCAACTACCCGGTGTGTGTGGAGTGCAAGATGGCAGGGAATGTTTGCGTTTTTGACCGGGGCATGTTCTGCCTTGGTCCGGTGATTAGGGCGGGATGTAATGCCATCTGCATTAGCGGCGGACGGTTTTGCTGGGGCTGTCGTGGCTTGGTGGATGACCCCAACGTTGATTCGGAAAAGGATATACTTAAGAAATATGGACTCACCGTAGACCAGGTAACGGAGAGGTTTAAGCTCTTCAATGCCTATCAGGAGGTAGCTAAGTGAGAAAGGTAAAGGTGAATGTTCATCAGGTTACCCGGTTGGAGGGGCATGGGAATATTGTCCTCAACGCCAAGGATGGTAAGATTGAGGAATTAAGGTGGGAGGTTACTGAGTCACCACGGCTGTTTGAGGCTATGCTTCGGGGCAGGTCATATCAGGATGTGGCTTTCATTGCCTCCCGAATCTGTGGCATTTGCTCCATTGCTCACACTACTGCCTCCATTCAGGCAACCGAGGTCGCCTTTGGTATCCAGCCCTCAGAGCAGACCATCCTCCTGCGCCAGCTCCTATTCAATGCTGAAATGCTAGAGAGTCATGTACTACACATCCTTTTCCTGGCTGCTCCTGACTTCCTTGGGGTAGACAGCGTTTTCCCCTTGGTGGAAACACACCGAGAGGTAGTGCTGATGGCACTGAGGTTAAAAAGGCTAGCCTATAACCTAGCTGAACTCCTGGCGGGTAGAAAGACCCATCCTATCTCCTGTGTAGTGGGAGGATTTGCTAGGCTACCTGACCTTGGTGAACTGAAAGCCATCCGCAGTAGGATTGAGGCGGCATTGGCTGACTTTGAGGTTATAGTTAAACTCGCCCAGACCTTCAAAATACCCGATTTCGTCAGGGAAACAGAATATATTTCCCTGAAACACCCCAACGAGTATGCCTTTATCCGGGGGGGCATATGCTCAAGCGATGCCGGAATTACCCCGGTGAGTGAATACCTCCGTGTAACCAACGAGTTCTGTGTTCCCCACTCTACTGCCAAGTATACCAAGAACGAGCGTGATTCTTACATGGTGGGGGCTCTGGCTCGGTTCAATAATAATTATGGCCAGCTCCTGCCCCGGGCTAAAGAGGCTGCCCACGAGCTGGGGCTTAAGGCACCGTGCCATAATCCATTCATGATTACCGTGGCTCAGCTTGTGGAGTGCTTCCATGTCGCCGAGCATAGCCTGAGGCTTATTGACCAGATACTGGCAAGAGGTTTGGAAGAAGAGGATAACAGGGTGAAGGTCAGGGCGGGCAGAGGGGTGGGGGCAGTAGAAGCCCCAAGGGGCATTCTTTTCCATGACTATACTTATAATGACCAGGGGGTATTAACTGAAGCCAACTGTATAATCCCGACCAATCAGAATCACAACAATATTCAGAAGGACTTAGAATCTCTAGTACCTAAAATTCTGGATAAGCCCGAGGATGAGCTCACGCATACCCTGGAGATGGTGGTCAGGGCTTACGACCCCTGTGTCTCCTGCTCCACACATTCGCTTAGGGTAACCATTAAATAAGCGTCGGCGGCAGTTTCACAACATGGGGAGAAGAATTCGGATAAGAGCAGTCCCAGTTGAAGTGGTAGCTGAGCTAAACGATACCAAGACGGCTCAGGCAATCTGGGAAGCGCTACCCATCAAAGGGCGTGTCAATCTTTGGGGAGATGAGATATATTTCTCAATCCCTCTCAGTCTTAAGCTGGAGGCGGGGCAAAAATTGGTAAGCATCGGCGATTTGGGCTACTGGCCGCGCGGCAATGCCTTTTGCCTCTTCTTTGGTCAAACCCCTATCAGCCGAGGGGACGAAATTCGCCCGGCAAGCCCGGTTACTGTGTTTGGCAAGGTTATTGGCGACGCTGGTTTGTTTAAGCAGGTAGCCTCAGGAACAGAAATTATTATTGAGAGGGAGAGCAATGGATAAAATGGTTAAACGGCAGGTCTATTACTTTGATGAACCTGGGGAAGGGAATACCAGGTTAGTAATTGAGGCTGTCTCCCGGCGGCTGGAAGCCGGTGGAGTTAACAAGGTCATTGTCGCCAGTACCTCTGGTGAAACTGCGGTTAAATTTGCCCGCAACCTCAAGGGCAAGGCTGAGTTGATTTGCGTTTCGGAAGCACCATACCGACAGGAGTGGGGTGAGGAGTGGCCTTGTCTGAAGCAAGAATTTAGGCAGGAGTTGGAGAGGCTCGGGGTTGCTATTATTGATAGAGCACCATATGTTTTCCATGATTCAGTGTTGGAAGCTGCCCGCTGGTCTGGTGCCTTCCCTGAGCGTCTGGTGAAGGAAACACTATACTGCTTTGGACAGGGGCTGAAGGTAGCGGTGGAGGTTGTCTTGACCGCAGTTTCCTGCGGCTATGTGACTCCTTACCAAGATGTGATAGGTGTTGGTGGGTCGGGGAGTGGAGCCGATACTGCCATTGTGCTTAGAGCTACCTATCCTGCCTGTCTGTTTGACAAAGACCCGGCAAAAAGGCTGGAGATAAAAGAAATAATCGCCATGCCTATCTCTAAGAAGTGGTGGGAATAGGCTCCTACTGTCTTTCCTCAACTAGGGTATCAACTACTGATGGCTCAGCCAAGGTGCTGGTATCGCCCAGGTCCTTAACATCACCGGCGGCAATCTTGGTCAGTATTCGCCGCATAATCTTGCCGCTCCTTGTCTTGGGCAGACCGTCAGCAAACTGAATCTTATCTGGAGTAGCTATA
>Ga0315282_10003101_pt1 | contig 29988 bp, 30 predicted proteins | sample YL17G07_20_MG_FD_203693 | JGI IMG/M metagenome (GOLD analysis project Ga0315282, IMG submission 203693) | Sediment microbial communities from Yellowstone Lake, YNP, Wyoming, USA - YL17G07_20 | ecosystem: Environmental > Aquatic > Freshwater > Lake > Sediment | place: USA: Wyoming | collected... | reverse complement strand
TGTGTTGTCCGGCGCCGCTCCGGTGGGGGTGGCCGATTTGCTCCGAAAGGGTGGCCTACTTTACTCCGAAAGGCCGGCCGGTTTGCTCCGAAACCCCGGCCGATTTACTCCGAAAAACGCAATTTCATTAGGAGCCAGTACATTTTTCCTTAATTCATGCTGATTACCAAATTCTGCGATGTTAACAAAATCAAATTTCTTATCGTTGTTAACCTCGTTATCTTCTTTAAGTTTATCACCTGAAAAAACTATTTTTATGTCTTTGACTTTACGCTTACCATTGTTGATAATAGCATGTTTACTATTGTTGAAAACAGCTATAGAATACTCAAGATCTTTACTTTTTAAACCGTAACCTACAGGTATTGGTGTATTTCCAAATATTTTATTTAGCTCAAGGTTACCTAATTGGGCAGCTAGAATAGTTCCTATACCATGAGTTGTTCCAAACACCACGGAGAAATTTTCTAAATCCTGTTCATTTTCCAAAGGATGAATCTGATTGACATTTACAATTATCTCTGGTTTTCCTAATAATTTTTCATCTATTGTATTCACCCAGCCTGACTATACAAAGTTGGAAAGTACAGCACCGACGAATCCCAATAATATCCATAATGTTACTTTATAGATTTTTTGGATTATTTTACGTGGTGTTTTAGGTGTTTTTAACTTTTTGTTTTTTTTCATATATATCATTATATCACTATGTTTTCCCCCTTTCGTAAAGGGGGAAACAGGGGGATTTTGAAATCCCTCCCAATCTCCCCTTACGAGGGGGAGAAGTAAAATCCCTATCCACCTCCCACAGGGAGTAGTCCCGCCGAGAGGGGCGCCAGCCCCTCTCGAAAAAATTCCCTCTCCCTTGATGGGAGAGGGAAGGGTGAGGGTGAAATTTTAGGTGTGCGAAATGTCCCCCTCACCTTAATCCTCTCCCGTGGTGGGGAGAGGAGACAGATTTGGGAAGGGGGCAGGGGCTTGCACTGAGCATAGCGAATGTAGATAAGTCACATAATATTATTACCGTCTCAAGATAGAGATTGCCACGCCTGCGTGCCATAACGCACTCCGGCGTGCAGGCACGCCTTCCGACTGCGTCGGTATGGCTCGCAATGACATCTATGGGTTATTCACCTTCGTCTCTTTGCCCGTAACCGGGTTGTTAAAGTGCAGCGGGGCAATAAATCCGGAGGGGTAAAAAGTATCCGGCGATGGCCCGTCTGTTGGTAGCTGCGGCGGCTGGTGCTGGAAGTTCTTATCGCACTGGCGCTCCAGCGCCACCCATCCCTTGAAATACGGGGCAAAGAAATACATGTACCAGCCGAGCTTTAAAATTTTCCACTTGCCGTTCTCTTTAATGTACTCGTTCTCGTAAACGCCGTTCATCCACCCCTGGAAAACGCCGTCCTTTACCGGGGAAGCATTAGCCCCGAAGCCGTACCACCGCCCCTTGGCCGTTTTACCGTCCGGCGCCACGTCGATAATCGGCGAAAGCTGCATCACCTGGTGGAAAAATTCCTTCGGTCTCTTTCCCCTGTCCACGCCCCGTGGCCTGAAAAACTTTCTCACGCCTTCCTTCCTGTGGAACTCGCCGGCATGAACCAGCAAAACGGTATCAGGGCTATCGGAAAATAGGTCAGCCACTTCGTCAGTCATCCAGTTTTCCAGGTAATAGCCGTACGCTCTCTGTAATTTCTTTATCTCCTCGATGTCCCGCAAGATTTGAGTCTGTCCCTGCAAAGTTTTCACCTGCTCCTGTAAAGTTTTGACCATCGTTTCCAGTTCCTTTGTATTCATGCTGAACTCCTTTCCTATTTTCTACTTACTTCAATAGTGTACCCGCTCCCCCTGCTGGAGGGCAAATTTAAAATCTCTAATAGTGGATAGTAACAAAGTCCTGTTGATTGTTGATTCTATGTGTTGTATATTTACCACCAGGAGGGGCAGATGAACCGCCGCGAAGCGCTTGAGTCTATCAGAGAAAACGTAGACAACGAAAACCTGATAAAACACATGCTGGCTGCGGAGGCTATCATGCGCGCTCTGGCCGGGCGACTAGGTGGGGATGAGGTGGAGTGGGGCCTGGCCGGTTTGCTCCATGACATCGATGTCGAGCTTACCGAAGGCGATATGAGCAGCCACGGTAAGCTGGGTGCCGACCTTGCCCGCGACCTCGGGGCTAGCGAAGCGATAGCCGATGCCATCCTCTGCCATAATGAACGGCATGGCATTGCCCCGGTAACCTCCATGGAAAAAGCGCTCTTCTGCGCCGACCCCCTCACCGGACTGATTACCGCGGCGGTGCTGGTACGTCCTGATAAAAAGATTGCCAATATGGAAGTCAGCTCGGTGCGGAAAAGGTTTAAGGAAAAGAGCTTTGCCGCCGGCGCCAGCCGGGAGCAAATCGCCCGCTGTACCGATATCGGCCTTGACCTCGATGAGTTTATCGCTATCGGTTTAGAAGCGATGAAAAAAGTTGCCCCGCAGCTTGGACTTTAGTCGGCTAGTTCACCGAAATCATTGACCCCTCCGCCGTCTTGGTGATGTCGATGCGCACGGGGAAGGCGTCTTTCAGTTCATCCATGTGGGTGATAACCAGTATCTTATCGAAGTCGCTCTGGATGGAGTTTATCGCCTCTTTAAGCTTCTCTATTCCGGTGCTGTCCTGAGTGCCGAAGCCCTCGTCGATAATTAAAGTAGGTAACGGCGCCCCGGCGCGCCTGGCTAATAGTCGTGACAGTGCGATGCGGATAGCGAAATTGATGCGGAAGGCCTCGCCGCCGCTGAACATCTCGTAGTTCCTGGTGCCGAGCTCGTCGGCGATAGCGATGTCCAGCGTCTCCTGAATGGTGCCTTTTTTAGTCTCTTTCTGTGTCTCGAACTTCACGTGCATCCGGTTATCGGTCATCCGGGCGAGGAGTCGGTTAGCCTCCGTTTCGATTTCCGGCATTGCCATCTCGATGATAAGCGCCTGTATGCCTTTTTTGCTGAAGGCTCTGGCCAGTTCCCGGTAAATCGTTTCCTCCTTCGATACCTTTGCCAGCTGGTCTTCCTTCTCCTTCTTTTTCAGTTCCAGTTCGTGGCAGCGCTGTATTTTTGCCTTGATGCTGCCTACGGCTTCCTGGGCCTGGCTGCGCTGTGCGGTAAGGTTCCTGTACTCAGTTTCGGTTGCGGCTAGTTCCTGGCTCAGTTTCGGCAGACGTGTTAGCTCAGCCGTGAGGGTTTCTTTTTGCTGGTTGTTGACCTTCAGCCTTTCTCGTAGTTCCTGGGCTGCTTTTTCGGCATTTAAAGCTGCCTCTTTTTCCTGGTCGATAAGCCTCTCGGCTTCGTCCAGTCTGTTTTTATCGCGCTCGTAGGACTCGAGCTGACTTAATTGCGTTCTTGCCTGTTCGTGCTTTTCAGCGTCATAGCCGAGGTTTGCCAGTTCGGTTTCGATAGCCGCCAGGGCTGTCTGCTCTGCGATGGCGAAGTCCCTTTTTGCCAGGCGCTGTTCGATGTCCGCTATACCGCTCTTGAGCTCCGCCAGCTTTTTGTTGTCTTCTTCGATTTCCTTAATCTTATTCTTAATCAGTTCTTCCTGGCTCTGGGCTTTTGTTTTTTCCTGGTTCAGCACCGCTTCGAACCGGGCTTTTTCCTTTTGCCGTGCCTCGAATTCCGCCCGTTTTTGCACGAGGTTGTCCCGGTTTTGCATTAATTGGTCGGACTTGGCCTGCTTTTCTTTAGTGTACTTGGACTGGATGAGCTCCAGTCCTTCCCGCGTTAGCTCCGTCTCGCAGAGCGGGCACCTGGCCTCGGTATGGGATGCTATATGCGATGAGAGAAGGTCGAGCTTTTCCGCCACCTCGTTGATTTCCCGTTCCAGTCGGGCTTTTTCGGCTTCCAGGTAGCTGACCTGTTTTTGTGCCTCCTGGACGGACCGCTCTTTCTGGTGTAGCGTTGTTTCGGACTCTGTCAGTTTGCGTATCTGTGCCTGCGTCTGGCTGAGTTGATTCCTGAGTTCGGGCAGTTTCTGGATTTTTCTATCGAGCTCGTCGATATTACTCTTGATAACGGCATGGTTTCTCAACAGTTCGTTTTTAGCCTGCTCTATTTTACGCTCCATCTGGCTCTTTTGTTTGTCCAGGTTAACCGATTGCCGGAACTTGCGGTCGAGTTCATCGATGGCCTTCTTTGCCTCGATGAATTGGGCAAAGCCCGCTTCGATATCTCCCCGCCTCAAGATGACCTCTTCGTACTGTTTTATTCTGGAGAGGTGCTGGGCGGCCTGCTCGTCCCATCGCTGGAGGTCCTTTATGCTGGTATTGATACGTGCTTCCAGCTCGTCAAGCTGGATCTTCTTATTCTCCAGCGCCTCTTTTTTCTGTCGCAGCTCGTTCAGTCCGGCTTCTTTTTCACGTGTATCTGTGTCAATATGCGAGAGCGTGCTCTGTGCCTGTCCCAGTTCTGCCTCATAGGCTGGTTTCTGCGCTATCTCGATGCTGATTTCTTTGATGGTATTTTCCAGCTGGACGCTGTCGACTTCGTGTTGCTTGGCGAGTTCCTTGGCCTGGTCTTCGAGCTGGTCGTAGATGGCAAGCCCGAGGATATTGCCCAGCACATCCTTGCGTTTGTAGGGGGCCTGCCGGGTGAACTCATCGGCGTGCCCCTGGCGGAGGTAGGCGCTGTTGACGAAGGTATCGTAGTCCATGTGGAGGACTTCGACGATTTTTTGTTGCGTCTGGGCGATAGTGTTGCCGGTGATGGGTCGGAAACCGTCGCCAGAGCTTATCTGGAGCTCCAGGGACGATTGCCCCGCCGCCCCCCGCTTCCTGGGTCGTGACCGCTTGCGTATTATACGGTAAAGCTGCTCCTCGACGTTAAACTCGAACTCCACCTCCATCTCCGCCTGCGTGGTATAGATGAGGTCGTCATCGCTGCTGGCGCGGGCTTTACCCCACAGCGCCCAGGTTATGGCGTCGATGATGGCTGATTTGCCGTTGCCGTTATCGCCGCAAATGCAGGCCAGATGAATACCCGTAAAGTCCAGCGGCGGGACGTTGTCGCGGTAGCACATGAAGTTGCGCATCTTCAGCTTTGCGGGAATCATCTCGACCCCATTTTAGCACAATTCGGTGGACTATTATCTACCTACTGGACGCCCTGTTGCGGTCGAGACGGACATACTGCTGGATAGGTTGAATGCCGCGATTAAAAAGGGGTGGCATAAGAACGGAAGCTTTGAAGTGGTGAAATGAATGCGGCTTAATATTAATTACCCGAGAACAGATTGAAGACGCCGTTAATGAATATCAGGATGGAAAACGCTCCGAGCCACATGGAGAGCTCCATCCCATCGACGAAAGCCATCGATGAAGTGATGGTTATCGTGCTTGAGAAGAATATGGTGGCTCAGAAAAGGCCGACCATTATAAGCAGCAGACTGAATAGAAATCTCATATAGAATTCCCCATCGTCTCTGTATCATCTTTTTCTATCTCTATTTAAAGTTTATTCTCATTGGCTCTGGCAGTAAATCACCTGATGGTAATATGTTGGGGCTTGATTAAGTATCTGTGACTATTTAGCTATGGTCGGCGTTCTGCCTTTTTCCAAGAGTTTGCACGGTTGTTATTTATATTATTTTTTGGTTTCATCCTTGATATAGTGACCGCCGGGAACGATGGTGAAGTGGAAAATGGGGCGGTCGGCGCGTCTGATTATGAGGGGACAGTGTTTCATTCCCGCCGGGACGAATATCATGGCGGTTTTGTTGATGATGTATTTTTCGTCCTCCAGCCAGATTTCTATTTCCCCGCCCAGGTCATAAGGGTCGTTGGCATTACTGCCGAAAAAGCCGATAATCTCGTCGGTATCATGGACATGCGGGACGTTTTCCAGCGTCTCTGCGGCTTTCAGGTACCAGGCCGTGTTCATGTGAAAAGCGCCGTCCACTACGTCCTCGTCCATCCACAGGATACGCCTGGCATACTTGGAATAAGCAGCGGCGATTTTTTTCTTTTCCTCCGGTATTTTCAGCTCGGTGACGACATATTTTCCGTATTTTGATTTGGGCATTTTATTGTGTTCTCCTTTATTTTTTCTGTATATACTTGCCGCCGGTCACGGTGGAAAAATGGAAAATAGGCCTATCGACGCGCCTGATTATCAGGGGGCAGTGTTTCATACCCGCCGGGACGAATATCATGGCGGTTTTGTTAATGATGTGTTTTTCGTCTTCCAGCCAGAACTCTATTTCTCCGCCAAGGTCATAGGGATTATCCGGGTTGCTCCCGAAAAAGCCGATAATCTCATCGACATCGTGTTTGTGTGCTTCAGCCCCGTGCGTGGAGGACTTTAGATACCAGGAGCAGTTCATCTGGAAAGCTCCCTCGACCACATTTTCATCCATCCAGAGGATGCGGGTAGCAAACTGCTTGTACATTTTAACGAATTCCGGGGGGAAATTAGGGGTCTTTAGCTCCGTGACGATATATTTTCCGTATTTTGATTTAGTCATGATTAATCCTCCTTTTGAATTCATGTTACACAGATATTGTAGCATCTTTTGAATCTTGTCAATAAATACAGGTTATTTGACTCCCCTTATCTCCTCCCCTTACAATTAAACTATGTTTGAAGTCCTCAGTGAAAAGCTGAACGCCGTCTTTCGCCTGCTGGGCAACCGCGGCAAGCTCACCGAAAAAGACATCGATGAAGCCCTGCGACAGGTGCGCCTGGCTTTGCTGGAGGCGGACGTCAACTTCAAGGTAGTCAAGGACTTTACCACCCGTGTCAGGGAGCGCTCCCTCGGCAAGGAAGTCATGGAGAGCCTTACCCCCGCCCAGCAGATAATAAAAATCGTCAACGAAGAGCTTATCAAGACCCTCGGTGACGGGCAGGGCAGCCGGCTGGCTCAAGCCTCTCAGCCCCCATCCGTTATCATGATGGTTGGCCTTCAGGGCAGCGGTAAGACGACCACCGCCGCCAAGCTGGCGCTCCATCTCAAGCATACCGGCCATAAACCGCTGCTGGTGGCTGCGGATAACCGCCGTCCCGCCGCTATCGAGCAGCTGGTGATATTGGGCAGGCAGCTCGATGTGCCGGTGTTTAATGAAGACCCGAAAACGGCCAGTAAAGACATCTGCGTACATGCCATGTCCGAGGCTAAAAAGATGGCGGCTACCCATGTTATTGTCGATACCGCTGGCCGACTCCACATCGATGAGGAGATGATGGCTGAGCTGGAGCAGGTGAAAAAGGTGCTCAAGCCGGACGAAGTGCTGCTGGTGGTGGACGCTATGACCGGCCAGGACGCCGTGCGCGTGGCTGAGGATTTCCATGCGAAGGTAAATCTCACAGGACTCATCATGACCAAGATGGACGGCGATGCGCGGGGTGGAGCGGCTTTATCTATCCGCTGGGTCAGCGGCGTGCCCATTAAATTCATCGGTATCGGCGAAAAAGTCGATGCCTTCGAGCCCTTCTATCCCGACCGCCTGGCGTCGCGTATCCTGGGCATGGGTGATGTCCTTACCTTTATCGAGAAAGCGGAAAAGACTCTCGACGAGAAAAAAGCTTTGGAGTTACAGAAGAAAATTAAGACGGCCGGCTTCAACCTGGAGGACTTCCTGGAGCAGCTTAAAGCGATTAAAAAGATGGGGCCTTTAGCCCAGCTTGCCGAGATGCTCCCGGGCATAGGTAAAATGGCTGCTCGCCTGCCCGATGGCGTCCAGGAAGCCCAGCTAAAGAAAGTAGAAGCCATCGTCCTTTCCATGACGCCACAGGAGCGGCAAAATCCATCGATTATCGGGGGTAGCCGCCGACGCCGTATCGCCCGCGGCAGCGGCACCGGCACCCATGATGTCAATCAGCTGCTTAACCAGTTCCAGCAAATGCAAAAGCTCATGAAGATGGGTGCCAGCGGCAAGCTGCCCAAAAACATTATGGGGATGTTTAAGTAATCCTTCCCTTTACCCGATATAGCTCAATCACAATTTGCGGTTTTAAAGCCAGCCTATCTTTCTAAAAACAAAAAAGAATACGCCCATAATTATAACCTGAGCGGCAATTACGGCCGGATATACCCACCATATACGTAGTTCCGGCATGAACTGAAAATTCATGCCGAAATGACTGGCGATTAAAGTGGGCAGCATGAGGATGACTGTTATGGAGGTTAATTTTTTCAGGACGTCGTTAAGGTTCACAATCTTGCGGTTCAGTTCTTCGGTGGATTTCATCTCATGGTCCTGGCGCAGGTCTTTAAGAGTGCTTAACCGGCGCCGACACCTGGCCTGCAAACTCTGGCTCTCGGCGATTAAAACACGATAGTCAAATACGATATACTGCGTTTCTACCTGCTTATAGCGTCGCTCCTGGAGGCCGATAATCAGGTCGTGGAACTCTTCCAGTCTATCACTGAAGCGTTCGAACCCCAGAGACAGGGCGCGGTACCCATCAAGGTCAAAATTGTCTTCCAGTTTCCTGATTCCTCTAATGAGGGTCTCAAGCTGCTGTTTATGGTTGCTCAGGATTTGATTAATAACCAGGAAGGAAATAATAGTGCTCTTGCCGAAGGGTTTTAGTATAACGTCTTCAAAAGCTTTAACCGCGGCAGGCGAGGGAGCGTTGCGCGAGCAAACGTAAACCTCTTCGTTTGTAAAAAAGAGCAGATTGTCTGGCTTTTCGCTGTCATGTTCCTTGATATTAAGAAGCAGATATTTGTCTGAGGCCTGTATGAAGTCTGTGTTCAGGTCGAGCAAGGACACGAGGTCAAAGGTAAGTCCGGTTGATGATTTTATAGCCTGGGAGAATGAATCAACATCAGGACATGATTGAAATAGCGTTTTTGGCTCTGGTTTATCACCGCCGGTTGTCTGCGGCGGGGTCAATTCATTCATGGGATTCTCTCCAATTAAGTCTACTCCAGGTAGTCCTTCAGCTTACGACTGCGGCTGGGGTGGCGTAGCTTTCTTAACGCCTTGGCTTCAATCTGGCGTATGCGTTCCCGGGTCACGTTAAACTCCACCCCCACCTCTTCCAGGGTGCGGCTCCGCCCGTCTTCCAGCCCGAACCTGAGCTGTAACACGCGCTGCTCGCGTGGGGTTAACGTTCCCAGGACATCCTCGATTTGCTCCTTAAGGAGCTGCTTGGACGCGATGTCCACCGGCGGCATGGCGTTCCTGTCCTCGATGGAGTTCCCCAGGGGGCTGTCTTCCTCCTCCCCGATGGGCGACTCCAGTGAAATGGGCAGCTGCGACACCTTGACGATTTCCCTGACCTTGTCCGAAGACACTTCCATCTCCTTGGCAATCTCCCGCGAGGTTGGTTCCCGGCCGTACTCCTGCGCCAGCCTGCGGCTGATTCTTAAGAGCCGGTTGATGGTCTCTACCATGTGCACCGGGATACGTATCGTTCGGGCCTGGTCGGCGATGGCGCGGGTCAGCGCCTGCCGTATCCACCACGTAGCGTAGGTGCTGAACTTATAGCCCTTACGGTAGTCGAACTTCTCCACCGCCCGCATCAGCCCGATGTTGCCTTCCTGGATGAGGTCCAGCAGGGACATGCCCCGTCCGATGTGCTTCTTGGCCACGCTGACCACCAGGCGCAGGTTGGCCTCGATGAGATGCCTCTCCGCCTTTTTGCCCTCCCGGACGATATCGGAGAAGTATGTCGTAAACTTCCTTTCATTGGCCTGTACGGAATCAGTGAAATTTTTGTCGGCTATCAGCTTGTCGATATTGATTATAGTTATCTTGCGGCCGATGGAGCCTCGGACTTCTTCGGGTAGCAGCCGGCTGCCAAGCGAAAGCTTTATCAGCATTTCTTCTGTTTCGGTAATCGTTTTTTCGAGCTTGACACCAATATCATGGATTATCTGCGGGTCGATGGCGTTATCGATGCTTTCCTGTAGCTTGTTATCGTAGACGCTTTCCATGAAACCGTTTTTCTGTGGCAGGCTGAGTCGTTCCTGGAGGACGTGAATAAGGCCGGCAGATTGCCCCAGGCTTTGCAGCATCGCCAGGATAATATCGGTGGCCGGGGGCTGCCGACCGTGTTTCTGGGTGTAGTCCTGTTTAATGGCGTTGATATATTTCCCCTCTTCCATGTGCTTGGCCAGATTCTTCTCGTCACTGGCGGTAAGGAGATGCACACGGCCTATTTCGTGGAGGTAGATGCGTACGGGGTCATCGGTGATATCCGGCTCGACCAAGTCTTCCGCGGCTATATCCAGGTCGAGTTCCCCTTCATCTTTCTCGCCGTCGAAATGCTTGGTCTTGGTCCATATTTCATCCGGTTCGGTTATATCCCCGTTTTCTAGTTCTTCGTCGGGTTCGATAGCGGCACCGAATATCGTGTCCGGTTTTACATCGGAATCCAGTATTTCGGCATGGGGTATTTCTTCAAAACTCTCCCTCTCCCGCAGTGCATCCAGTTCGCTCTTTTCCTTGTCCATGTGCTATCTCCTTGTCCTTCCCGGGGAATGATTCAGTTTCTTATGGGCGTCTAGTTCTCTGAGCTTCGTGCTGGGCTCTATGCCTTCTTTTTGCAGTCTGACTATGTCAGCGCCTTTACCGCCTGATTCTACCTCCTGGGCGAATATCTCGCTCCTCCTGGCTTCAAAATTCTGGTAGTACCGTTTTTCAAGCTCACGGATGCAGGCGGTATATCTTCGTTCTATATCTGTCGGGGATAGTGTTTTATATACCACACTTTTTATGATGCCGTCAAGATGTTCGTGAATGGCGGGGTCGATTCTCTCTCTTAATGAAAGTATATCAGATTCTTCCTGCCAGGCGGTAAAGATTTCCCGGTTTTCGGTGCTTTCGAAATATTCGGGGGAGGGGGCTGGCGGCTGGCTTCTGAGTTCGGGGTACTGTAAAAGAAGGGCCAGGCAATATTCCTCACGGGAATTAGATGCCAGCGGGCGTTGTGCTTTTCCGGGCGTAATGGGTTTCAATGCTTCTTTGCGGGAAGAATGTCTGGCTGGAGGGGGCTTTATCCGACTTAGGGCTGCCTCAAGATCACGCCTAGTTATACCCACAGTAGTAGCCAGTTTCTGTATATACAGAGCCCGGCGGACAGGTTCGCTTATCTGGTCTACTATTGGTAAGAGTCTTTCTACGACTTGTGACTTACCCTTGTCTGTGTTCATGTCAATTTCGGAAGTGACAGAATTAAAGGTGTAATCTACAAAAGATTTCGCTTTTGAAACAATTTCTTGCCATACATTAATATCTTCTCTGATAATTTCATCAGGGTCTTTGCCTTTAGGTAATACTATGATATTAACATCATTGTCAAATAAAGTATTACTTAAATACCGTGTTCCATATTTACGATAATTACGGACATTGGTTTCGTTAAGAAATAGAGGTACATCCTCATTAATTTTTTTCGATGCTTCAATCTCTTCATTAGTTGGTGTGGCAGCTGTACTTCCACCACGTTGACTTGCTTCAACTCCTGCGATATCTGCATCAAATGCCAACAATAAGTTTTTCGTCAGCTTCTTGAGCATGTTCACCTGCGTGTCCGTAATCGCCGTGCCCATGGAAGCGACGGCGTTGGTGACGCTGTTCTGGTGGGCCATGATGACATCCATGTAGCCTTCCATGATGATGGCTTTATCCTGCTTCCTTATCTCGGCGGCGGCGCGGTCGATGCCGTAGAGAGTGCTGCTCTTATCGAAGGTGGGCGTTTGGGGGGAGTTTACATACTTGGGCAACGAGTCATCAAGAACTCTGGCCCCGAAGCCCGTCACCCTTCCCCTGATATCGCGGATGGGGAACATCAGCTTGCCGCGGAACCGGTCATAGGTCCGGCCGTCTTCCGCTTTTATCAGAAGACCGGCGGTCAGCATGGTTTCTTCGCTGTGCCCCCTCTCCCCGAGGTAAATTTTTAAAGCATCCCACTTATCGAGGCTGAAACCGAGTTGAAAATCGGCGATGGTCTTAGCCGTAAACCCCCGTTTTTCCACGTAGCTTTTAGCTTTGGCCGCCGCCGTGGCATTGAGTAGCAGATTGTGAAAGTATAAAGCGGCGGCTTCGTTGACCTGGTAGAGCTCTTCCTTTTCCTCTTTCTTGCCCGCCGTATCCATCTTCGAAGGCAGCGAAACGCCAGCCTTCAGGGCAAGTTGTCGTAGTGCCTCCCCGAATTCCAGCCCCTCCTTTTTCATAATGAAGGCAAAGACATCGCCGCCGGTATTGCAGGCGCCGAAGCAGTGCCAGCTTTGTTGTTCCGGGTAGACGAAAAACGATGGGTGCTTTTCGCTGTGGAACGGGCATAAAGCTGTCAGGTTACGGCCCGCCTTCTTCAGAGTGGCGTACTGGCCGATAACCTCGACAATATCTATTTTTTGTTTTACTTCGTCAATAGCGCTCATAGATTTGAAAGGACAATTAAATATTATACTACTTTTTAAGTAAATTGGTGATATTAACTTGAAAGTCAGGTTAGTTTACAGTCTACAGTTAACAGTTTGGGGTAAAGGAGAGGGGGACTGTAAACTATCAACTGTGAACTGATAACTCAATAGTTCATCCGCACCTTAATACCGCGCCTGTGCAGGTACTCTTTCAGCGTCCGGCAGGTGTACTCGCCGTAATGGACGATAGAAGCCACCAGGGCGGCATCAGCGTGGCCTTCGGTAAGAACATCGTAAAGGTGTGCCGGCTTTCCTGCCCCTCCCGAGGCGATCACCGGGATGCCCACCGCGTCGGCAATCATCCGGGTGAGCTTTAGTTCGTAGCCGTCTTTGGTGCCATCGGCGTCGATAGAGTTAATCACCAGTTCCCCGGCGCCCAGGCTTTCGCCTTCTTTCGCCCACCACAGGGCATCGATTCCCGTGGGCGTAACGCCACCGTTGACGACAATCTCATAGCCGCAGGGCATCTCTTTCGTCGGCTTGACCCTCCTGATGTCCATTGATAGTATCGTACTCTGGGAGCCGATGGCGTTAGCTATTTCCGATATCAGCTCTTTTCGCTTCACCGCGGCGGTATTCACGTTGACTTTCTCGGCGCCCGCGTTCCTTAGTTTCGTGGCGTCTTCCACGGAGCGTATCCCGCCGCCCACCGAGAAGGGAATGAAAATCTGCGAGGCCGCTGCCTCGACGAAATCAATCATAATGTCCCGGTTCTCCCGCGAGGCGGTTATGTCGTAAAAAACAAGCTCGTCGACCCCGCCTTCATAGTACTGGCGGGCTTTGGCGATGGGGTCGCCGATATCTTTCGTATCGACGAACTTAACGCTCTTGGCGAGCTTGCCCCCGCGAACATCAAGACAGACGACTAAACGTTTACTTAACATGGCTTTTTATTATATATACATATACATTATATTGTCATTCCAGCGAAAGCTGGAATCCAGAGGGGAGAAAGGGGGTGTGGATTCTGGCCGGAGTTTACCCCGATTTCATCGGGGCCAGAATGACATGAATAAACAATTTAAACATTACCGTCCCACCGGGTGAAACGTGTCAGCAGCTCCAGCCCCAGTCGACCGCTTTTTTCCGGGTGGAACTGCGTGGCAAAGAGGTTGCGGCTTCCCAGCGCCGCGCAGAAATCCCCGCCGTGATTGGCGACCGCATAGACGTTTTTCTTTGCGGCGGGCTGCGGATAGAATGAGTGGACGAAATAGAACTCGTCTCCTGCCCTGACGCCGTCAAGGAGCGGGTGCGGCTGGACAACACTGACTTCGTTCCAGCCCATGTGGGGTATTTTGAGCAGTTTATCCTCTATCCGGAACCGCACGGTTTTCCCCGGCAACAGGCCGAGGCATTCCTGTTTGCCTTCCTCGGAGCTATCGAGGATAATCTGTGCCCCGAGGCAAATCCCCAGTATCGGTATACCCCTTTTAAAAGCATTTTTCAGGGCGATGTCCAGTCCCATTTTCTTGAGGTAGGCCATGGCGCTGGGCGCTGCGCCCACCCCCGGAAAGATAATTTTCTCCGCTCCGGCGACTATCATAGCGTCGCTGGTGGTGATGGCTTTAGCGCCCACCTCCGCGCAAGCCCGCAGTACGCTCCGTATATTGCCCGCATTATAGTCGATAATCGTAATCATGTTATTATAGTGAAAAGAGATTCTTTTAGTTCGATTCCGCAGGAATATCCGCAACTTCTATTTTAATACTCTTTAGTGAGAAATGGAATACGTACGCATTATTTAGTAATGATTTGGTGTCATTCCAGAGCACTAAATGTCATTCCAGAGCAACAACTGTCATCCCGACGAAAGTCGGGATCCAGAAGGGGAAAAGGGGGGAGTGGATTCTGGCCGGAGTTTACCCCGTACCACGATACGGGGCCAGAATGACATTAATGAGAAGTTTGATAAACTTTCACTATTTTCTTAGTTCTTCCGCCAGTCTCAGGGCATACTGGTCGGTCATGCCGGCAATATAGTCCACGACTCTTCTCTCGATGGTTTCGCCGTGGCGGTAGTACTCCGGCGGCACTTTGTCCTTGTGTTCGGTGAAGTAGCGGTATAAAAAGCGTATCACCGTCCTGGCTTTTTCCGCTTCTCCCTGGGCGGAACGCGGATTATAGACTCTCTTAAAGAGAAAATTATTGAGTATATTGGCGGCCGCCAGTACCCGGGCGCTCATTTTTATCGCCGGTTTCTCTTTCATTATATCACTGATTCGGACATCCCATGAGTTTTTGATGATATCGCCGACCATGCTATTGATGCGCTGCGAGTGGGTAAGCCCGAGTACCTCTATGGCTTCGAGGGGTAAATCGCCCTCGGTGAGGATTCCGGCCCTGATGGCGTCGCCGATATCATGGTTGATGTAGGCCACCATGTCGGATATTTTGACCACCTCCCCTTCCAGGGTGCCGACTTCCCCCCAATCTTTACCGAGAATACCCTCTACCTGTGACTTGGAGTGGTTTACGATGCCGTCTCTCACCTCCCAGGTCAGGTTGAGTCCCTTTCCGTCATTCTCCAGGAAGTCGACGATACGCAGGCTCTGCTCGTTGTGACTGAATCCCTTTGGGTAAAGCTCGTCGAGCACGTCCTCGCCGACATGTCCGAAAGGGGTGTGACCCAGGTCGTGCCCTAGAGATATCGCCTCCGTCAGGTCTTCATTGAGGTTAAGAGCGCGGGCTATGGTGCGGGCTATCTGTGATACTTCCAGCGTATGGGTCAGCCGGGTGACATAGTGGTCCCCCAGGGGGGCGATGAATACCTGGGTTTTATGCTTGAGGCGACGGAAGGACTTGCTGTGGATGATGCGGTCGCGGTCGCGCTGGAAAGCGGTGCGTACCGGGTCCGGCTCCTCGGGTCGCCGGCGACCTCTTGATAGTCGGCTTTTAACAGCATGAGGACAGAGGCTTTCCTCCCTCTCCTCGCTCATCTGCCGTATATTTAATTGTTCAATCACTTGACGCCCAGTTTGGCTTCCACCTTAGCGATGATATCGCGCGTAATATCAATCATGTCCGGGCTGACGGATATTGACGTAATGCCCCACTCCACTAGCTTCTCCGTAATCTCCGGGTAGACCGAGGGTGCCTGCCCGCAGATGGAGCAGGTAACGCCCATGGCTTTGCAGGTCCGCACCACTTTCTCGATAGATATCATGACGGCTTCGTTACGCTCGTCGAAGCTGGCAGCCAGCTTGGCGCTATCCCGGTCGATGCCTAGGGTCAGCTGCGTGAGGTCGTTGGACCCAATGGAAACTCCATCGACACCGACGGCCAAGAATTTCTCCAGCAGGATAACGTTGGACGGAATTTCCACCATCATCCAGAGCTTGAAAGTATTGGAGCGCTTCAGTCCATCTTCCGCCATAATTTTAACGGTGCCTTCCATTTCCTTGACCGTGCGTACGAAGGGAATCATCACCCATAGGTTATCGTATTTTTCTCGGACTTTCTTGATGGCGGCCAGTTCCAGCTTGAACGTTTCGATGTCCGTGATATACCGTGATGCGCCCCGGTAACCTATCATGGGATTCTCTTCATCCTGTTCATACTTGGCACCGCCCTTGAGCGCTGCATATTCATTGGACTTGAAATCGTTGGTGCGGTAGACCACCTGGCGCGGGTAGAAGGCTTTGGCGAACCTGGCCAGACCGGCGGCGAGTTTTTCAACGAACTCTTGGCCGCGGCCCTCTTCAATCAGGTAGCTCGGATGCTCGCCGATTTCGGCGACCATGAACTCGGCGCGCAGCAGGCCGATGCCGTCGACATCGCGTGTGGCTACCCGGTCGACTATCTCCGGTTGCGCCAGGTTGGCGAGAAGCTTGGTCTTGGTCTTGACTTCTCCCCGGGCGCGTATCTTTACCTCGGAGGATACCTCGATTTTGCCCGGATAAACTTTGCCGCTGCTGCCGTCGACGGTTATTATCTGGCCGTCTTTCAGAATAGCCGTGGCTTTTTCACAGCCGACCACGCACGGGATACCCAGTTCGCGGCTGACGATGGCGGCGTGGGCCGTCCTGCCGCCGCGGTCGGTAACGATGGCGGCCGCCCGCTTCATCGCCGGGACGAAGTCCGGTGTCGTCATTTCGGCCACCAGAATATCCCCTTCCAGCACTTTATCTATCTGCGAAGGGTCGGGTACGATTTTCACCGGCCCGGAGGCTACCCCCGGACTGGCCGGTGCCCCGGACAATATCGCGGAGGCATCGATGTCAATGACGGCTTTCGCTACTTTCTTGGTGGTTGTAACCGGGCGCGTCTGGACGATATAGATTTTACCCTTTTCTTTGGCCCACTCCACGTCCTGCGGGAAATCATAGTGTTTTTCCAGGGTTTTTCCTATTTTCGCCAGGAAAAGAATGTCTTCATCGGTTATTTTCTGTCGGGCCTGCTCCTCTTTAGTCAGGTCAACTTTGATGTTATCGGACTTGCCGTGGGCGCCCGCTTTCTTGATGAGCTTCCATTCCTGTTTCTTGATTTGCTTTTCCAGGATTTTTGTATCCTTTTTATTGACAGTGTAATGGTCGGGGGTGACATCCCCGGAGACAATCATCTCGCCGAGTCCCAGGACGGCCTCGATGGTAATCTTTTCTATGTCGTTGGTGGATGGCTCCACGGTGAACATGACGCCGGAAGACTCGGACTGGACCATTCTCTGTACCGGTACGGCAATGCCGACCTTGAAATGTTCAAATCCCTGTTCCTGCCGATAGAAGATGGCGCGTGCCCCGAAAAGTGATGCCCAGCAGTCCTGTACCGCCCTCACGACGTCTTTTTCGCCCTGTACGTTAAGGAAGGTTGCTTGCTGGCCGGCGAATGATGCTTCCGGCAGGTCCTCCGCTGTGGCGGAAGAACGTACCGCGACAAGTCCTTTGCCCATTTTGACGTAAGCTTGTTCGATTTCCCTGGCTGTTTCCGGGGGCATAGCGGCACTTTGTACCAACTTCTGCACTTTAAGTGCTGTTTCCTGAAGCTGTTTGCTGTCGTGAACGTTAACGGGGTTGAGAAGAGCCTTGATTTTATCTTGAATGCCTGACTTCTCGATAAAATCAAAGTAGGCTGCGGCGGTTACAATAAAGCCCGGCGGTACGGGTATCCCGGCATTGGTCATTTCTCCGAGGTTGGCCCCTTTACCCCCCACGAGAGGTATGTCTTTTTTCATGACTTCGCTGAACCAGACGACGGCCTTGACCCCTTGTTTCATACTCTGTCCTCCGTTGTTTTTGGGTTTTGTTCGGGCAGGGTGATGATTCATTATAGCATATCCTTTTACCATACTTGTCAACCTCCCTAATTTTGGATATTCTATCAGCATTTGAATTATAATAATGGCGGTGGAGCGTGGACAACCAAGAATTCCCTGATAGGTTGACTATAAAACACCCATTTTGCTCTGGTTTTGAATTCAGGCTGTCATTGCGAGGAGCCCCGATTTCATCGGGACTGGTTGTGATATAATATAGTTACTAAACGCTTTTTTGACATTGCCATTTGACAGGCCTATTAATGCAGGTTTAGAATTAAATACGGTTGAGAAATGGGGGAGGGAGGATTGTCCATGATAGAGATGACTATTGATAGTATTCGGGTTAGCCTGATGAACTACCAGCGCGTGGTGATTCTGAAGGAGAAGACGTCTGACCGCTATTTGCCTATCTGGATTGGTCCGGCTGAAGCCGATGCCATCGCGGTAAAGCTTCAGGGAGTGACCGTCCCGCGGCCTTTGACTCATGACCTGTTAAGCTCGGTCATTGATACGCTGGGAGCTGCGGTTAATTCTATCATTGTCAATGACCTTAAAAATGATACCTTTTTTGCCAAGGTTATTCTTGATATCGATGGGAAGCATGTGGAGGTCGACTCTCGCCCCAGTGATGCCCTGGCGCTGGCGGTAAGAACGGGAGTACCTATTTTCGCTGATGAATCAGTCCTGGAAAAGGCTGGCATTCTTCTGGATGGGGAAACCGGGCGGCCTATCTTTGACGAAAAGGACGAGGTTGAAGGCAAACATGGCAAGGTCAATGATGAAGAGATGAAGAAAAAGATGTCGGCTTTTTATGATTTTATCAACACTCTTGACCTTGACGATTTCGATAAGCGCAAGTCTTAGCTAAAACAGCTTGAAGTAAATGCTGAAGAGCCCTGAGGTAAAAATCAGGGCTCTTTCATTTGACAATGAATCATCGTGGTGCTAATATGCGTTGAAAATTATCCACGTAGCCGAGACAGGTTAGGAGGTATTATATGGCTGTTGACGGTACTTATAAAATCGAGATTGACACACCTATGGGGAAGCAGGAATCGAAGTTGACACTCAAGGCTGCCGGCAGTAAACTCAGCGGCACCATGGAAAGCTCCTTCGGCACGACCAACTTCAGCGGCGGCACCGTAAAAGGGAATGAAGTCTCCTGGAATATGGAAATAAGCAGCCCCATGGGCAAAATGGCGCTTGCCTATAAGGGCACAGTAGCGGGAAATGAGATTTCCGGTGAGGTAAAAGCCGGCGATTTCGGCACGTCTCCCTTCAAGGGTAAGAAAGCCTGAAAAAGCCTTCACCCGGCGTTAAAATCGAATAGATTGTTGAGTAAAAGGAAGCCCGCCCGATATCTTAATCGAAGATGTTTAACAATGGCTTAATGTCATTCCATTTTTCCTTTGATTGTCATTCTGAGTCCCGATAAAATCGGGACGAAGAATCTCGGGGAGGAGTCGTGGTCTGTATTCTCGGGTCGAGACTGATGATGACATTAACACCGCTTCCCTTAGTTTGTTTTGCCTTAATTCAACCATATATCTGGGGTACTATATCTTAATACCCATAAGACTTGACCTGAAGTACCATATTCTGCTATCATGCTCAGGGTTGGGCGTAGCGAGGTCGGCATGAACAGGTGGATACCGGCGCTAAGAGTGACCGGTATTGGATTCTATATCGCGACCTGCATTGTGGGGGGGACCTTAGCCGGCTGGTGGCTGGGTAGTAAAAAACCTCTTTTTATGATTATCGGCCTGCTGGCGGGATTGATAATAGCTATTTATGGAACTTATCGCATGATTCGACCCCTCATGAATGATAAGCAAGACAAGGAGAACGGCTAGTGGCTGAGCCTAAGAAGCGCGGCTGTCTCGGCTGTTCTTTTCCTGTTTTAATTATTATTGTTATTGTAGCTCTGGCTATTGTCGTTATCGGTTTTCTGGCCGGCCCTTTGGGTAAGAGCATCATAGGTGACATCGGCCTGCCCTCCTGGTTAAGCGTTCCCGCGCCTGAACCCCATCTCCCCGCGCCGGTACTTTTCCATCTTTTCGGCCTGCCGATTACCAATACCATTCTCGCCGGATGGATTACCGTCATCTTCCTGGCGGTTATCTGCTGGTTGATAACCCGTCGCCTGAAGCTTATTCCCGGCAAATTGCAGGCTGTCTTCGAATTTATTCTCGGTTGGATATTCGATTTTTGTAAGAGCGTTGCCGGGGAAACGTACGGACGTAAGTTTTTCCCGGTCATTTGTACCATCTTTCTCTTTGTCGCGTTTAATGCCTGGCTCAGCCTTATTCCCGGTTTCGGCTCTATAAAAATTGGTGAGCATGAACTGATAAGGGGGGCGAATACGGACATTAACACGCCTTTAGCTATCGCTCTGGTCTCCTTTGTCTTTGTGGAGTATTACGGCCTCAGGACACTGGGCGTTAAATACCTGCGTAAATTCGTTAATGTCGGCGGATTTTTTAGCAGCGTCGGCAATATGTTCCGGGGGAGGGTAAAGAAAGGTCTTTCCGGGTTGTTCTCCGGTTTCATCGATATGTTCGTCGGGGGGCTGGAAACGCTCAGCGAGTTTATCCGCATCATCAGTTTTACTTTCCGTCTCTTCGGCAATATGACGGCGGGTGAAATTTTAATTATGGTTATCGCCTTCCTTATTCCTATGGCATTTGGCTGGATGGTTTACGGGCTGGAGTTATTTATCGGCTTCATTCAAGCTCTGGTGTTCAGTGGTTTAACACTCGCCTTTGCTTCTATGGCTGTGGCTTCTCACGAGGAAGAGTCACATTAATTCAGTGAGAATATTCTAAGGAGGACAAAGAATGGACGCAGCAGCAGTCAAAATGTTAGCGGCTGGACTGGCTATCGGTCTGGGTGCTCTTGGCCCGGGCATCGGTATCGGTATTCTCGGCTATGGTGCCATGCAGGGCCTGGCACGTAATCCCGAGGCCAGGGGGCCTATCATGACCAATATGTTGATAGCCATCGCTATGGCTGAGGCCATCGGCATCTATGCCCTGATTGTGGCCATCATTCTTGCCATGATTGCCTAAAACGGTATTATCTAGGGGGTAAATATGGAAAACGAAGGACTACCCACTTTTATATCGGCTATTATCGCCGCGGTGATACTGGGGGTTATGGTCATCGCTGGGGTTTTAATCCATGCCATCCTGACGATGTAAAAAAATGTTAAGGATAATAAAGGCCGGATGACCATGGCCATCCTGGTATCTTGATGGCTCTTTTAAGAAGTCTAGGGGGTAAATATGGGCGGTATTTCTGAACTGGGAATAAGCTTGCCGACACTTTTAACGCAGGTTGTGACCTTCATTATCCTGCTGGTTGTTCTGCGTTTTGTCGCTTACAAACCCATCATGCGGATGCTCGATGAGCGCTCGCGGCGTATCAAGGAAAGCATGGACCAGGCTGAGTCCATTAAAGAGCAGTCGGCCCGTACTCAGGAAGAGGTCAAGAAACAGCTCGAGGGGGCCAGCCGTGAAGGCCAGGAGAGAATCGCCCGTGCCTTGAAGGCTGGCGAAGAGGTCAAGCAGAAGGCACAGGAAGACGCCAAGAAAGAGGCCGAGACCCTTGTCAATCGGGCGCGTGCCGAGATACAGAGAGAGCGCGATGACGCCATCACTGAAGTACGCCGTGAGTTTGCCGATTTGACGGTGCTGGCGGCGGGCAAGGTTATCGAGAAGACTCTGGACAAGGAAAAGCACCGCGAGCTTATCGAAAAGGTGCTGGAAGAAAGTTCGACCCTGAAAAAGGAGTAGCCTGATAGTGAGGGTGTTTAAAATGTCATTCTGAAGGAGTCCCGATGAAATCGGGACGACTGAACGAATCCGTCCTCAGAATGACAACATAAATGCACTCTGATAGTCAGGAACGTATCATGGCGAGAAAAGCGTACGCCCGGCGCTATGCTCAGGCCGTATTCGAGATAGCGCTGGAGAAAAATGAACTGGAGCGGTGGCATTTAGACCTGGTAAAGGTCGCTGCCGCTGTAAGTGATAGTAATTTTCTGGCAGTGCTGGAAAATCCCAAAATCAAGAGTGAGGATAAGTCCCGGCTTCTATCGCAAGTCCTGGGTGACATCAACCCCCTGGCTTTGAATCTGGTGCTTTTATTGATAACCAGGGCAGGTATCGGTATGATTGGCGAAATCGCTACGGAATACCAGCGTCTGCTGGATGTCTATCGCGGGATACAGGCGGCTGATGTTACCACCGCTGTCCCTCTGGACGATAGAGATAAACAAAAGCTGGTCGAAAAATTGAGTTCATTGGTTGGTGCGAAGGTAGTATTGAAGTCGGAAGTAGACCCGGGTATTCTCGGCGGGATTATCGCCAGGGTTGGCGGTAAGCTGCTGGACGGCAGCACCCGCAGTAAATTGATAGCCCTGAAGAGAGAGCTGGTTGGCGGGGAAAGGAAACGGTAATGTTTTTTGACGTCATTCCCGCACCCCTATTGTCAATAAACCCCCGCTGGAGACCCCCCAGCAAGCTGGGGGGTACGTCATTCCAGCGAAGGCTGGAATCCAGCACTCGCACTCTGTCATTCTGACCCCGATGCAATCGGAGGAAGAATCTCGGGGAGGATTGGTGGTCTGGATTCTCAGGTAACAATAGTTAATTTAATCGGAAGGCAAAGGAGGTAGCTCAGGTGACAACGCGAGGCGAAGATATTGTTTCTATTCTCAAGCAGCAGATCGAGCAGTTCGGCACAGCCGTAACCATGGTGGATGTCGGCACCGTTATCGAGGTCGGTGACGGTATCGCCAGGATTCACGGCCTGGCCTCGGCCAAGTACAATGAGCTGCTTCAGTTTCCCAATGATGTTATCGGTATCGCTTTAAACCTTGAGGAGGACAGCGTTTCCGCCGTTATCCTCGGTGACTATACCCATATTAAAGAAGGCGATGAGGTCAAGTGTACCGGCCGCATTGCCGAGGTACCCGTAGGCGAAGCGATGATTGGACGTGTCGTCGACCCCCTCGGGCGCCCCCTGGACGGTAAGGGCGCTATCAAAACAGAGAAGACCAGGCCGATAGAGCGCGTGGCGCCCAACGTGGTGCTGCGCGCCCCGGTAGATACGCCGGTGCAGACCGGCATCAAGTCCGTGGACAGTATGTTCCCTATCGGCCGCGGGCAGCGGGAGCTTATCATCGGCGACCGCTCCACCGGCAAGACCGCTATTGCCCTTGACGCCATCGTCAACCAGAAGGGCGGCGATTTAATCTGTATCTACGTCGCCATCGGTCAGAAGGTGTCCCAGGTAGCGCGCGTGGTAGCCACGCTCACTAACTTCGGCGCTATGGAGCATACCATCGTTGTGGCGGCCAGCGCCTCCGACTCTGTAGCTCTGCAATATCTGGCGCCCTATGCCGGCTGCGCTATGGGCGAGGAGTTCATGGAGCAGGGCAAAGATGTCCTGATTATCTATGACGACCTCTCCAAGCATGCCTGGGCTTACCGCCAGCTTTCCCTGCTGCTGCGCCGACCGCCCGGCCGCGAAGCATACCCCGGCGATGTTTTTTACCTGCACAGCCGCCTGCTGGAGCGGGCGGCGAAGTACGCTAAAGAGTACGGCGGCGGCTCGCTGACGGCCCTGCCCATCATCGAAACGCAGGCCGGTGACGTCTCCGCCTATATCCCCACCAACGTTATTTCCATTACCGACGGCCAGCTTTACCTGGAGTCGGACTTATTTAACGCCGGTATCAAGCCTGCCCTGAACGTGGGCATCTCGGTGTCCCGCGTGGGCAGCAAGGCCCAGACATCGGCTATGAAACAGGTGGCCGGACGGCTCAAGCTGGATATGGGCCAGTACCGTGAGGTGGCAGCCTTCGCCCAGTTCGGCACCGCCGAGCTTGATAAGGCCACCCGTTCGCAGCTGGAGCGCGGCCAGCGTATCCAGGAAGTCTTGAAGCAGAGCCAGTATGTCCCTGTGACTCTGGAAAAGCAGGTCATGATTCTCTATACGGTTATCAACGGCTACATGGACGATATACCGATGGATAAAATCATCGCCTTCGAAGCTGAATTCTACCGGTTCGTGGAAACTAGCTATCCCGCTCTGGGTAAAGCAATAGCTGAGACCAGGGCCCTTAGCAAAGAAAGCGAAGAGACCATGAAAAAAGCCATAACAGAATTTAAACAGGGATTTAATAAGTAATGGGGCGTCTAAGAGGGGCGCAGCCCCTCTTTCCAATACTTCCCCCTCTCCCTCGATGGGAGAGGGTAGGGTGAGGGTGAAGTTAAAAAGCTAAATGATAAATAAAATTATATAATGAGGTACTCAATTGCCAGATATTCGTAAGGTGCGCCGCCGCATTAAGGGCGTCCAGAACATCGCCAAGATTACCCGCGCTATGGAGATGATTGCCGCCTCCAAGATGAGGAAGGCGCAGGAGCGCGGTCTGGCCGGGCGGCCCTACTCTCAGAAAATCGAGCAGGTCATCGCCGACCTGGCTGCTCTGCCCGATATCGGCCTGCAGCACCCCCTCCTGCAGCGGCGGCCTTTAGAGAAAATAGCCATCGTGCATGTCACCCCTGACCGCGGTCTGTGCGGCGGACTTAACGCCAACCTGAACCGGCGCTTGGCCAGCTATATTCTGGAGCAGAAAGCAACGGTCGAAGTCGTCGCCGTCGGACGTAAGGGGCGCGACTTCGCGGCGCGTTATGGTTGTGACATGTGTGCTGAATTCATCCAGCTCGGAGACCAGCCCCGCTTTCTGGATACCCTCCCCATATCCCATATCGTCATTGATGAGTACACCAATAAATCGATAGATATGGTTTACATTTCCTATGCCCAGTTTATTTCCACCATGGTGCAGAAGCCGGTAATGAAACAATTACTACCAGTTGAGCCGGCGGTAATATCCCGGGCGGAGAATGTCGATTATATTTATGAGCCGGGCGCCACGGCGGTGCTCGGTGGGCTGTTGCCCCGCTTCGTGGAGATGGAAATTTACCACGCTATCCTGGAGTCTATCGCCAGCGAGCAGTCGGCCCGTATGGTGGCGATGAGAAATGCCACCGATAGCGCCAGTGAGCTTATCGGCGACCTGACCCTGCTTTATAATAAAGCCAGGCAGGAGGCAATTACCAGGGAGCTTCTGGATATCACCGGAGGCGTGGTGGCACTGGAATAAATGAATAAAATTTAGCAAGGAGTAATTTGTCTTGTCATTGCGAGCCATCCCGACCACAGTCGGGAGGCGCGGCAATCTCTGACTTGGGATTTGGACGATGATTGAGATTGCCACGCCTGCGTGCCGTAACGCACTTCGGCGTGCAGGCACGTCACTTCGTTCTTCGCAATGACAGATAGTGAGGTTGCTATGGCTAAGGGAAAAGTAGCTCAGGTAATAGGTACGGTGGTCGATGTCGAGTTCCCGCCCGATGAACTGCCCGCATTATTTAACTCTATTGAAATTCAGACAGGCGGACGCAAAATTGTCCTTGAAGTCCAGGACCATTTAGGGAACAATTGGGTGCGCTGCCTGGCGCTTTCACCCACCGATGGCCTGGAGCGCGGCGCTGAGGTTGTTGACACCGGTTCGGCTTTAAAGGTGCCGGTCGGTCGGGCTACCCTGGGGCGGCTGTTCGACGTCATGGGGACGCCTCTGGATAACCTCGGCGATGTTAAAGCCGATGACCGCTGGCCTATCCACCGTCTGCCTCCCACCTTCGATGAGCAGGAGACCAGCACCCAGGTCCTGGAGACAGGTCTCAAGGTTATCGACCTGATAGCGCCGTTTACCAAGGGCGGTAAAATCGGCGCCTACGGTGGTGCCGGGGTGGGCAAGACGGTTATCATCCAGGAGCTTATCCGCAATATCGCCACCATGCACGGCGGTTTTTCCGTCTTTACCGGCATTGGGGAGCGCTCCCGTGAGGGCAACGACCTCTGGCGCGAGATGAAGGAGTCGGGCGTCATTGATAAGACGGTCATGGTCTTCGGACAGATGAACGAGCCGCCCGGCGTACGACTTCGTGTCGGACTGACCGGCCTGACCATGGCGGAGTATTTCCGCGATGTTGAGAACCAGGACGTTCTGCTCTTTATCGATAATATCTACCGTTATACCCTGGCTGGCATGGAGGTATCGGCGCTGCTGGGGCGTATGCCCTCGGCGGTGGGTTACCAGCCGACGCTGGCTACGGAAATGGGCGAGCTTCAGGAGCGTATTACATCCACCAAGAAGGGCTCGATTACTTCCTTTCAGGCTATCTATGTCCCCGCCGACGACTATACCGACCCCGGTGTGGTGACTACCTTCGGACATCTCGATGCCGTGGTGGCGCTGGAAAGGTCTATCGCCGAGCAGGGTCTGTACCCGGCCGTCGACCCCCTTACCTCGACCTCTCGCATTCTCTCCCCTGATATCGTCGGCGTGGAGCACTACCGCGTCGCCCGCGAGGTGCAGCGTGTGTTGCAGAGGTACAAGGACCTTCAGGATATCATCGCCATCCTGGGTATCGAAGAACTCAGTGAGGAAGACAAGCTTTCCGTAAACAGAGCACGCCGTATCCAGAGGTTCCTCTCCCAGCCCATGTTTGTCACTGAGGTCTTTACCGGTCGGCCCGGCAAATACGTTAAGGTCGAGGATACGGTGCGGGGCTTTAAGGAAATCCTCGAGGGCAAGTACGATACCCTGCCAGAACAGGCGTTCTACATGGTTGGCGGCATCGAAGAGGTGGCGGAGGCCGCCAAAAAATTAGAGGCACAGGCTAATGTCTAGTTTGAAGATTGATATTGTTACCGCCGAGCGTGTCGTTTATTCTGCGGAAGCGGATATCGTTATCGCCCCCGGCGTTGAAGGGCAACTGGGTATTTTGCCCCACCACGCCCCCCTGATGACCATTCTTCAGGCCGGTGAGCTGGTGGTGAGAAGGGGAGGGGAGGAAGAATCGCTGGCTATCTCTGGCGGCTTTCTGGAGGTACGACCCGACCGCGTTATCGTTCTGGCGGACCAGGCGGAACGCGCCGAGGAGATTGATATCGCCCGCGCTGAGGAAGCCAGGAAACGCGCTGAGCAGCGGTTAGCCGATAGACATGCCCCCGGACTTGATGCCGCCAGGGCTGAGTTGGCACTACGCCGGGCGGTAGCGCGTCTTACGGTGGCGGAGAAAATACAGAGACGGCGGAAGCTATAATACGGATATTAAATTGTAATTGCGAGTCCCCGACTTGTCCGGGGGGCGAAGCAATCCGTACCTATCCTGCCACTTTCCTTTCCCCACCCTGTCATTCTGAGTCCCGATAAAATCGGGAGGAAGAATCTCGGGGGGTGGTGGCTTGGATTCTCGGCTCAAACCTCTAGGCTGAAGCCCGAGGGTAATATTATTAGACACCCTCTTTTAACATGGAAAGCCGCTGAGAATATCAGCGGCTTATCAATTCAGAATGTTGCCAATCTCCCTGCCTCTCTTTTTTGAGAGGCACAGGTCATATTAGAACGAGTGAGTTCTGGCTCCCCACCTCTGAAATGGTGCGCTTTTCGGGGATTTCGTTACACAATCTCGAGTCTGACTCTGGTCTGAGCTTTGGCTGCTTTTACCCTGAGCAAGGTGCGCATAGCCTGGGCTATCTGGCCTTGCTTGCCGATGATTCTCCCTTTGTCATCATCGGCCACGCGCAACTTCAGCGTGATGCCCTCCTCGTTGGTTTCCTCGTCGACATTCACTGCATCCGGGTCGTTGACGATGGACTTGGCGATGAACATTACTAGGTCTTTCATGATTTCTCCTTGACTGGTTTGAACTTTTCCAGAATACCTGCCTTACCTAGTAGTCTGGCAGTGGTTACTGACGGTTGTGCGCCCTGTCTTAGCCAGTGCAGTGCTCTCTCCTCTTTGATGACTATCGTTTCCGGTTCGGTTCGTGGGTTGAAGTTCCCGATAATTTCGACAAACGCTCCATTGCGGGCCGCCCGGCTATCGGCGACGACCACCCGGTAACTGGGTTCTCCTCTGGCTCCCACGCGCCGCAGTCTGATTTTCAGCATCTATACCTTTCTTTTCATAAAATCTTTTTACGTACCCTATTATGCACTATAACGTTATGCCTGTCAATGGGAGTAGAAAAAATTGTTGAATATTGTCGTTACGAGGAAGTCCCGATTTCATCGGGACGACGTGCCTGCACACCGAAGTGTGTTACGGCACGCAGGCGTGGCAATCCCATAGTGATAATTAAAGAAACTGAGGAATAAAAGAAGTATAATCCAGCCCCTCTTCCAACTTTCCCCTCTCCCATGATGGGAGAGGGTAGGGTGAGGGTGATGCTATATCCGTCATGAACCGAATATTGACAGATTCACCTCTATCGGTATATGTTAGGGTTGTAAGGATGCAATAAAAACTGGAAAGAAGGTAATCATGGGTTTTCTCTCTTTTATGAAAAAGGTAATCGGCGTGGAAGATGAGAATGATGCCGAGATACTCGCCGCCAGGGCCAGGCATGGCATTAATCTGGATAAATTGGATGAAAAAGAGCCTAAGAGCGCGCAAAAACGCTTTACCGAGGAATATGACGTCTGGGAAGAGATAAGAAACATCCGCACCAACTTCTTTATCGGCAACTGGGCCACCAAGAAATTCCGCGTCGTCGGCGAGGACAAGGTCAAAAAACAGCTGGAAGAACTGGAAAAGAAGCATGAAGAGGAGGGGAAAAGTAAGGGGGAGGGGGAGAAACTATAATTTTGGCTTGGTTTCAGCAGAATTGAATTGAACTAGAGCGCCCCAGTTAATTTTTCCATCAATCACGAATTTATCACTGAATTCTAATGTAAATTTATTAACTATCTCTGCATATTTTTCTTTAAATTCGTCGTTTTTCTCCCTCGCTGAATATCCCAGAGGTTTAATTATCTTTAAATATAAGTCCGAATTTCCAGATATAAATTCCTAAAATCTCTGACCGCAATACTTATAATAGTCACCTTTATCGGGCTTAAAATTTCTGCCATAGCAGCACCCATTTACCGCAACAATGTGTTAGTTTGAATTGCTTGTGCGGATAGTTTGTTTAGCTTTCCGGAAATCATCTCGCATCTTTCTGACTTGGCTACTATTTCCCCAATTCGGACCAGATTTGATGGCCACGATATAGCGTATATTATCTTTATTAAATTCTAAATCTATGCCCTGTGTCGAAGACTTCCAACCATTGTATGCTTTTTCATTTATAAATATTGCCAGTCCTTCTAGAAAATTCCCGAATATGGTTTCCTCCTGGAATGAAAGATAAGCATCGAGCAACGGCTTCACGAAGTCTTGAGACATCAATACGTTTTTTACTTTGAACAGGTAGGGATTCTTTCTTGCGAGCACGCCATTCAATTTAAGCTTTTTGAGGCTTTCAAGTCTTCCATTATGGAAGCTGCCGATATTCTTTTCAATGTATTGGCTGACTTCGGCTATTTTAATAGCTACCATAAGCTCACATTCTCTGATTTCCTGTTATTATTATGTTTCCATTCGCTGATAGAAGAAATAATATTTTACCTTCTCAATATCCCCAGAGTTTCCTCCATGTTTTTATAGTCTCGTTTCTTTCCTAGCAATTCTTTCAATAGACTAATTTCAATGAATTGCATTTTATCAGCAACTTCATGGAAAGTGCCGGCAAGTAGTTCTTGATACTTGACTCTTTCTTTATTTGAAGCTACTAAAAAATATGACTGTTCCAAAGGTCAAAGGCATGCTTTAATTTTGACATCGCATGATAAATATCTCCCTCAACCTGGACTTCAAACACATATGTAGGTACTGAACGTTCAACTCGGCGCCACACAACATCGAGACGGGTGCTTTCAAGTAGATATTCTTTGTCAGATATAAAACCTTGGATTTGACCTATCTCCGCAATGTCATTCATAACATCGTCATGAGAAATTTTACCCATCGTTGGGGAGTGTGATAGCTCAACTTTAATCGGTATATTACTTGTTATGGGTAACAATCCCAAAGCATTTCTCGCCAATTTTACTTCTTCAATTGGGTAGCATTGAAAAACCATCCTAGTGACTAATTGAAGGTCATGAGACATATATTTTTGCGTTTTCCAGAGATGTTGTGGGAGGCAATATTCAATGTCGAACTCGAACCTAAGCGGCCAGATGACTTCGTTTCTACGTATCTCCTCCGGCCAGAGTGGCTTGGTTTGTCTGAACTTAGTGTCCTGTGTCATAAATAAGTTGAATAATTAGGCTGATTATGGTATCATGGGCTAACCTGACGGAAAGGAAGGAGAAAGCCCATGAGAAGAGGCCGCCCGAAGAAGCCCATTGTCCTGTCTGA
>Ga0315282_10003100_pt1 | contig 29990 bp, 24 predicted proteins | sample YL17G07_20_MG_FD_203693 | JGI IMG/M metagenome (GOLD analysis project Ga0315282, IMG submission 203693) | Sediment microbial communities from Yellowstone Lake, YNP, Wyoming, USA - YL17G07_20 | ecosystem: Environmental > Aquatic > Freshwater > Lake > Sediment | place: USA: Wyoming | collected... | reverse complement strand
CGAGGTCCCGCTCCCTGAGCTTCTGGAAATTCTCCCGGATCCGGTCGAAAACGACAATGGTGTCGTTGACCGAGTATCCGATGATGGTGAGCAAGGCCGCCACCGTCTCCATGGTGATGTCGATCCGCATGAACACGAACACCCCGATCGTGAGGAGAACGTCGTGGATCAGGGCGATGACCGCACCGGGCCCGAACCTGAGGTCGAACCGGAACCCGACGTAGATCATGATGAGGACCATCGCGTAGACCAGGGACTTGATCCCCGAGTCGCGAAGCTGCTTTCCGATCTTGGGGCCCACCCACTCGATCCGCTTCGGAGCCTTGACCTGGTCCTGGCCCAGCTTCTTCCTGAGGCCGTCCACCACCACGGCGCCGATCCCCTGGAGGAACACCTCGTAGGCGTTCTCCTCCTTGCCCACCTTGGGGCATACCGGGTCGAGGCATCGCTCGGCGGCTGTGGCGTTCGCCTCTTCGTCCATGTCGGCCGCATCCGGATTCCTGGCCGTATCGGTCTTCTTGGTCTGCTCCTCCAGCATCTTCACGGTCGCGAGATCCAGCGTCCGGAGCAAGAGACCCGCCTTTTCGATGGTCTCGCCCAACGCCTTCCGGTCCACGGCCGCGCTGAACTTCAAGGTAAGCTTGTCCCCGCCCGGGCTGAGATCGAACTGCAGCAGCTTGGCGTCTGGAAAGGCCTTTGTGATGACGCCACGGATGGCCTTCTCCTTCTCAGGGCTCACCGGCGTGTAGGTGGGGATCCGGATGAGGAAGTCACCGGCGCTCTGGCCGAAGGCGATGACGTCGCCTCCCCGGAAGCCCAGGTCCTCGATCGCGCTGCGGAGCCTGGCCGAGTCCACCCCCTTGCCCACCTCGAGCTGGATCTCGGTTCCGCCGGCGAAATCGATGCCGTACTTGGGCCTGGGCCAGACGATCGCGCCGAGGAGAGCGATGACGTTGAGCACGATGGACAGCGTCACGAAGAAGCGCGCCTTGCCCATAAAATCGAAGTTCGTGTTTGGCTTGATGAATTCCATGGTCTTATATGCTCAGGGTCTCGGCCTTGCCCGGCCGGGTCAGGAAGTTGATGTACAGTCGGCTGATGATGATCGACGTGTACATGCTCGTGATGATCCCGATCATGAGGGTGACCGCGAATCCCTTGATCGCGCCGGTGCCGTACTGCAGCATGACGATGCCGGCCATGAACGTGGTGAGCTGGGAGTCGAAGATGGTCCAGAAGGCACGCGCATAGCCGGCGTCGATGGCCGACCGCGGCGACTTCCCGCCCCGGAGCTCCTCCCGGATGCGTTCGTTGATGAGCACGTTCGCATCGACCGCCATGCCGACCGTGAGGGCGAGCCCCGCGATGCCCGGCAGGGTCAGGGTCGCGCCGAGCACGGCGAGCACGGCGAGCATGCTCACGATGTTCACGACCAGGGCGATGTCGGCCCCGAGCCCCGTCTTCCGGTAGTAGACAATCATGAAAAAGAAAACGATGGTGCAGCCGATGAAGCTGGAGATCTCGCCCATCCGGATCGCGTCCTTGCCCAGAAGCGGGCCGATTACGGTCTCGGTTATGGGCCGCACCGGCGCAGGCAGGGCGCCGGCCCTGAGCACCACCACCAGGTCCTTGGCCTCCTGGAGCATTTGGTCGTAGCCCCTGTACCCGCCCAGGGTGATGCGTGCGTTGCCGCCCGGGATCTTCTCCTGGATCACCGGCGCCGAGTTCACCTTGTCGTCGAGCTGGATGGCCATGCGCCTGCGCACGTTCTTCTCGGTGAGGTTGGCGAAGATGTCCGCCCCCTGCCGATTGAAGGACAGCGCCACGTGCGGCCTGCCCGTGGTGTCGTCGTTGGCCACGAAGGCGTTATCGATGTACTCGCCCGTGATTCCGGCCCGCCGCTCCATGAAATAGGTGCGCCAGGCGACCTCGGTGAGCGGGTTGCCCTGCTCGTCGGTCTGCCGCTCCTCCTCGTAGCCGATGGTCCGGTCCGTCGGGATCTCCGCATTCTCCTTGAGGAACTTCTTCAGGATCTGCCGTCCGCTCCGCTCCGGCGAGTTGAGCGCCTTCAGGAAGTAGGATCGGGTCGGTCCGTTCGGTCCGTTGATCACCTCGCTCTCGAGGGTGACGCTCTTGTCCTTGGGAAGCTTGTCCAGGACCGTGCGGAAGAACTCCTTGGATCCCGAGTCGTCCACCATCCGGAAATCGAGCCTCGCGGTCTGGCTGATGATCCGCTTGATCCGGGCGGTCTGGACCTCCTCGATGCCCGGGATCTCCACGATGATGTCCACGTCCTGGCGGCTCACCGTGGTGTTGGCGAGACCGAGCTCGTCGATGCGGTTCGAGATGGTCTCGATCGCCTGGCGGACCGACTGGTCGCGCACGAAGCTCTCCGATTCGTTGGACAGCTTGAGCTCCAGCTCCAGATCGCCGCCGCCGCCCGCAGTCCGGCTCAGATCCCGCCGGTACTCGCCGAGCAGGGTCTTGGCCGTGTCCATGGCCTTGTCGTTCGGAACGGTCAGCACGAACGTGTCGTTCCCGGACAGCTTCCACTTGGCGCCCTTGACATCACGCCGGCCCAGCTCGTCGACGAAGCCCTGGGCCATGCGGTCCCTCTTGTCGGCCACGGCCTGGTCCACCTCGACCTCGTACACCAGCCGGAGTCCTCCCTGAAGGTCCAGCCCCAGGTTGATTCCGATGGCCGAGTTCCTCACCCACGGGGGAAGAAGATCCTTCTCACCGGGCTTCTTCGGTGCCGGTACGAGCGAGGAAAGCGAGAACAAGATCGACAGAAGAAAGATCGCAACATTGACGGCGACCTTCCAATACCAGGACTTTTCCACTACTTCTTCTCCACTTCGGTGCCGTCAAGTCCGGCGACCTGGCTCCGGAGCACGTTCACCCTGACCTTGTCCGCGATCTCGATGGTCACGACCTTGTCCGTCAAGGCGCTGACGATGCCGATGAGACCGCCGTTGGTCACCACGCGATCCCCCTTCTTGAGCGCCTTGAGCATGTCCTGATGCTGTTTCTGGCGTTTCTGCTGCGGCCGGATCATGAGGAAGTAGAGCACGCCGAACATGACGAGGAGCATCATCAGGGTGCTCATGCCCCCGCCGGCCTGGCTGCCGCCGCATCCCGGCAACCCCATCGGGGCCTGCTGCGGCGCCGGCGCCGACCCGCCGCCCGCTGGGGACGCGCCGGAGGGTTGCAGGAACGTAGCGATCTGAAAAGCGAAAGCGGGTAAAGGAATGAACATCGTTTCCTTCTCTTGTTTTGGAATTGTTCTCTACTTCTCGAAAATCCGTTTTCAAGAAGCAGCTTTGCGTACCAGACTCGCCCACGACAGGTCAAGGTTTTTCAATGGTCGACCGAGAGCGTGAAGTCTCCTTACTTCTTGAGCTTGCGGCCCACCTTGCGCTCGACGCTCCTCACCTTCCCCTCGATCGCGTTCTTGCGGCGCTTGCGGGCATCCACGCGCAGGTGGACGATCACGCGATCGCAATCGCGGTCGAGGGCCCGGTAGCATTGGTCCACGACCTTGAGCACGTCCTTCCACTCCCCCTCCATGATCGTGGCCATGGGGGTCAGCTTGTACGCAAGCCCGCTCTGGTCGATGATGTCGAGGACGCGGGCCACGTACGGGCTCAGGCTCACCCCCTTGTCCATGGGAAAGATCGCGAATTCGGCGAGAACCATCTTGATGCTCCTTTCGATGCGAGTGGCCGTTTTTTATCGGCCGTCATGTTTGCAGCGTGAGCACCTCGGCGCCGGTCTCGGTGACGAGCACCGTGTGCTCGAACTGGGCCGAGAGAGAGCCGTCCGCGGTCACCGCGGTCCATCCGTCATCAAGCACCCTCACCTCCCATTGCCCGAAGTTGATCATGGGCTCGATGGTGAAGATCATGCCCGGCTTGAGCCGTAGGCCCCGGCCCCGATGGCCGAAGTGCGGAACCTGCGGCGGCTCGTGGAACTCCCGGCCCACGCCGTGGCCCACGTAATCGCGCACCACGGAGCAGCCCATGCTCTCGGCGTATTCCTGGATCGCGGCGCCGATGTCGAAGAGCCTGGCCCCGGCCTTCACCTGGGCGATGGCGATCTCGAGGCAGCGGCGCGACACCTCGGTCACGTGCTTCGCGTCGGCGCCCGGGCTCCCCACGTAGAACGTCGCGCTCGTGTCGCCGTGAAAGCCTGCGAGCTTGGTGGTGATGTCGAGGTTGACGATGTCCCCTTCCCTGAGCTTGCGCGGGCCCGGAATGCCGTGGCACACCTCCTCGTTCACGGAGGTGCAGATGCTCTTGGGATATCCCTTATACCCGAGGGGCGAGGGGATGGCACCGCGGGACAGGATGAGCTCGCGACAGAAGTCGTCGATCTCTCCGGTCGTGACGCCGGGCCGCACGAGGTCGGCCGCCCGGTGCAGAATCTCGGCCGCGAGCCGGCATGTGGACCGCATCAGCTCGATCTCGGCAGAACTTTTAATTCGGACGCCGGTCATCGATTTTCTTTTACCACGGCCTGCCTTTCATTTTCACTTTCATGCGCCGCCGTGGTCCTTGGACCAGGCTGCCGGGTCGCGGATCCACTGTTCCAGGACGTCGGCGCCGCTGCCGCGGAGCAGGCCGCGCTCGTCCGCCACGCGGATGAGCGTGGAGAAATTCGAGAGGGATCGCCACTCGATCTTCTCGGATGCGAACCGGTCGATCGCCTCCTTCAGTCCGTATGCGAAGATGCTCAAGAGACCCAGCACCACCCCACCCTCCTCGCGCACGCCGGTCACGGCCGAGACCGAGCTACCGCCGGTGGAGACGAGGTCCTCGATCACCACCACGCTCTGCCCCTCGGCCAGCCGCCCCTCGACCCTCTTCTCGCGGCCGTGATCCTTGGCCTTGCCCCGCACATAGACGAGCGGAAGGCCCATCCGGTCCGCGAGCCACGCGGCGTGCGGGATGCCCGCGGTCGCGGTTCCGGCCACCACTTCGGGCCGCCATCCGCACTCCAGGACGAGCTCCTCGAAGAAAGCGGTGATGGTCTTGCGACACTCCACGCTCGACAGGATGAGCCGGTTGTCGCAATAGACCGGCGCGAAGCGGCCCGACGCCCACGTGAACGGCGGGTCGGTCCTCACCTCGACCGCACCGAGATCGAGCAGGATGCCGGCCACCTCTCCGGCCCTCTTCTCACTTTGCCGCGACATCGCCCGGTCCTCCCGCGTCGCTTTTCGACGACGCCTTCTTCTCCTTCATCCGCCGCTTGCGCCGCTCCTCGACCCGCTGCTTCTGGATCGCCGCGAGCCTCTGGTCCGTGCCGGCGTCCATGGCCTCCTTTATAGCCTCCGGGAACGGCGGTGTGAAGCCCGGAAGGTCCCACCCCGGCTCCCAGTGCCGATCCAGCTCGATCCCCCCCTGCCGTTTGAGCGGCCGGTTCCATCCGTGCTGGCCGCGGCGGCTCCGGTTCACCCAGTAATAGGTCTCCTCGCGCACGTCGAGGTGCACGAAGTCCACCCGCGGGTACCACCCCACCCCCACCTGCCCGAGCGTGCGAGCATAGGCCGCGAGGTCCCTGGTGTCGACGCCCGGGATGTGGAAATCGCACGCCTTGCCCTTGACGTGCCTGCTCTCGGACCAGTGCGTGGGCCTGCGGTACCCGCTGATCACCTCGATCTCGGACGCGTTGAAATGGTACGCGACCTTGTACAGGAGCTGGAGCAGCCGGTAGTTGATGGTGATCTCCTTCTGCCGCCGTATGTCGCGCAGGAGGTGAGAGAGCGCCTCGGCCGTGTACGGGTCGATGTCGCCCCGGTCGTCGTACAACCTGGCCGTGACGATCTCTTTCGTGTTCAGGGCCAGGAACTTCACGGCCGGAAGGGACCGGACATCGGCCGGGTTCCCCGCGTCGCCGGACCGGTCCTGGGCCTCTGCTCCATGAAGCGCGAGAAGCGTGGACATCAACAAAACAAGCCGGGAGATTCTGTGGGAAGACGACATGACCCTCCGCCCAAGTATACGTCGCAGTATAAAGGCTTATTCAGTTTTCACAAAGAAACGACGAACACGAGGACCAGCTCGATCCGCTCGCTCGAGCGGGCGGCCTTGGGATCGCCGCAAGGGACCATCGGGCTCTCCGTGCCGTACGGCGTGCTCTGGATCGTCTCGAGCTTCACGCCGGCCGCGGCCAGGACCGAGGAAACCTCGTTCGATCGGGCCAGGGCGGCCTTGACGCCGGCCGCCGGGCCCGTCGGCGTCCCGGAGAAGCTCTCGACGAGGATCCGAAGGGTCGGCTGGGAGGCCAGGATCCGGCCGATGCCGTCGAGCGTCTCCTTGCCCTTCCGGTCGAGCTTCGCGGTTCCCTTGGGCCGACCCGGCAGCGTCACCACGAGCCCCCTGGACTCGCGGCGCACCTCGGCCCCGGTGTCGCCGATCGACGCGGCCATGGCGTCCTCGGCCCGCTCGAGATCCGCGCCCCCTCTTTTCCGGAGCGAAGCGAGCAGCCGCTCGACCGAGGCGATTCCGGCCTGGACCTCGGCATGGACCAGGTCGTGGTTCTTCGCGGTCAACGCTTCCCCGGCCTTGGCGAGATGGAACCCGGTCTCGTCGAGGAGCTTTCTCATCTCCGCATCCTCGGCTGTGCCGAGCATGGCCTTGGCCGGGTTGATGCGCATCTCGAGCTCGGTGATGATCTGCCGGGAGAGCAGGCGCGCCGCCGTTTCCCTGGCCTCGGCCTCGTCCTTGGGAAGCGCCTTGGCTCGCCGGGTCTCGTCGGCCGCGGAGCGCTCCCGCTCCTTTTCCAGGATGCCTCGCGCGAGGTTCTCGTACACGGCCCGCTCGAGCTTCTCGTCGGTCTCGGCGCGGAGCGTTTCGGCCTGCCGGGTCTCTTCTTCGGCTGCGGCCTTCCGGGCCTCGGCCTCTTCGTATCTTTTTCCGGCCTCGAGGATCCGGGCCTGGGCCAACGCGGTCTTGAGCAGGATCAGGCCGAGAGCGGCCTGACGCTCCGACTCGTCGGCGTTGCGGTCGATGAGCGCCTTGCGGCTCGCGTCGAGCCTGGCCTTGGCCTCGCTGTAAAGGTCCTCCGAGGCCTTGGATGCAAGGCCTGCGTAAGGCGCGGACCAGGCGCTCTCGAGATCCGAGAGGGCCGGCCCCTTGGACGCCGGGGCGCAGGACAGAAGACCGAGAATCAAGGCTCCTGAGAACCTCACCCCCCAATGCAGAGCCATGGAACACCACCTGCCCTCTCCATCCATGGAGAGGGCGGCGCTTTGCGCCGGGAGAGGTCCAGGAAAACCGGAAACGGATGAGACGTTGATCTGAGCTTTCATTCTTCTGCCTTATCTTCCTCGCTCGAGTCGGTCGACACCGGCGCGCTCGGCGCCGGGACCGGCGCCTCGGGCTGGGACAGGGTCGCTGGGCCGGCCTGGAGCTGCTCGACCGCGTTGTCGAGCGCGGCCTTGGCCACCCGGCTCCGTTCAAGGGCCTTGAGCGCCTCGTTCTCGCTCTGGGCCGCCTTCCCCTCTGCCCTGGCCGCCTCCTCCTGCAATCTCGCGAGCCGCACCATGAGCGGCACGCGCTCCACGAGCACGGCCGCCTCTTCGGTCTTGTCCGTTGCCGCGTCCTTCCTGGCCTGCTCGATCCATGCTCTCGCCTGCTTCAGAGTGGACAGGGCCTCCTCAGAAACGATCTTGTCCTTTTCAGCCGCAGCCACAATCGCCTCGACCGCCTTCAGGGACTCGGGCAGGGCCGACTCGTCCGGAAGCGGCAGGTCATAGGGCGACACGAGCGCCAGAGAGACGAACCATCCCAGGATCGCAGTCTTCACCATGGAATCACCTTTCCCTCCTCGCAGGCCGGGCGATGCGCCCCACCTCTTCCGCCTACCGGACGATCCTTACCCACCGTTGACACCCGTGTCCAGACCGCACCTCCGGTTCCAATGCGCACAAGCACGAACAACGATCAAACACTGCAACTCTCCTCATAATCCAGTGCCGACGGAAAGATATATTCCCATTGCTTCCTTATCCCTACTGCGATAGGCACGACTCACAACCCAATCCAACAAGGAGGCATTCAATGCAACGGTTTCTGGTTCTGTTTTCAGTCTTGTCTTTGACCTTCGCGGCGTGCGGCGGAAGCGACAAGAAATCCAAGGATGCGAACGACGCGGAGCAAAAGACCTCGATGCAAAAGATCGAGGCCATCAGCACGGATCTTCAGACCGGCGTGGACGCGCTCATGCAACCGATCAACGACACGCAGGCTGTGATCGACGAGATCACGGCGCTCCCGGCCAAGCTCAACCTCGACGCCAAGTCGCTCTTGTCCATGGCGAGCGCCACCATGAGCTCGGGCGAGGTGTCGATCTCGGCCGACTTGAACCTTGATGCCAAGGCCAAGGCCGAGATCGAGGCGATCCTCGGCAAGCTCAAGGGGATCGTCGAGGGGCTCAAGGCGACGCCCGAGCATGTGAAGCTGCTCCTGGCCAAGGCCACGTCCGCCACGGCCGAGGTGCCGGTGCTCGCCACGGCCGTCACGAGCGAGGCCAACCTGACCCTCTCGAACCCGCTCGCGAGCTCGGACGACAAGACCAAGGCCCAGGCCGACATCGGCGCTGTGGCCAATGTCCAGTCGAGCGTGCAGGCCAAGATCCAGGAAGTCCAGCAGACGCTCGGCAGCATCCCGGCCATGGCTACCGAGGCCCTGGCCAAGCTCACCGCCTCGTTCGCCGGCGGGGTCTAGCGCGCCAAGGCCCCGGTGCCGCCAAGGCCCCCCCAATCCATGGGTGACATCAATCACATCTAATGGGTCCCGAGCTTCGCCGGATGTTCGGAATCTATGGTAAGGATACACGTTTGTAGTGGAGACTCCTCAATTCCCGGGAAGCTTCGGCGGCTGTTCGTGCAGGTCGAGAAGCAATATCTCGGTATCCTCCCGCGCAGTGAAGGAGACCGCAAGCTCGTCAGTGACGCCGACCCCGTCGCCCGCGGCAAGGACGAGGTCGCCGAGCGTGGCCTCGCCGCGCACGATGTGGAGCCAGGCGATCCGCCCTTGCGGAAGCTCGTGGATCAGGTGCTGCCCGACGTCGAGCATGGCCGAGTAGATCAGGGCGTCCTGATGGACGCACAGCGAGCCGTTCCGCCCGTCCGGCGACGCGACGATGCACAGAACGCCATGGCGTTCCGCCGCCGAGAAGCGTTTCTGCTCGAGCCGGTGGTCGAGCCCCGGCTTCAAGGGGCAGAGCCAAATCTGGAAGAGGTGCGCCCGCTCGGTTTGCGATGCGTTCCTCTCGCTGAGGCGGACACGGCGCCCGGTGGTCATGCTCTGGAACTCGCCGGCGTAGACGACGCCCGAACGCCCCGTCGAGTCCTCCTGCGCGAGCGCACCATCAAGCAGATAGGTGACGATCTCGGCTTCCCGGCGTGGGTGGAGCGCAACGCCTGCGCCCGGTGCAAGGCGGTTCTCGTTGAGCACACAGAGAACTCCAAAGCCGTCGGCAAGCGGGTCGGTTCGGCCCTGCGAGTCGAACGTGAGCCAGACCTCCTGCTTGCGGCGTCGTACGTGGTGGCGTTCTCCGGCTCTTCGGAGCGTGATCATGGGGCCTCCGCTCTCAAGAAGGTTGACGGCGGACGCAGAATCGCCTGCCCTGCCGCAGCGATGCGCACCGTGCCGTTGTTCTCGGTTCGGATATCCGCAATGGAACGCTCCATGCGCGGCATGAGGTGCTCGCGCGTGAAGCGGATCAGGTGCTCGCCCTGCACCGCGTGGACGACAGCCTGACGTATCCGGCCGAGCCCGCCGAGCGCGGCCTTGGCCATCAACCGCCAGAAATGGCGACGGTGCCGACCGATGACGCCGACGTGCCAGATCGTTCGCAGCAGGATGAGGATCTCGCCCAGGGTCGGAGACCGCGTTTCCGGGCGCGGGCCCGAGCGGTTCAGATGCGTTTCGCACCGGCTGTAATACGCTTCCGGCGAGTAGAGCCACTCGAGAAGCCCGGCGTAGCCTCGAAGCAGCGCCAGCTCTTCCATCGCCGGCGCGAAATTGGGCCTGGAAAACTGGTCTCCGTTCGAGCGCTCGCGCAATCGCCCTTCGGCCTCGAGACGGCGCCATAGAGCCGTGCCCGGAAGCGCCGTGAGCACGCCCACCATCGCGAGCGGGATCGGCTGACGCCCGAGGAACTCCCGCTGCAACGCGAAGACGTCCTCATCATCGCTGTCGAAGCCCACGATGAACCCGCCCATGACCTCGAGCCCCGCGAGCGTGATCCGATCGATCGCCTCGGACAGATCGAGGCGCAGGTTCTGGAACTTTCTCGTTTGCTCGAGCGCTTTCGCCGAAGGAGTCTCGATACCCACGAAGACGGACGTGAATCCCGCATCCACCATGTCGCGAAGAAGCTCCGGGTCCGTGGCGAGGTCGACGCTCGCCTCGGTGTAGAGCCCGAACGGACGCCCTCGCGAGCGCTGCCACTCACGCACGATCGGCAGGAGGCGCTTGACCGCCGGCTTGTTGCCGATGAAGTTGTCATCGACAAAGAACAGCATGCCCTTGAAACCCAACCGGTCAATCGCATCGAGCTCTGCGACCACCTGCTCGGGTGATTTCACACGCGATCGGCGACCGAAGATCTCGATGATGTCGCAGAACTCGCATCGGAACGGACAGCCTCTCGAGTACTGCACGCTCATGGATGCGTATTTCGGCAAATCGAGAAGGTCGAAGCGCGGCAGCGGGACGATCGTCATGTCCGGGAATCCGTCCGGGGCATCGAGGATGCGGCGGCAGAACGGCAATTGAGCCAGAGCGCTCACGAGCTCGTCGATCCGTCCCTCGGCCTCGCCCCGAAACACGACATCCGCATCGGCAAAGAGCTCCGGGCTCGTGGTCGGCGCCGGTCCTCCGACCGCCACGAGAATCCGAAAAGCATGGGCGCGCGCGATGATCTCGTGCATCGACTCCATCTGGATGAGCATGCCGCCCGTGAGCACCAGGTCGGCCCAGCGGAGATCCTCGTCGTGCAGCTCGTCCACGTTGAGGTCCACCAGCCGGAGGCTCCACTCGCCCGGCAGCAGCGCGGCCAAGGTGACGAGACCGAGCGGCGGCAGGGAGGACCGTTTGCCGATGAGGCGGAGCCCGTACTGCAAGCCCCAGTACGTGAGAGGAAAGCGCGGATAGATGAGCAGGGCGTTCATCGCTTTTTAGGCTTTCCTGGCCATCGGCAGCACCCCGGCCAGATCCCCGATGACGTTGATCAGCTCGGAGCCCGCGGGGATGACGATCTTGGCGTTGCCGGAGACGGATTTCTCCACCATCTCCAGCTTCCTGAGCAGCTGCGCGTTGCCGATGAAGTAATGATCCGCGGCCTCGTTGACGAGCTTGATCGCCTGGGCCTCGCCTTCCGCCCTCAGGATATTGGCCTGCTTGATTCCCTCGGCCTTCTTGATCTCCGCTCTCCTCGCGCCGTCGGCCATGGTCTCGGTGGCCGTGGCGAAGTCGACCGCCGCGACCTTTTCGTTCTCGGCCTTGACCACTTTGTTCATCGTCTCCTGCACGTCCGCCGGAGGATCGATTTCCTTGAGCTCGGTCCGCACGATCTCGATTCCCCAGTGTGCGGTCTCTTCGCGCAGGGTTCTTTGCAGCTCGCTGTTGATCTTTCCGCGCTCGCTGTTGGCGGATTTGAGGGTCATCGTGCCGATGATGTTCCTGAGCGTGGTCCGGGCGAGGTTCACGATCTGGTACTTGTAGTCGAACACGCGGTAGATGCTGCTTTTCACGCTCTCTTCGTCATCTTTGACTTTGAAGTAGACCTGTGCATCCACCCGGGCGTTCAGGTTGTCGTTGGTGATGATTTCCTGGCGCTCCGCATTCACCATGCCCTCGGTGATGTTCACGCGATACATCTTGTCGACAAAGGGGATGATCCAGCTGAAGCCCGGCCCGGCGAACCGGCGATACTTGCCGAAGCGCTCCACCAGGCCCCTGTTCGTGGGCCGGACGATCCGGATTCCGGAGAGAAAGAGAATGACCGCCAGCGGGATTGCAATGCAATACCAGTTCATTTTTGTTTCCTTTCCGTAAAAGCCTCTCAACAACCCTTTGAACGCACATGCGCCCGAGCACCGAAGATGCAGCTTTCGGGCCACCGATGGGACTCATATGAGTTCAACTAGTTGCATCGCAGGCCGTTCCGGAGGGCTGGCCTTTTCAATCAAAATGAAGTACCATTCCCTTCAATTCGAAGGAGGGAGGCAGCCGATGCGCGTTGAAAATCTGCATCACAAGGAGCTCCTGGAGCTGGACCCGGAGGGAGGCGTCATCCGGTTCGCCGGGCAACGCGCGCTCCTTCTCGATGCCATGGCCATGGGGCTCTTGCGCAAATACCTCGTGGAAAACTTCGGTCTGATCGCTGCCCGCGCCGTGCTCACCCAGTTCGGCTTCGCCCACGGTTGGCGCATGGCCGAGGCGATGCAAGCGGAGTTCCACTGGGCCAACGACGAGGACTGGCGGCGCGCCGGCCCCCGCATCCACACCCTCGAAGGCCTTTTCCGCGTCGAGCCGGGAAGCGAGGATCCGCTCACCAGGAAGGGCGCCATGCTGCTCGCATCCTACGAGGCGGAGCAGCATCTCCTGCACTTCGGTCGCTCCGATTCCGCCGTGTGCTGGACCATCTGCGGCCTCATGAGCGGCTACCTCAGCCACATCGCCGGCAAGGAGATCTACGTTCTCGAGGATCGCTGCCTGGGCAAGGGGGATGCGGCTTGCCAGATCTTCGGACGCACGCGCGAGGAGTGGGGTGACGAGCGCGCCCTGGAGCTGGGATTCTTCGAATCGAAGCGCCTCAAGGAGAGCCTGGACGTCTCCCTCCACCGGGTCACGGAGACGTTGAAGGCCGCCGAGCTGAAGCTCCGCGCGCACCGCCGCGCGCTGACCCGCGTGGCGCACCATGTCCTGGAGCCGGAGCGGATCGTCGCCAAGAGCGACAGGATGCAGCAGGTCGTGGACCTGGCGCGCCGAGTGGCGAAAGTCGATGCCACCGTCCTCATCACCGGAGAGAGCGGCTCGGGCAAGGAGCGGATCGCGCGGCTCGTCCACGAGGAGTCGACGCGCGCCGCAGGTCCGTTCATCGCGATCAACTGCGGCGCCATCACCGAGACGCTCCTCGAGAGCGAGCTTTTCGGGCACGCGCGGGGCGCGTTCACCGGCGCGACGTCGGACCGGCCCGGCCTTTTCGAGGCGGCCAACAGCGGGACGCTGCTCTTGGACGAAGTCGGAGAGGTCTCGCCGGGCATGCAGGTCAAGCTTTTGAGGGCGCTCCAGGAGCGGGAGATCCGGCGCGTCGGCGAGAACAAGAGCCGACGGGTCGACGTGCGCGTCGTGGCCGCCACGAACCGCGACCTCTCCCACGGGGTCGCCGGCGGCGCCTTCAGGCAGGACCTCTACTACCGGCTCAAGGTCGTGGAGCTGCAGGTTCCGCCGCTCCGCGATCGCAGGGACGACATCCTGCCGCTCGCACGGGTGCTGCTCGCGGACGCGGCGACTCGAATGGGGCGCAGGATCTCGGGCCTCGCTCCGGGCGCCGCCGATCAGCTCCTGCGCTACGAGTGGCCGGGCAACGTGCGCGAGCTCGAGAACGCCATGGAGCGCGCCGTCGCGCTCGCGCGTGGAACCCGCGTGGAGCTCGAGGACCTGCCCGAGGAGATCCGCCAGACGCTCCACAAGCACGTGGCCGCTTTGGGGACGGTGCAGCCGCTCATTGAAATCGAAAAGGACTACATCCTTTCCGTGCTGGACCTGAACGGCGGAAACCAGACACGCACCGCCGAGCAGCTCCGGATCGGCTCGGCCACGCTCTACCGCAAGCTCAAGGGATACGGTCTGATCGGCAAGAAGCGCGCGAGCCCGAAGGGCGCTTGACGCCGAAGACGCGGACCACCCGTTGACACCCCTGTCCAGACTGCTACTTTACGGAGGAACCGCGCCAAGGAGGATCCGCATGAAGAAGAAGCTCGGGCCCAAGACGTTCCTGTTCCCCATGCCCGCCCTGCTCGTGGGCACGTACAACGACGACGGCACGGCCAACGCCATGACCGCGGCGTGGACCGGCATCTGCTGCTTCGAGCCGCCGTGCGCCGGCGTGGCGGTGCGCAAGCCCAGGCTCACCTACGCGAACATCGAGAAGCGCAAGGCCTTCACCCTGAACGTCCCGTCCACGAGCCAGGCCTCGGCGGTCGACTACGTCGGCATGGTCTCGGGCAAGACCGAGCCGAAGAAGCTCGATATCGCCAAGCTCAAGGTCGAGAAGGCCTCCAAGATCGACGCGCCGCTCATCGTCTCGTGCCCGCTGAACCTCGAATGCCGGCTGGTGTCGACCACGGTGCTCGGAAGCCACGCGTGGTTCGCGGGCGAGATCCTGGAGGTGCACGTTGACGAGCACTGCCTCAAGGGGAACGACATCGACATCTTCAAATTGGACCCGCTCATCTACATCACGTCCGTCTCCAAGTACCACGCGATCGGCAAGGAGGTCGCGCAGGCCTACAAGATCGGCAACCGGATCAGGAAAGGTTAAGCCATGGCCGACGAAACCAAGAGAGACGAGACCCCGAAGAGCCCGCTACGCGAGATCGTGCAGCCGTTCATCGATGTGGTGCACGCGCCGCGCGCCCTGTGGGGCGTGAACGTCTCCTACTTCCTCGAGGGGTTCTGCTACTTCGGCGTGCTCGGCTACCTGGCCATGTACTTCAACCAGTACGTCGGTCTGAGCGACGTCTGGGCCGGTCTCATGGTCGGCACCCTCACCTGGGGCATCACCCTCTCCATGCTCTTCTTCGGCGGCCTGTCCGACAAGTGGGGGGTCCGGTTCGCGCTGATCGCGGCCATGATCCTGGTCCTCGTCGGCCGGGTCTTCCTGGCCGGCGGGCCCAGCGCAGGCCTGGCGCCGGCCGGGCTCTTCTCACCGGTCCACCTCGTGGCCCTGTTCGGCATCCTGCTCGTGGTGCTGGGGTACGGCATGTACCAGCCCGCGTCGTACGCGGCCGTGCGGCAGTTCACCACCCCCAAGACCGCAGGCATGGGCTACGCCATGCTCTACGCGCTCATGAACCTGGGGGGGTTCCTGCCGACCTTCTTCCCGCCGATCCGCAAGGCCATCGGCATCTCCGGCGCCTACTGGGTCTACGTGGGCCTGACCGCCCTGGGCCTTCTTCTTCTCTGGATCATCCTGTCCCGCAAGACGGTGGAGATCGCCATCGCCAAGATCAAGGCCGAAACCGGCAAGACCGACGACAAGCCGGCCTCCCTGGAGAACAAGCCCAAGGAGCCCTTCTCGATGATGCGGTGGCTCAAGAACCACCCGCTCGCGGACGGCAAGTTCGCGTTCTTCATCTTCTGCCTCATCCCGGTGCAGACCCTGTTCGCGCACAACTGGCTCACCCTGCCCATGTACGTGGAGCGGGCCTATCGCCACACCTGGATCGGCGACAACTTCGAGGTGGCGACCAACTTCAACCCGATCCTGATCTTCATCCTGGTGCCCATGGTGGCGGCCATCACGCAGAAGCGGAAGGTCTACAACATGATGATCGCGGGCACCGCGGTCATGGCCGCGCCGACGTTCTTCCTGGCCACGGGCCCGAGCGTCTGGGCGCTCGCCGGCTACCTCGTGCTCATGACCCTGGGCGAGGCCATGTGGCAGCCCCGGTTCCTGCAGTACGCGGCCGAAATCGCGCCCGAGGGGCGCACGGGAGCCTACATGGGCGTGGCGCAGTTCCCGTGGTTCCTCACCAAGGTGATCACGAGCTTCTACTCCGGATGGTTCCTCGTCCACTACTGCCCCAAGGAGGGGGAGACCCACACCGAACGCATGTGGTTCATCTACGGCCTCATCGCCATCTCCTCCACGATCATGCTCGTCCTGGCCCGGAAATGGCTCGGCAAGGACTTCAAGACCAAGGCCGAGTGATCCCTTTTCCGGTTCTTCCTACGCCGTGCGCTTCTGGATCGACTCGATGGTGGCGGTCATGCCCTCGTTGATCTCGGCCGCGTTGGCCTCGTCGGTGTCGATGTGCATCTCGAGCCTGAAGTCGGGATGGATGCGGACGAGCACGTCGCCGAAGATGAGGGAGCGCTCCCCCTCCACCTTGACCCGCACCACGTCCCTGTCCCGGAGCCCGAAGCCGAGCGCGTCCTCGGGCGCCATGTGGATGTGACGGAGCGCGCAGATCACCCCCTCCCGGAGATCCACCCGGCCCTTGGGCCCCACCAGGGCCAGGCCTGGCGAGCCGTGGATGTCGCCCGAGGCGCGGATCGGCGCGTCGATGCCCAGCTTGAACTCCTCGGTGCGCGAGATCTCGACCTGCGTCGCGGGCCGCTCCGGCCCGAGCACGCGAACGCGCTCCACCCGGCCCTTGGGCCCCACCAGGTCGACCTTCTCCTCGGCCGCGTACTGGCCCGGCTGGCTGAGCGGCTTGCCGGGCGTGAGCCGGCGCCCCCTGCCGAAGAGCGCCTCCACGTGCTCCGGGCTCAGGTGGACGTGGTGGGCCGACACGCCGATCGGGACAGGCCGGTCGCGCCGGGTCTTCAGGATGTCCGACACGCCGGACCGCTTGAGCGCGCGCTCCGTCTCGGCCGCGATCATCCCCTCCTCGTCCGTGGGCACCACGAGCACGCGGACCCGGGACCGTTCGCCCGATATCACCTTGGCCGGAGCGCCCGGTCCGGCCGGACCGCGGTTTTTCGACTCATCGATCTCGATGCCCAGGAATCCGAGGCCGTGGCACACGCGCGAGCGGATGTCGTCGCCGTTCTCGCCGATGCCGCCGGTGAAGACCAGGGCGTCGAGCCCGCCCATGGCTGCGGCGTACGCGCCGATGTACTTCCTGACGCGGTAGCAGAAGGTCTGGATCGCGAGAAGCGCGGCCGGGTGGCCCGAGTCCGCGGCTTTCTGGAGCTCCCGCATGTCGCTCGACAGCCCCGAAAGCCCCAGGAGCCCGCTCTCCTTGTTGAGCAGCCGATCGACCTGGTCATGGGACATCCCCTGCCGCCACAGGAGGAGCAGGAGCCCGGGATCCAGGTCGCCCGAGCGCGTGCCCATGACGAGCCCTTCGAGCGGGGTGAGCCCCATGCTCGTATCCACGCACCGGCCGTGGTCCACCGCGGCGACCGACGCGCCGTTCCCGAGATGGCAGGTGACCATCCGAAGCGAGCTCGGCGGCTCTCCGAGAAAGGCGCTCGCGGTCTCCGAGACGTACTTGTGGCTCGTGCCGTGGAAGCCGAAGCGCCGGAGCTGGCGCTCGTCCGCCAGGCCGCGCGGAATGGCGTACCGCCAGGCGTGCTCGGGCATGGTCATGTGGAAGGCGGTGTCGAACACGGCCACCTGGGGGATGCCGGGCGGCAGGAGCTTTTCGCAGATCTCGATCCCCGCGAGATTCACCGGGTTGTGGAGCGGTGCGAGCGACGCGTTCCGCCGGATCTCCTCCCTGACCGCGGCATCGATGATGGTGGCCTCCGAGAAACGGATGCCGCCGTGCACCACGCGGTGCCCGACGGCCGTGATGTCCTCGAGCCTGTCGAGCACGCCGTGCTCCGGGTGCCGGAGCAGGTCCAGGACCTGCCGGAGCCCGGCCTCGTGGCTCGACGCCTCGGTTTCCTGATCGAGCCTTCCCGAGGGCCCCTCGTGCCGGATCCGGGCATGGGGGAGCCCCACCCGCTCGACCAGGCCGCTGCATCTCCGCTCGCCGTTCACGATGAGGGCGTACTTGAGGGACGAGCTTCCCATGTTTAGGACGAGCACACACTCCTTCGGGATCTCGCCGTAGATCGACGTCCGGCTGAGCGCGTCGGCGCGGGCCAGGTTCGCCTGCGCCTGCTCGTCCGGGTCGTTCCCGCGCCGGACGAGCCGCGCCGCAAGGAGCTTGGCCAGTTTGTGCGCCGCCCGGGGGTTCTTTCCGATCTCGCGGGTGAGCGACGCGTGCGGCACCAGGACCATCCGAGTCGGGACCGCGGCCAGGACGTCGGCGATGGCCGGCTCGCCGGTGAGGAGGCTCATCTCGCCGAAGACCTGCCCCTCGGGCACGATGACGCTTTTCTTCATGAGAGCGGTCGGGTCGGGTCTCACCTCAACCTTGCCGCTCGCCACCACGCCGAGGTTCTCGACGACCTGGCCGAACCGGAGGATGACCTGGCCCGACGTGCAGTCCTCGATCCGGGACTCCCGGGAGAGCCGCTCGAGCGCCTCGGGATCGAATTCCGAAAATACATCGATGGAACGAAGAACGCTGAAGATATCCATGGGACCTCCACCGGGGACCGGAGCGCCCCCATCTCGCACCTTGTCCGTCGATTATTTCCCGTTGGACCCGGCGGATCAACCGATATCCTGCTCCGCTTGTCCGAGAACTCCATACCATGCAAGGATTGTGCTATAGACAGGGACGCGATGGCAGACGAATCCGCAGAGAAACCCGGGGCCTCGAAAAGCCCCCGCTTCATGATCATCCGAGTGCTTGTGGCGATCGCGGCGGTCTCGCTCCTCGCCTGGCTGCTGTGGCGCATCGGGTGGACGGCCATCGAGAAATCATTCATCCAGGTCGGCCTCGGAGGCGCCATCCTGCTCGTCCTGCTCGGATTCTCCGAGAACATGCTCGATGCGCTCGCGTATCGGGCCGCTGCGCCGGTCAAGGTGCCGCCGTTCCGGATGCTCTCGTACAACTGCGCCGGCGCGCTCATGAACGTGGCCGTGCCGTGGGACATGGGGGAGCTCGTCAAGATCGGCTTCCTCCGCCGCCACATGGGCACGTCCGACGCCTTCTCGGCCGCCCTGCTCTGGAACTTCCTGCTCAAGTCCACGAAACCCCTCTCGACCGTGATCGCGGCCATCACCGGGATCGCGCTCGGCTCCGGAGCCATCCCCGGGAATGTCGCGCTCGTCATCCTCGGCGCTACGTGCCTCGCGTTCCTCCCCTACCTCGGCATCAAGCTGCTCATCCGGCTCGGGCTCGCGAGCCTCGTGGCGCGGCTGCTCAAGCTCCTTAGGCTCGGCGGCCCGGACCCGGAGAAGCGGCTCGCCTCGGCGCTCGCGTTCGACAGCCAGATCCGGGGGTTCTGGCGCGATCGCCGGTCGGACTACCTCCGGCTCTATATCTTCCAGTTCGCGGCCCGGCTCGTGGCCTGGCTCACCTGGTTCGCGGTGCTCCGGCTTCTCGGCATGCCGTACGGCTTCGGCATGTGCTCCCTCATCTACGCCGGGGTCAGCGTCGCGACCTTCGTGATGATGATGCTGCCGGCCAGGCTCGGCGTGGCCGAGGGGACCGCGTATCTTTTCTTCTCGCTCATCGGCCTGGATCCGGGCATCGGGCTCATCGCGTCGGTCATGCTGAGGCTCAAGATGATCATCGCGGCCAGCGTGCCGACCCTGGCCGTGGTCTTGTCGCCGTGGAAGAAGCCGTGAGGATCGGTATCATCTCCACCTATCCGCCGACCCAGTGCGGCATTGCGTCATACACCCAGGCGCTGGCCAAGCCGCTCGGTCCGCTGCTCGGACAGGAAAGCCTCGTGATCCTCGCGGATCAGGGGCCTGACCGCGCTTCCTCCCCATGGCCGATCCTGCCCTGCTTCCGGCGTGGGGGCCGGGACTACCGCGGCATCGTCGAGGCCGCGGCCCGCGAGGGGGTGACCATCGCCCATGTCCAGCACGCGCCCGACCTCTTCGGCATGGGCGGGGATTTCCTGGCTATGCTCGCCAAGCTCAAGGATCGCGGCATCCGGATTGTGGTCACGCTGCACACGGTGTTCACGCGGTGGAGCGGCCTCGTCGAGCGCAAGCCGTTCGCGGCCGGCATGCATCGTCGGCTAGGACAACTCGCCGACGTGATCGTGATCCATCACGACGCCATGACCGGGATCCTCACGGGACACGGCGTGCCCCAAGAGAAAATTCAGGTCATCCCGCACGGCACGCCGGAACCCTCTCCGGGCGACCCGGCCCGAGGCCGGGCCTTTCTCGAAATCGACGGCCGGGACGACCTGCTCCTCTGCTTCGGCTTCATCCATGTGCAGAAGAACTACCATGTGCTGCTCAAGGCCATGCCGGACGTATTGAAGGCGCGGCCCAGGACCCGGCTCGTGATCGCGGGCAAGTCGCCGGGAACCGTGTGGCACCATCGGCTGTACATGGGTTATCTCAAGTCGCTCGTCGCAAGGCTCGGCCTCGGCGATCGGGTCATCCTCCTGGACCGGTTCATGGACGAGGACGAGATGCGCCATTTGCATGCCGCGGCCAGGACGGTCCTGCTTCCGTACTGGGAGGACTACGGCTCGGTGAGCGGCGTGGCCCACTTCGCGCTGGGCATGCATTGCCCGGTGCTCTGCTCGAGGAGCATCAAGTTCGCCGAGATCGCTGACTCGATTTCCGCCGACCTGCTCATCCCGACCCACGACCCCAAGGCCTGGTCAGCCGGAATTCTCCGTCTTCTGGACGACGACTCCTACCGCGAGTCCCTCCAGTCCCGCATCTCCGATTTCGTGACGAGCACCTCCTGGCCTTCCGCGGCCAGGCAGCACGTCGAGCTGTACAAGAGCCTGTAACGGGAATGTGAGATCTCGTCGGATGACACACCCTGGGTGTCGTGCAACATCCGCGTCGTTCGATCAGCCGAATGTGCCTTCGGGAGGCGGCGCGTACACCGTCCCGCCGGCCACCAGGACCAGCCGGACATCACCGCGTGCATGGATCAGCGGTACTGCCCAGACCAGCCGGTCCGGAGTCCGATCGTAGGTGAGGAACGGCTCGCCGGCCTTCTCGTCCGTCCGGCCCTCTGCGGCGGCGCGCTCACGGATCCGGTCGGTGTCGAGCCAGTCCCGGACGGCCGGGCACCCGTCCAGATCTCCGGACCTGCGCTGGAACGACGAGAAGCGCATCAAAGTGCCGTCCGGCAGGAACTGGAAGAACGCCGCCAGCCTGTCGCCCACCATGACCGGTACGAACCACGAATGCAGCTCGCCCCCCGGCGCCTGCACAACGAGCGCGCGGACCACGGTCGCCGATCGGCGCAGCGGCTCGTCGCCGACGCTGCCGGCCGCAAGAAGCTGCCGCGCCGCCCGAGTGATCCGGTCCGCATCGCGCGCCTCTGAAGCCCGGTCGATCATATCTGCTGTAGCACCGAGGTGTAGGCGTATTTATAGGTCTGGGTTGCGAAGTTCTCCCACTGCGTGATGACCCCGGCATTCGGCGGCCAGGGGTCGTAGACCAGCAGGCCGCGGAAGGGGATCTTGCCCGCCAGGGAGATCAAGGTGTGGGTGTAGCCTGCGATTGACCTGGAGTGCCCGGGCACGAAGCTGATCACCGGACGGTTCGCACGGATCTCGTCGTGGAAGATGTTCCAGCCCGGATTGGCGGTCATGGTGACGTCCAGCGCATTGGAGGTCAGATTCTCCATGACCGTGACGACATCTCCCACGTTGGCGGCCCCCAGGCCGTTCGGATACGCCAGCGTTCCCAGGCCGAGCTCCTTCGCCAGCCGGATCTGGTCGTACGAGTATCGGTAGAAATTCAGCACCATCTCGACGCTCGCCGCGACGCACCACACGCTCGTCTGTTGGCTGCGCAGCTCGTAGCAGGGATGGTGGTCGGCGTCGTTCGACGAGAAGTGGATCTCGCGGCTGTCGAACAGCTTGATGCCGAACGCGCCGATCCGGAGCATCTCCTTGGCAATGATGCGCGGATCGATGCGTTTCAGCAACGGCGCATCCCACAACCCGAGACGTTTCCTGAAGCTGCGGGAGCGGGCGCGGCGGATCTCCTTGGGCAGCGAGTCCAGCAGGCTCCAGCGCTCGAAATTGGACGGCTCGTGCGGCTTGCGGCCCTTCGAGAGGCGTGCCGGCGGAACCTTGGCCCACGTGTACAGCTCGAGCATGAGGACTTCTTTCGCTTCCAGCAGGAACTGCAGCGCGATCTTGGGAAAGCTGTAGGCGACGAAGCGGACGGTGTCGTATCTCAGCCTGCGACGCCCCGTGTGCGCCATGGCAATCCCCTGCTCAAGCAGCATCTTCTCGTCCCACGCCGCGCCCATGGAGACGGCCAACAGCGGCTCACCCAGCGCCTCGTCCACCGCGATGTCGACGTACCCGGACGCGGTCCGGCCGCGTCTCAACGGCAGGCGGTAGAACAACATCGCACCGTTCGTGTCGTGGACGGGCGTCCCGGTGCGTGGAATACCGACGTTCTCGAACTCATCTCCGAGAACCTCGGCCGCCCGCAGCGCATTGAGCTCGAACCCTGCGATTCGTTGAATCCTATCGACAGGTACCGTCATGACAACCTCCTTGCTGTTTGGTTTTGGTGCCTTTTTTCGTTCATCATTGATTGTGCTTTTAATCGGAATGTCAAAAGAAGAGATCTTCCGTAATGAATGCGAATAGTTGAAAACGTTTTCAAGGATGATCCCAAAGATGCTATAATCAAGCTCAACCAGGAGGCAGGGCTGATGAGCATCGGAAGAATCCTCGCCGTGTACGCCATGGCCCTCGTCTTGATCTGGCTCCCGGCCTGCTACAAGATGATCAGCCTGGAAGAGACGTCAGGGGACGCCGGGAACCGGGACGCCGGAACAGACGCTTCACATGACAGCGGCACGGATACGGACACGGACATCGACTCGGACGCCGATGCCGACCTGGATGCCGATACGGACACGGATACGGACATCGACACGGACTCGGACACGGATGCCGACGCGGATGCGGACCCCTGCGCGAACGGAGGGGGGATCGCCACCTGCATCGCCGACAGCGACTGCGGCGACGAAGCGTCCATGTGCCGATGCCCCAGGTTCTACCAGGGCGACGAGATCACGAGCTACTGCTACGCCTCGTGCACCGACGACACGGATTGCAGCCTGGACTACCAGTCCTGCGTGAGCCCGCGACCGGGCGCCGGCGCAGGATCCTGCCTCAGGACATCCCTTTGGGAGCACGGCTGGAGAGGCAAGTTCGTCCCTTCCGGAGTGCAGCCGACAGCCCAGGACATGACCAATGTCTCGGTCAACCTCTCGCTGCCCACGATATCCGTCACCTTCACCAGGTCCTATCTCATGGAAACCGTCGTCCCCACCCTGGGAAGGCTCGTCACCATCGTCTTTCTCGCAAGCTCGGGCTCATCCCAATGGCGGCTCGAGATCGTGCTCCCGTTCGACGGCATGTCGGCCGGCTCCTGCGTCGATTTCGGGATCTGCATGACCTCCGACGTCGGCTGCAGGGCCACGCTGTCCGAGTCCGTTCTCCAGGGCACGCAGGTCACCCGGACCTTCATCAGGGCCGTCATGGCCTACGACACCCAAGGCGCCACAGAGAACCGGGTCTGCACCGACACGGCAGACCTTGTCCGGGGCAGCACCTCCACAGGCTCGGTGCAGCTTTTCCTGGCCGAGTACTCGGCCGAGATTCCGGTCCAATAATCCCGGGATGCTAAAAAGATTGCTGCTCAATTTCCATACACCAGAAGAATCGTGATTGGTTCTGGCAGGTTGACCTGGGGCTGATAACTTTCCTTACAATCGGCCCCCCATGATCACCCCATGACCTGTTTTCTACGAATCACATGATTCCGGATAGTTAGGCCGCATCCGGCGCTTGGCACGAAACTCGCAGTACCTATCGGCGAAAACCGAACGCTGTGGAACAAAGCAGCGGTTGAAACAAGGAAGGAAAAAGCGCCATGAACACCAATCCAAGAATCCTAGTGGTAGATGACGAGTCGTCCCTGCGCCGCCAGCTCATGGTGGGGCTTGCCCAGCACGGTTACGACGTCGAGGAGTCCGAGGAGGGGCTTGACGCCCTGGCCAAGATCAAGACCGCCCGCTCCAAGCAGAATCCCTACAGCTTCGTGATCCTGGACATCCGTCTCCCGGACATCGACGGCCTGAAGCTGCTCTCGGTCATCAAGGGGACCTATCCGGATCTGCCGGTCGTGGTCATCTCGGGCTTCGGCAACGAGAGCACCATCAACACGGTCCAGAGCCGGGACGGAAGCGCCTACCTCGACAAGCCGTTCGAGATGGACGCCCTCGTCTCCGAGCTCGGCCGCATCGAGATCAAGAAGGAAGAGGCGAAGCCCAGGGCCAAGACCGCGGCCGAGCCCAGGCCTCTCGAGAGCGCGTTCGTGTTCATCCGGGGCAAGAAGGATGCGGATGTCTACGACATCTACTCCCATCTGTACTTCGCAGACGGCGTGTGCTACTGCGACCCCGTGGTCGGTGACTGGGACATGGTTCTCCTCATTCAAGCTCCGGATCGCAAGGGCATCGACCAGCTCGTGGAGGGCCATATCAAGTCGCTCAAGGAAGTGGAGGCCTTCGAGGTCCATCACTCCGAAAAACCCCAGATCTCCAAGGAGCTCGAGGCGTTCATCCAGGATTACGAGAAGACCCAGGCCATGGCACGAAGCGGCGAGGGGGAGATGGACCGGCGTAACGTCCGCAGGCTCTCCGCGTACGCCGTGCTCGACGTGGATCCGGCCAAGCTCTCGAGCCTCTACATGAAGCTCTACTTCACGGACAACGTGGTGCATTGCGATGTCACGGACAGCGGCAAGAAGGTCATCCTTCTGCTCCAGGGGAGGACGGGACAGGACCTCCAGTCGACCATTCGGAACCAGATCCGCCTGATGCCGGGCGTGCTTCGGATCAAGCAGTTCAACGCGCTCAACTTCTCGACCAAGTAACCTGAGGACGGGGAAACCATGCCAGAATCCCATTCCGAACCCGAAAGAAACGCCCCACCGGCATTCGGCCGGATGTTGTGGCGGCACCGCGGAGAACCGGGGATGCTCATCCCTCTCCTCCAGGCGGCCCAGGACAGCTACGGCTACATCCCCCAGCTCGCCATGGAACAGATCGCGGAGGTGACCGGCATCCCGGTGGCCGAGATCTACGGCGTCATCACCTTCTACAAGCAGTTCCGCCTGAAGCCTCTCGGCAAGCACCTCATCCGCCTCTGCAAGGGAACGGCCTGCCACGTGCTCGGCGCGAACCTGATCGCCCAGACCGTGGCGGACGAGCTCCAGGTCGCGGCCGACGAGACCACCGGGGACGGCTTGTTCACCTTCACGGTGGTGGCCTGCCTCGGGTGCTGCAGCCTGGCGCCGGTCCTCATGATCGACGAGCAGACCTACGGCCGCCTGACACCGCAGAAGGTGCGGAAGGTGCTCCGTCAGTACCGTCAGGACGCCGCAAGGTCGCCGGTGAAGGCTCCGGCCGAGGAGGCAGCGGCAGCGGAATCCCAACGCGCGTAACGGAGGGTCCCATGCAGGAAGTTCTCGTAGGACTCGGCTCCTGCGGTATCGCCGCAGGCGGCCAGAAGGTTTTCGATCGGTTCTCCGAGATTCTCGACTCCAGGAAGGACGACACCGTCCTCAAGAAGACCGGCTGCATCGGCATGTGCTACCGGGAGGTGCTCGTCGAGGTGGTCGACCGGGACGGCCGGAAGACCCTGTACTTCGATGTCTCGCCGGACAAGGTGGACCGCATCGTCGAGGAGCACGTCCGCCAGGGCAAGACGATCGCGGAATGGATCGTCGACCCCCGGGAGTCGATGGCCAAGCAGAAGCGGATCGTGCTTCGGAACTGCGGGGTCATCGACCCGGCAAGCCTCGACGAATACCTCGGCCGGGACGGATACAAGGCGCTCGAGAAGGTGCTGACCGGAATGACCCCGGCCCAGGTGGTGGAGCTCATCGCCGACTCGGGTCTCCGCGGACGGGGCGGCGCCGGGTTCCCCACCGGGACCAAGTGGCGGCTCGCGGCGGCTGCGAAGAATTCGCACAAGTATATCATCTGCAACGCGGACGAGGGAGACCCCGGCGCGTTCATGGATCGGAGCGTGCTCGAGAGCGACCCGCATTCGGTGCTCGAGGGGATGGCGATCGCGGCCTACGCGATCGGCGCGGATCACGGCTACATCTACTGCCGGGCCGAGTACCCCCAGGCGGTGAGGAGGCTCCGGCACGCCATCGGCCAGGCCACGGAAAAGGGCTTCCTGGGAAGCAACATCATGGGCAAGGGGCAGAACCTCCACTTGAACCTCAAGGAGGGGGCCGGCGCGTTCGTGTGCGGCGAGGAGACCGCGCTCATCGCCTCGATCGAGGGGCGGCGCGGCATGCCGCGCGTGAGGCCCCCGTTCCCGGCCGAATCCGGACTCTGGGGACGCCCCACCTGCATCAACAACGTGGAGACCCTGGCCAACATCCCCTGGATCATTCTCAAGGGCGCGGACGCGTTCAAGGCTTACGGCACGGCCGGCTCCAAGGGGACCAAGGTCTTCGCCCTGGCGGGCAAGGTGAAGCGGGGCGGGCTCGTCGAGGTGCCCATGGGCATGACCATCAACGAGGTCATCAACGACATCGGCGGCGGCACCACCGAGGGAGGCCCGTTCAAGGCGGTCCAGATGGGGGGCCCGTCCGGCGGATGCATCCCGTCCATGCTCGGCAACACCCCCATCGACTACGAGCAGATCACCGCGACCGGCGCCATCATGGGCTCGGGCGGCATGGTGGTGATGGACGAGTCCACCTGCATGGTGGACGTGGCCCGGTTCTTCCTCTCCTTCACCCAGAACGAGTCGTGCGGAAAGTGCACCTTCTGCCGGATCGGCACCAAGCGGATGCTGGAGATCCTGGAGCGCATCTGCGCCGGCCAGGGCGAGGAGGCGGACATCGCCAAGCTCTCGGAGCTGGGCGAGCAGATCAAGTCGAGCTCCCTCTGCGGCCTGGGCCAGACCGCGCCCAACCCGGTCCTCACCACGCTCCGCTACTTCCTCCACGAGTACGAGGCGCACATCAAGCACAGGAAGTGCCCGGCCAAGTCCTGTCTGGCCCTCGTGGACTTCGTCATCAACCCCGAGACCTGCAACGGCTGCGGGCTCTGCACCAAGACCTGCGAGAGCGGCGCGATCACGGGCGAGAAGAAGAAACCCCACCGGATCGACCTCTCGAAATGCATCAAGTGCGCGAAGTGCCTGACCGTCTGCCGCCAGGGCGCCATCGAGAAAAGGTAACGCCATGTCCACGACCACCGAAAAAGATCGATCGAAACTTCCCGTGAATCTCGTCGTCAACGGCAAGAAGGTGGAGGCGAAACCCGGCCAGACCGTTCTCGACGTGGTCCGGGAGCAGAACCTGGACGACATCCCCACCCTCTGCCACGACCCCAAGCTGGAACCCTACGGCTCGTGCTTCCTCTGCGTGGTCGAGGTCAAGGGGGCGCCGCGGCTGCTGCCGGCCTGCGTGACCCGCATCCGGGACGGGATGGAGGTCACGACGCGGAACGACCGCATCCTCCACGCCCGCAGGACCGCCCTGGAGCTTCTGCTCTCGGACCACTTCGCGGACTGCGTCTGCCCCGGGCAGTTCGCCTGCCCGGCCGGCGTGGACATCCAGGGGTACGTGAGCCTCGCGCGGCTCGGCTACTACAACGAGGCCCTCTCGCTCATCCGGGAGCGGAACCCGCTGCCGGTGGTGTGCGGCAGGGTCTGCGTGCGCAAGTGCGAGGTCAAGTGCCGCCGTAACGACGTCGACGAGCCGGTCGGCATCAACTTCGTGAAGCGCTACCTGGCCGAAAACGCCTCGGCGGTGAACAAGCCCAAGGCGACGAAACCCTCGGGAAAGCGGGTGGCCATCGTCGGGGGCGGGCCCGCCGGGCTCACCTGCGCCAACTACCTCGCGCCGAAAGGGCACGAGGTCACCCTCTTCGAGATGCTCCCCAAGCTGGGGGGCATGCTCCGCTACGGCATTCCGTCCTATCGCCTCCCCCGGGCCGAGCTCGACGAGGAGATCGGCCGCATCACCGGCCTCGGCGTGAAGGTGCTGCTCGGAAAGCGCCTGGGCAAGGACTTCACGGTGGAGAGCCTGCTCAAGAAGGACAAGTTCGACGCGGTGTTCCTGGCCATGGGCGCCCCGCTCGGGAAAAAGATGGGGGTCAAGGGCGAGGACGACGTCGAGGGGCTCAGGCCCGCGCTCGACTTCCTGCGCGACACGGAGCTCCATGGTCCGGCGAAGCTCTCCGGAAAGATCGCGGTGGTGGGGGGCGGGAACTCGGCCATCGACGCGGCCCGGACCGCGCTCCGGTGCGGCGCCGACGAGGTGACGATCCTCTACCGCAGGACCCGCAAGGAGATGCCCGCCCATCACGATGAAGTGGACGCGGCCGAAAAGGAAGGGGTGAAGCTCGAGCTCCTGGTGGCGCCGCTGGAGGTGGTCTCTTCCAACGGACGCCTGAAGGCGCTCCGGTGCCAGCGCATGGAGCTCGGCGAGCCGGACGCGAGCGGACGCCGGAAGCCGATCCCGATCAAGGGATCCGAGTTCGATTACGCCTGCGACTATCTCTTCGCGGCCATCGGCCAGGACACGGACCTCGACATGCTGAAGAAGGAGCCGGACGGCGTGCGGCCCGGATTGAGCAAGGGAGCCACGCTGGAGTTCGACCCCGCCACCATGGCGACGAAGATCCCGGGCGTGTTCTCCGGCGGCGACGTGGTGACCGGACCGGCCGTGGTGATCGACGCCATCGCCCACGGCCGGATCGCGGCCGAGTCCATCGACGGGTATCTCAGGACCGGCAAGGTCGAGAAGCCCAAGCCCGTGTTCGTGAGCCGGCGCGACGTGTTCGGAACCCTGCCCGACTGGATCTTCGAGGGTGTGGAGAAGACGCCGAGGAACGTCATGCCCGAGCGCGAGCCCCACGAGCGCGCGCGGGACTTCGAGCAGGTGGAGCTCGGCCTCGCCGAGCCCCAGATCAGGAACGAGGCCGTCCGGTGCATGGAGTGCGGGTGCAAGTCCGTGTTCGGATGCGACTTGAAGCGCTACGCGGCCGAGTACGGCATCGATCTGACCCGGTTCGCCGGGGAGGTGCGCAGGCACCGCGTGGACACCAGCCACCCGCTCATCACCCTGGACCCGAACAAGTGCATCCTGTGCGGCCGCTGCATCCGGACCTGCGCCGACATCGTGGGGCTCGCGGTCTTCGGCTTCGTGGGCCGCGGCTTCGCCACCGTGGTGCGGCCGGCCCTGGGCAGGCCCCTGACCGAGAGCGCCTGCATCTCGTGCGGCGCCTGCGTCGAGAGCTGCCCGACCGGCGCGCTCGAGGCCAAGCTCCCGTACGGCAGGCAGGGGCCGTGGAAGGCCCGCAAGGTGCCGTCGGTCTGCTCCTTCTGCTCGGTGGGGTGCGAGCTGGACATCAACGTCGTGTCGGACGGCCTGCTCTGGGCCTCGACCCCGGAGACCTTCATCCCGGGTCGCGGCGAGCTCTGCCTCAAAGGGCGGTTCGGCACGGGCCTCATCCAGGGCCCGGAGCGGATCAAGCGGCCGTTGGTGAAGAAGAACGGAAACCTGGTGGAGACCGACTGGGACGAGGCCGTGGACGCCGCGGTCCGGGTCCTCACGCAATGCCGGAAAGCGCACGGGCCGGAGTCCCTGGCCGTGACGGCATCTCCCCGGATGACCCTCGAGGAGTGCGATATCGTCCGCCATCTGGGAGAGACCGCGCTCGGGACCCATGCGATCGGAAGCTTCGGACAGAACCGGCGGGGCGGGCCTCGACGGGACCTCGACGACATCCTGGGCGAGACCGCGTCCACATGCTTCCAGGAGGATCTCCACACCGCCGACCTGATCCTTCTCGCGGGCGCCGATCCGAGCACCACGCACCCGGTCCTCGCCATGACCGTCCGGAGGGCGGCCAGGCGGGGCTCCGAGATCGCGGCCATCAACTCGAGCAACATCGATCTCATCCGCTCCGGCGATCTCTGGCTCGACGCCCGCCGAGGCACCGGCGGCATCATCCTGGCCGGCGTGCTCAAGCGCATCATCGAGAGCGGACGAGCCGATGTCCGGGGCCTCGGCAAGGACGAGCTCTCCGCACTCCAGGTCTCGGTCAGGAACGCGGTGATCGACGAGGTGTCCAACCTCTCGGGGGTCGATGCGGCCAAGATCGAGGCGCTGGCCGAGAAGCT
>Ga0315282_10003099_pt1 | contig 29997 bp, 18 predicted proteins | sample YL17G07_20_MG_FD_203693 | JGI IMG/M metagenome (GOLD analysis project Ga0315282, IMG submission 203693) | Sediment microbial communities from Yellowstone Lake, YNP, Wyoming, USA - YL17G07_20 | ecosystem: Environmental > Aquatic > Freshwater > Lake > Sediment | place: USA: Wyoming | collected... | reverse complement strand
GATGACCATGTTGAGAGCTTATTCAAAAATGTGCGAAAAATTCCTTGCACTACCCATCCATAATAAGCCCTTTCTCTGTTTAGATGGTTTTTAATACTTACTCTATTCCATCGACCAGATTGAGGGCCTTTTTACAAGTCCGATAAATAATGTGCGAAAGATATGTACGTTATCCCTTAAAAATAATTGTCAATTCCACTTTCCCAACGATCGCAACAGTATAGTCTGTCGCAAAGGCACGGCCTACATATTATCTTCGGATCGACAGTCCGTTTGGGGGGTTTTATAAACATTTATAAAATAATAGGTTATGGCAGGAAAAATAAAGAGTTATGATTCAAATAGATGCCTAATAGAAGATGAATAGTAACTCCTCATTCCATCCAATTTGCGGCCATTTCTGAAAAATCAATAAAGGTATAGTTATTAAGCCAATTTGCAGCTAATATCTTTAAATCGTTCATATCTATGTGACAGTCGCCGCTAAAATCGCCGGGTAAATCTACATTACATCTGAACAATTTATTTACAGGTATTTGCTTTTTGGATATGCCGGGACCGGAATAACTGACGATTAAACCCTGTCCTCCGTCTTTTTCAAAGTAGGTAACAACAATTAGATGTTTTCCGGCGGCAAGACTGACAATGCCGCTTTTTTCCAGCATTCCGTGTAAACCGTCATTATCAACCACAAGGCTGCCGTTGACATACAATTTGCTGCCGTCGTCAGAATAGGTATAAAAAGTGTAGTTGCCATCCGCCGGCACCTTTATGTAACCGGTGAAACGGAATGCAAAATAATCATCCCGCAGACGCAATCCAATGTCAAAGTTATTAGCTTTCCCTACCGCTATCGGAGTCAGCGAATCAAAACTCGGCAGCGAATTCCACGTGCCCTCGTAGTATTCATAATTAAGCCCGTTATCAGCCCTCGTCGCCCAGCCGATACTCTCGAGCATTGGTGCGATTTCCGGATTGGCCATAAATAAGTTCCAGCAGAGGCCTGTGCGATAATTCTCAATCATCGGAACAATTGTACCCTGGTCAATTGCCAAATAGTCGTTTGAAAACCAGCTTACCTGAAGATTAAAAGCGTCATAAAAACCAAACGGACCCCACAAACTGCTGCCATAGTTATAGTATAAATGCTTCATCGCGGCAATTGATTCGGCCGGCATATAAGGCATAGAACTTATAGCGGCGGTCGGAGTAATAGTGCCGTTATCGGAAGCGCCCGGCGCATGAGCAGCATAACCCCCCGGATCATAGCTGGCAGTCAGCCCCCATACCAAATCACTGTAGCCTATAAAACCTTTGGGATTAGCAATGCAATAGGCACGGTCGATGAGAGCAATGTTTCGGCTGTTTTCAAAATAATTGCAGTAATTGTCGTTTTTGTTGCGCGGGTCAAATCCAAGAAAAGAATAGTGCGTCCAGAACATCGGCGTCTCATACGCGCTGACCCATTGAGTATAACCATAGTACCTGCTGCCGTTTTTATAGCTGCCGCCGCCAAAGCCGTCATAATAACAGGATGCCGGTATCGGATGCGTCGGCGAGGCAATGGCTAAAAGATACGCTATCATAGTCTCCGCACCGCCAAAACCAAAACTGCCCGCCCAGCCAGTTGTCGGCGACCAGAACCAATACAGATGCTTGCCATCTGTCTCAGTAGCTCTGCGGTACCAATCCCACTCGACTTCTCCGTAAAGCTGAGTAGCACTGCTGCGAATCTCGGTTTCTATGGAGTCATTGGAATCAAAATACTGTCGGGCAGTAAGCATACCTTGAACCATATAAGATGTTTCAACAATATCGCCGCCTATTACGCCGCCGAAAGGTAAAGACGCGCCGGTTGTGCCGTTTATCCAGTGCGACCAGGCGCCGTGATAGCGGGTCGCTGTGTCCTGAAGAAAGGTCAATATTTTCAAGACACGTTCGGCAGCATCTGCTCTGGTGACAAATCCTCGCTCAACACCAACCACAATAGACATTATTCCAAAGCCTGAACCGCCGGTGGTAACGGTCTCACGGTCATATGGTGCAAATCTTTCTCGAGCCATTCCGCTTACCGGATGGCCAAAATCCCAGAAGTACCTGAACGTCGCTTCCTGTATGGAAGTCAAAAGCTGCTCATCTGTCATTGCGTAAGGAGTGGCTGAAACAATAGCTGAAGCCGTGCCTTCTACCCCACTAATCACAGGCTTGACATAATAGTAGTACGCCAGGACATTAGTGCCCAAAAAATTGCTATAAACAGAGACGGTATGAACTAACCTATTTAACTTTGTATAAGGTCCCCCCACATATTGAGAACGATAAATATTATAACCATTTAAACCCGATGCCGACACAGGCGTCCATCGCAAATCAATTCTGCAGTCGTGGCCCGCGGCAACAAGGCCTTCAATCAAGGTATCCGCCGCAGACAGCGGCAAGGCTATATTCAACGCCAACGCTAATACTACAACAAACTTCACAAAAAAACTTTTCTTCATTTCACCGCTGCTTCCGTTCTATGATATGGCAATACAGGGCGCTCGACTTTTTACAGCCGGGCGCTCCAACCGTCAATTCATAAAAATCGTCATCAAGATGATTTTTTAACTATTGACACTGCGGATTAGACTCATCGTTGCATCCCAGCCAATTTTTAGCCATTTCTGCAAAATCAGCAAAGTTGACATAGCAGTCTTCATTTATATCGCCGGGCATATACGAAGGGCAGTTATCAGCCGTACTGAATTTCCACCTGGATTTGGGAGAGCCGGTCCAGCCTTCCGTCTTCATCTCCGAACCTGGACTGTTCGGGTCATAGCAGTCAACACGCCAATAATAATCCTGATGTGAGGCAGGCGTAATCGCAACAGAGCTGAAGGTTATAGAATTGGCATCCTGCTTGTCCAATATTTTGGTGTTGGTTCCCGGCATATTCGGGTCTGTACCGAACCATACGTCGCAACGAATAGTATCGCCGCCATGACGAGGAGCAGGCCTGTCCCACGACAGCGCAGTTACTTCAAACGGAACAAGATCGATCGCGCCATTTGTAGGTTCAGGGTTCGACGCACCGTAACGGTAAGTAACTGATACATCATCCCAGTTAATAGAGCCTATGTGAGCATCGGGGCCTATACTGCCTGCAGTCATGCCCATAAAAACCCTGCCGGTAACAGCCGCAGGCGGCGCGGTCACGGGACCGGAAATAAACTTCCATGTATCATAGGGATCGAGATCATTAACATCGCGGGGAACACCGTAGGGATCGTTGGGATCGGCATAAAAATACCCTATTACGTAGGTGTCAAGCCAGTAATCGTACGCGTCGTACCACTCGACCTGGAAAAAAGCGTCCCGGCCGTCAAGACCACCCTCATGGCTTGAGAGAGCAATGGCCCAGACGCTGAAATCGTACTCCCTACCCCCGACCACAGGAAAATCCTGGAATATACCGGTATCATCCTTCCATTCTTTCACAGCTTTGGTGCCGCTTTTTACCGAACAAGCATCACTGTGATGCTCACCGTTTGTGCCGTAAGTCGCCCAGCCTGGAATCGGAGGACCACCAAACCTGCCTAAATCACCCTCTTCAAAGCCGGGGCTCATCAAGTTACTGGCCAAGGCATTGCCGGCAGCAAAACCTACAACCAATATCACTAATAGGACAATCTTTTTCTTCATAATATATCCTTTCCTTAATATGGCAAGACACGGCGCTCGACTTTTTACAGCCGAGCACTCCAATCGTCAATTCATAAAAATCGTCATCAAGATGATTTTTTAACTATTGACACTGCGGATTAGACACATCGTTGCATTTGAGCCAATTAGCAACCATTTCTTCAACATCAGCAAAGTTGACATAGCAGTCTCCATTTATATCGCCAGGCATATACGAAGGACCGCAGTTACCGGCCGTATTGAAAGTCCACGTCTCGCCTTCCGACTTTATCTCCGGACCTGGAGTGTTCGGGTCATAGCAGTCAACACGCCAATAATAATCCTGATGTGAGTCAAGCGGCGAACTAATCGCAACAGAATTGGCATCCATCTTGTTGAGGATTTTTGTGTTTGTTCCGGGCATGTTGCCATCAGTGCCAAACCATACATCACAGCGAATAATATCGCCCGGCTGACGAGGAGCAGGTCTGGTCCACGACAGCGCAGTTACTTCAAACGGAACAAGCGGAACAAGACGGGGCGGATCATCTGCAGGTTTAGGGTTCGACGCAGCGTAACGCCAAGTAACTGATACATCGTCCCAGTTGACAGAGCCTTTTATGGGTCCAGTAGTCACCACAAGTTTCAACCATACTCTGCCATAAGCCGTTCCTGCAGGGGAAGTGCACATACCAGAAATAAATTTCCAGACATTATAAGGATCGACTCCATTTCCATCATAATACCCAATTATTTGGGTACCCGTTTCGACCGTCTTGTTAGGATCAAGCCATTGAACCTCAATAACACCATTCATGCCTTTAAGACCGGTATTATCGCCTGAGGCAGCAATGGCCCAGACGTCGACTTTGTAAGCTTTTCCTACGATGGCAGAAAAATCCTGGTATAAATTTGTATTAGCCTGCCATATTTTCACAGCTTTGGTGCCGCTATGTACACAATTAACACCACCATAATTAACATCACTATGATGCCAACCCTGTGTGCCGACAGTCGTCCAGCTTGGAATCGGACCACCACCAAACTGGCCTAAAGCACCCTCTTCAAAGCCGGGGTTCAGCAAAGCCAAGGCATTGCCGGCAGCAAAACCTACAACCAATATCACTAATAGGACAATCTTTTTCTTCATAATATATCCTTTCCTTAATACGGCAAGACAGGTCTTAGTTTTTATATTTATATCTTTAATATGGCAAGACAGGGGCGCTCGACTTTTTACAGCCGAGTGCCCCGTATTCTTAATACAGCAAGACGGGACGCTCAATTTTTTATAACTGAGCGCCCCAACAATTCAAAGACCAATTACTTCCTGCGTCTGGCAAGGAATAAGCTGCCCAATGCCAATATCGTCATAGTTGCCGGTTCGGGAACATAGTCCATATTCTCGAACGCTACCTGCTCCCAATTTCCTGCCGTCCCCACCTGTGGCTGAAAATAGCCGCCGACCTGGGCGGGAGAGAGCATTCCCCACAGGCCGTGGGGCGGATCCTCCGCGGGATTGCCCTGGTCGAAGGCTAGCGGGCCGCTGCTGTAAGTTGTCGCGGCCATAGTCACAAGATATTCTATGGTAGCCGGGTCTAACAAGCTAAGAGAGTTAGGGCGATAGACGACACCCATTCGAATCGTGTCTCCTTTGATATAATTGAGGCCATGTCCAACGGTGAAACTATAAAATGGTAATCGGCCTCCAAAGACAGCAATCTCTCCGTTACCGGTATTAGCCATAAACCTGCCGTCAACATCCAATGACCACCAGGGTGCGACCTGCAAGCCGCCTTCGGCGTTGCCTGTACCCGTAAGAGTCACATCTGCGGCGAATCCAAAGGCGTCGCCGTTAGCAAATGAAGCAGCAGTGCTTCCGCCGTCGGCAGATAAACGAAAATTGTGCAAATTGGCCCAACCGCCGCCAACAATCTGTTCATCTTTGATTGTTATCGACGACGGATAGGAATTGTTGGTAGTGACTATCGACGTAGGGTTGTCGTTGAAGATGCGCGTCTTAATAACCGCGCCGTTTATAACTGGTGACGCGATGGCAGTTCCACACAGAACCAGTCCCAAGCCGACACATAACATAACATACATTAACTTTTTACACATAATTTACTCCTCCTTTTTAATCTTCAAAAAGATTGAAAAATACTTTTTTTTGGCTACAAGCCAAAAAACCATCACATAGCTGCAAATCAATTAGCACGTTTCCTGCGCAGCAGAGCCAATCCGCCCAAACCTACCAACGCTACTGTTGCCGGCTCAGGAACGCAGATTGTATCAGCGTGGATGTAATCCAGCACGGCAGGGCCACCTGTTGCCGGCATCACAACAAAGCTGACCTTTTCAACATAAGGATTCGGCCATATTATGACACCGAATTCAGCATCGCCTTGTCCGGGGAGTACCTGATAAGTAAAGGTGGTACTACTGCCATCGGTCGCAGATACCGTGATACCGGCTGCAACTGTATCGCCGATATCGACCCAGATATACTTGTACTCGCTGGGATTCTCGTAGTTTGGAATTTCTAAAGCTACCTGAATCCAGTCGCTGCCGATGATATTGGTGATGTCATCCCATGAGCCGCTGAGCATTGGCGTGATTGTTGCTGCAACCCTGTTAGGGTATGGATTGAACACGACCTCGGGGTCGGCTGTATATCCACTACCGGAAGGCAAAACATAACCGGGGGTAAAATCCCAACGCTGGTGTGTAGAGCCGGGAGCACCCTCATTCCACCATCCGAGACTTGGCACAGCTGACACTGGCACGCTCAATCCAACTACAACTAACACAAAAAAAATAATTAACTTTTTGTACATATCTACTCCTCCTTGCTTCCTTCGAAAATTGAAAAACTCTTCTTCCTTTTTTGGCTACAAGCCAAAACACAAACCTCTCGTGATTCGACACGCATCCATAACACAGCGCCGGGTGTGGATTCGACCGGTTACGCACCAGACGACCGTCATTATATTATGTACGCCTGCCTAACACGACTTTTTCGGAAAGTGAGCTCATCCTCCTTCCGGAAGAGCTTGTCAAAACCCGCAAATTAGCCTGATTGTTCAATTGTGATTCTACCATATTACCCATTTTCTCGTCAAGAGAAATTTTATCGGATTTCAGAAAAAATGTTTTAGAGACCTGGTAGTGCATAACTTCTTTTACCACAAGCTCTTATAAACACGCCGGAGACAAAATTTCCCCAAAAAATGCCCATTGCAGCCGCCGCCGATAAAACAGCAGCCGTCATAAAAATCACACCTAATATAACTGGTTGATAATTTCATAACATAAAACCTATTTATTAATAGTGAATTCCACGTATCAATTCGTCAACTCCAAAAGTCAATTTCATACTTTTATCCGAATAACCGAGGGCAATGTCCTGCGGGTCATAAGCCTTCTCCTCGCTGACATGGCCATCGATAAACAGTACATTACTGACACCCGTGTTCCGTTTTGAATCGTTAGCCTTGTGGAACGTCGCTATGCAATCGCCGTTGCCGTTTTTTACCGTGCCAAAATACATGTCATTAAGGGCAGCATTAGATAAATTAAGGCCTGGAGGTTTGTCACTGCTGCGTATAGTCCATATATTTTCCTCCGTGAAAAAAAGCACTCGTGATGGGTGTTTTACCTGACCGAGTCTTATCATTTGGCCGGGATTAGGATTAGGAATGAGATTAAGGGGATTATCAAGCCGACTGATGCTGTCGCCGGCGCTGAGACGTCCGTTCATACTGTAAGTAAACGTCGGTTTTATAGGGATACTAGATATATGCTTTTTGTGATTCGCCCCCCTGGTTCTGGCGATGGCGGCAAAACTCGGGCAGCAATGTACACCCTTTATCTTCAGATATGGCCACATAGGCCCATCAGGTTCAACTCCGGCATCGTGCCAACGGCACTCCCAAGGATGCTCGTCTGTAAACGTCGCCCTGCTGTAAATGCAGGTGAGCCCAAACGGAAACATATCGTCGTTTGCCTGAAGATACATTGTTCCAGCAAGACCATAATTTCTCAAATTGTTTTTACAAACAATGGAATTGGCCGCTTCCCTTGCTTTTCGCAGGGTAGGCATCAGGATGCCCATCAACAGAGCTATGATTGCAATAACGACCAATAGCTCAATTAATGTAAAACCATTTTTATTTTGCATAATATCACATTCTCCCTTGCTATAGCACTATTGTACTATATAGCAGAACCTATGTAAACCTACTTTAAAGGGCAAATTGTCGAATATCTGTAAATTCCTGTGACAGAATAGCCAATATCAAAACAGACCATATATTATTTATTCCATCCAATTTGCGGCCATTTCTGAAAAATCAATAAAGTTATAGTTATTAAGCCAATTTGCAGCTAATATCATTAAATCGTTCATATCAATGTGACAATCCCCACTAAAATCTCCAGCCAAATCACATCTAAACAATACATTTACCGGAATTTGTTTTTTGGAGATTCCCGGGCCGGCGAAACTGACTGTCAACTCTTGCGAATCGTCTTTTTCAAAATAGGTAACGACAATCAGATGTTTTCCGGCGGTAAGACTGACTGTGCCGCTTCTGTCCTGCGTTCCGTGCAGACCGTCGTTGTTTACGACAAGACTGCCGTTGACATATAATTTGCTGCCGTCGTCGGAATTAGTATAGAATGTATAGTTGCCATCCGCCGGCACCTTTATGTAACCGGTGAAACGGAGGGCAAAATAATCATCTCGCTGACGCAGGCCAATATCAAAGTTGCCGGCAGTGCCTGTTGCGGTCGGTGTGAGAGAATCAAAATCAGGCAGCGAATTCCACGTTCCCTCGTAATACTCGTAATTGAGGCCGTTGTCTGCTCTTGTTGCCCAGCCGATGCTTTCGAGCATTGGTGCGATTTCCGGATTGGCCATAAACAAATCCCAGCACAACTGAGTGCGGTAGTTTTCAATCATTACTATAATCGGACCTTGGTCAATGGCAATATAACCCGGAGCAAACCAGTTTTCTCCCAGATTAAACGCATCGACAAAACCAAACGGCCCCCATACGCCGCTGCCGCCATAGGTATGGTAAAAGTGTTTCAGTGTCGCGATTGATTCGGTCGGCGTATAAGGCATCGAACTTAGAGCGGCGGTTGGAGTAATAGTGCCGTTATCGGGACTGCCCGGGGCGTGAGCTTCATAGCCCCATGGATTCCAACTGGCGGTAAGTCCCCATACCAAATCGCTGTAGCCTGTAAAATTTCCGGGATTGTCGCTGCAGTAGGCATGGTCAATGAGTGCGATATTTCGGCTGTTATCGAAGTAATTACAGTAATTATCGCTCTTATCGCGAGGGTCAAATCCAAGATGGGTATAATGAGTGAAGAACATCGGTAATTCAAACCCGCCTACCCATTGCGTATAACCGTAATATCTGCTGCCGTTTTTGTACCACCCTCCGCCGGTCCAGCCGTTGTAGTAGCAGGAAGCGGGTATTGGGTGCGTCGGTGAGGCAATGGCCAGCAGATAGGTAATCATACACTCGTTGTAGCCATAGATGGGCATATTCATAGCCCATCCGTAATTCGGCGACCAGTGCCAGTAAATGTTTTGGTTGGTTTCGTACCCCGGATCCGAACGACGCAGATACCAATACCAGTCGATTCCCTCCCAAAGGGCTGTGGCTTTGCTGCGAATCTGAGTTTCGACAGTATCATTAGAATCGAAGTATTGCCGAACGGTGAGCATTCCCTGCGCTAAATAAGAGGTTTCAACGATGTCGCCGCCGTCATCCTCAACAGGTGGGCTGAATGGAATCGTTTCGCCGGTAGTGCCGTTAAGCCAGTGCGGCCAGGCTCCGTGATAACGGGTTGTTTTTTCATCCAGAAAAGTCAGTATCTTCAGGACGCGCTGTGCAGCATCCGCTCTGGCAACAAATCCACGCTCGGCGCCGACACAAATAGCCATTAACCCCATACCCGAACCGCCAATAGCGCAGGTATTGTCGCCATGACCGAAATTATAACCTTCTCTTGCCAATCCGCTTACCGGATGGCCAAAATCCCAGAAATATCTGAACGTCGCCTCTTCTACGGAAGTCAGAAGCTGCTCATCGGTCATAGCGCAAGTAGCGGCGGAAACAACATCAGATGGACTGGATTCAATGCCGCCAACGACGGAAACCACGTAATAATATTTTGTCTGGCCGTTTGCACCGAGGAAGTCGCTATAAACGCTTACACGATGAACAGAAGCATTCAGCTTAGTGAAAGGACCCACTGCGAAATCGGCACGATAGATATTATAGCCACCTACTCCTGTTACGGGGTTCCAGCGTAAATCTATTCTGCTGTCGTGGCCGGTCGCAATCAGGCCATTGGGTTCGTTAGGTTCGCTCCCAATCAGTCTTATATTGTCAACGTACAACGTGCCGCTGTCGGCGCCATAATTTTCAAAAACGAGAGCGTGGATGTAGTCCAACAATCCAGGCTCAAGTGAGCCTATATTCATCGCAATTGTGAACCATTTGTTATTTTCAGTCGGCACGATATCGCCGCGGCTCCAGTTGCCTGGCTGCCAGTTATCACTCCAGATGCCGATAAGGCCATCTGACTCAAATAAAGCCGCTCCATCCGGTACAAATACATCTACAAGCATCTGGTCAAAACCGGCAAAATTGTAGCTCAAACCACTGTGGCGGATTTCGACTTTGTGGTCGGGTTGCCCTGTCCAGGCCAGTTTAAGCACATACGAGCCGTTAGTGGCGGATGGAACGCCCCCAACCCCGCCGGGCAGTTTTTCTACTGTCTGAATTTCTCCCGATGAAACAATAAGGCTTGTTTCGGTCGGTTCATAACTTACAACGGTAAGTTCCGAAGCCGATGCTGTCGCGGCAGCTGCCAGTGCGATAAGAAGCAGATATTTAATCTTCATCAAACGGCACATAAATTTTTCCTTCTGTATTCCAAGGGGCTGATTCCTTCGATGTCCTTGAAGTATCTGGCGATGTGGGCAACATCAGCGAAACCGAGTTTTGCGGCGATTTCTGAGATGTTGTCCGATGTCTCAAGGAGCATTTTTGAAATCAACTGTACTTTCGTTAGTTTAATTTCCCGATGAATCGAGCGATTGAGCGATTTTTTGAACCGTCTTTCAAGTTTTCTTCGCGAAACCGAAACGTGCTCGACGACATCGCTCACCTGAATTTGTTTGTTGGCGTTATTTTTTATAAAATCAACAGCCTTTGCGACCAGACTATCAGAAACAGCGGGCGTGTTCATCGCTTGTGCTTCCGGCATAAATTCCCGATAGCTTTCGACCGCCAAATTGTTTCTTAATAAATTGTTCATACAAATCAAAAAATCCTAAATCCTAATATCTAAATCCTAAACAAATCCAAATTACCAAAACCCTAATTCCTGTTTTCTTCGCCGACGGCGGCAAGTCGGCGTTTTGCGAGCAAATCCTTAATTTCGTAAGCACGGTTTTCAGTAAGAGGATATCTGGTTAGAATTACTATTGCCACTACGCAGAACGCTGCAGGTAAACCGATCTCATAGAATCTAAACCAAAACATGGTGGAATCTGTCTGCTGGGCAAAATCCGCATTATATCCTGTCACCTTTAGAAGATATCCGCTAATGACACATGCTATAGAGACCCCTACCTTCCACCACCATCCGTAGACTGCGTAATAAATGCCCTCTCTTCTTTTTCCTGTTATAAGCTCCTCCTCATCACAGATATCAGCGTTCATAGCATTGACAAGCGTGAAACACATTACCATTCCCCAAGATAATAAAATGGTAGGTATTATCGCCAGCCAAGGATATGTCTGGTTATAACATACGATTTTTAAAAGTTGTGCAACTATGAGAATTGCAAAGGAGAATATAACAGTATTTGTTTTGCCCAGACTGGAAGATATCCATGTCATGGGGAATATACCAATAATACCGGTCACCGCCCAGATTGTTCCCATCCATCCCATCATTCCAGACGCAGCAGCTTGATCACCGGAATACACATAATAAATCATTATAAAATTACTAAAACCCATAACGAACTGGAAGCCGGTTATTACCAGCACGAAAACAATCACCAGCATCATAAATGTGCGATTCTTATAGGTGGTTTTAAAACTTTCCCAGAATTTCATTCTCTTTTGCTTTTTAACCTGTTCTGTCTTAGTCTCTTTACATGTAAGAACGCATATGATTGCTGAAATAATCAGAATCAGCCCCATGCATGTGCATACCCACTTCATGCCTTCGATTGAATCCTTAAATATAGACCTGTTTGCGAAATAATACAGCCAGGGCGATGCCATGGCACCTACATTTCCAATGAAACTGGCATATGCAAATATCCGTGTTCTTTCATGGTAATCGTTAGTCATTTCAAGACCTAATGCGCCATGAGGCACGCCGTAAATAGTAGTCGCGGTATAAAAAATCAATGACATCACTAAGAAATAAGCGAATATCGCATCTTTACTCCAGTCTCGGGGCACCATAAACAGTAGTGCAAATATAGTACCAACCAGAATACCTCCGACAAGGATATATGGAATTCGCCTGCCAAACCTGGACCGGGTATTATCTGAAATGTTTCCCATTAGAGGATCAGAGATAGCATCCCATAATCTCGGTAAAGCCGCTGCATACCCCATAAGAATTGGGCTGATTTTCAATAAAATAATGAAAAAAAGGCCCGTTAGCTGCATCAAAGAATTAACCGCTACGATTGTGACCACAGCACCGATTCCATAGCCAAACTTTTGGATAAAAGGAAGTTTGTCTTCCTTCGCAGTAATGTGATGCTGTTTTAAATCCATTTTCGCCTTTATTTTATGTATAAATTTTTATGACGTTGAGATTTCTGTCTAACATTTGCGTCAGCGCCGAATCCGCCACAGCCGCTCCGCCGGTACGATAAGGATTATCCTCCCTGTCAAAACCGCATTGCTTTCCGTTGATTTCGATTCTGCTTACGCCGTTTTGCTTTTGGCTTATGCGATAGACGAATTTCACATCTTTGCCGCAGAAATTCATATCCGCCGCAAGGCCGTCAAACCGTCCCGGCATAACGGGGTCGAAAATCGTCCGTCCATAACTGCGGCGCAGGCCGAGCAGATAACGGATGATGAAGCTGACGAACATTCCCGGCCCGCTCGAATAAACTCTCCAGCCGCCCTTGACGGCGACTTTGCCGGCGATTAAATCATCATAGCGTTCGCTTGCATCGCTACGGCTGCTGAAATCCGCATCCGAACTGCTGTAATAACAGTTGGACTGCCGTATATCAGCTTGAGGGATTATTTCCTGTATGCCGACCGGTACAACCTGACGCAATGCTTTTACGAAGGCTTCCGCATGACCTAATCGAGCCATCGCCTCTGCATAACGCAAATGAGCATGAGTATACATAAGGCCGATTTCACGCCCAAAGAAAGGACAGCTTTCTGCCCGCTTAAAGTAACGCTGCAATCCTCCATAATATTTAGGAGAACAGTCCATCAATCTGGCGCCATCCGGCCCTTTCAATTGCTGCTCTATTATTTCAGCGTGTAATTTTGCCTGCTGTGGAGTAAATATCCCGCTTATTATGCCACGGGTCATCGGCAGAAGACTGTAATGAATTCCAGTTGTTGAATCAGATGGATGAAGCAGTAAATCAATTCCACCTTTTTGATTAACAATACCAAAACCGGCTACAACACCATCCTTAATCAGAAAACGGTTAAAATCACCTTGAATCGCATCACATAACTTTTCAAGTTCATCCGCTATTTTAATGTGCCTTGCCTTACGGCATACCTCCGCGAAGCCTCTGAAGGCCTGATAACTTAAAATTACCGTCCAGGAGCTAATCAACTGTTTTTTCAATTCCTGATTGGCCGGCTGCATCGAGTCGTTCCAGTCGCCTCCACTATAGTTTGCCAACACTGTCCCACCGGCAAAACGACTGTTTTTGACGTTTTCAATAGCCCGAAGAATATGATCGATAACGCTGGCGTGTTCTGCCCGTTTCGGTCCGTCTTCATGGTAAAAGGGTAATTCCTCGTCCAGGAAATGATAGTCGCCGGAACTACGAATATACTCGCTGACTGCCAGAATCGGCCAGAAAACAATATCGCCGTGCGATTCGGCCGCTCTGATATTGCCGTAGCGGTCAAACATCCACCACTGCGGCCAGTTGCCGTCGATATTCTGATTGGAGAAAACGATGGAAAGAATTTTTCTAACTTCTCGGTAATGCTCCAAAGCCAGCAGTATTTCCACCGGACCTTGACATATATCGCGAGTACCCCACGCCGCCCCGCCGTACTGTTCCAAGCCGTACGGTGCAAGATAATGAATCTGAGCATTGTGAGCAAACCACGGCAGAATTTCTATTATGTCATTTATCCCGGAAGGTTTCAGGTTTGATGGAAGCTCCATATTAAGATTAGAGCTCATTTGTTTCCAGGCGGCAATTGCTCTGTCCGCATCCCGACTATAAACTTCAGCTTCAGAAGAATTAGTTCCCCCACCCCGTGATTCAGTTTGACTGACAAGCCGGCCACAAATTCGCATCACAAACTCTTTCGTTGCCGTCAATTCGACCAACAAAAAGTGCAGTCCCCTGCTTTTCCCATCAGCAAAAAGTAGTTCATCACCCCCTGTTTGTTTAATTACTTCCGAGTTTTCCAACCGGACACTGAAAAAACCGCCAGGAAACATACGAGCCAGTTCGCTTTTTTTGCCAGGCACAAATTTTATAAGTTTGTCACCATTATTCTGACTATCATGCTCAAGGCTCCAGTCCTGTTCAGATGCAAGCTGATTGGAAATAAGCCACTCCGGCTGGCGCCCCTGAAGAACCCGAAGTTTCAGTATAATTTCCGGACGATCCGGTGCTGCCCAAGAAAGAACCTCAAACATCAAATCGCCCTGCTTGTATATCCACCTACATCCGTTAAGAGACATTTCAAAGGCCGATGGTATTCCTAATTGATAATACTCCCCGTTCTGCCGCACAAAAATCCGTTGTCCTGTATGACGGGGTATATTCAAAGAGTTTGTATTCAAGGTTAAAAAGCGATTGAAATTAACGTTACCCTGGGCAACATGAGACTGGAAAACTCCAAACATATAAGCAGAGAAACTCATGTTTATATCATTCGGCGTTAAACTGGTCCCTGTTTTCATTATATGCCCATGAGGACGTTCCACCCGAAGCTCTTTACCACGCAATACAACGTGTTGATTTTCGCCGTAAAAGAAAGAAAGTAATTCGCCTTCAAAAAACTCACTATGCCTGCGATTAACTCCGAACAAACTATCCAGCTCATCTTCTGTAAGATCCTCAGAAGGAAACAGCGATGACTCGGAGAACAAACTCCTGGTCGGCTCCTCATAAACATATTTATCAGACCATGGCCTATCAGAAAGCTTCTTAAGCTGTTCCAGCCTTGAATCAATCATCTCGAGATCGTCTGATGCAGTAGGAGTGACATGGTCTTCACAGAAAATGCCAAAGAATCCAAGATTGCGGCTCTGTCCAGGCTCCAAAATAAACGGTTTTTCCTGTAATGCGACAACTGCCAGTTCCTGCTGACATAACCCCGGCAGCTCAGATACCGATAAACAGTGCGCCACTCCTGTTTCCTTGTAGACCGGTCCAAAAAACTGCATCCCGTCCGTTGAAAAACTATTTGTTTTGGAAATTGACCCTAATGCCAGCCATGGAAAACCATCCGGGCCGTGCTCATTCTGTCTGCAGCAAACAACATGACCATGCTCCCTGTGCCAAAGCGGCGTATAGTCAACATACTGACTTATATAAAATTCGTTCTTCTCATTTCCATCAGCACATGCCAGGCCGACATCCTGCACATACAGCAGATCAAACTCCTGCCTTTTGCCGCTTGCATTTACGATTTGTACATCCCACAGCCACGAGTCATCTTTTTTTGCAAGTAATAACCTGCAGGAAAATAATATCCCGCCAAATTTTCCCTTAACTTCATAAATATTTTCATTAACAACGTGATTTCCAGGGCCTTTAGGTCCTAACAATGGAACAGCAATAAATTTATCTCCTCTTTTTCTGAGATATAAATTGGAACATCCGGGTTCAAGTGAGGAACCAGGTATAAGGTTGATCTGTACCGACCCCTGCTCGATACTTTTTATACTGCCATTCTCAAATATAGAGAAGTTCAGTCCCGTAGAATTTCTTATGTTATAAATCTGCGGTCTGTCAATCAATATGTTATCTTTTAAACTCATCTAAATCCTTGTTTCAGAAACTTCCCTTGAAGCCGGCTCTGGCAAGGCCCTGCCGGACATTGTTGTTTTGCATCATCAGTTTCCAGATAAGCCCGCTGCGGGCATTTTCTATCAATAAAAGCATAGGTCCCTGAGCAATGCCGATTACCTGGTCCGAAACCCAATGTTGATCAATATTAAAACCATCCCAGAAACCATAGCCACCCTCTTCAGGAGATTGCCATATCGACCTGCCATCTACTTTAAGGTTGCGCATTACTTGCAGCGCATCAAGTGCATCGTCTGGAACAAAAGGTACTGACATGCCGGCTCCGTAAGGATGCAGAGTTCCCAGTTTGCCCTGATCAGCTTTGGCCCCGCGAGGCTCATGCCCCAGTACTACATATTCATTATTAGGACCAGAACCAGCTGTGATCCCCCAAAGATGCTTGCCATAACTTGCAAACTCAGGGGAATGATCGCAACACCAGTCACGGTTAGCTTTAACCGCACGGCGAGTGTTTTCGTACCAGTCTACGCCGAGTGAATCAACACCTGTACGACAGAAATCATAGAAACAATGCGCGAACATATATGTAAATAGCGTGCCGGGATATGTATAAATAAAAGGCTCACCGTTTTTATACTTTCCGACCGGGCGATTCCAGTTGGTCATTGTCTCCGGCTTTAAGCGATATTCGGCAACAGGCGATGCCTGGCCGAGCAGAACTATCAAAAGCGTTTCGTCAGTGTACCAATCCCAGGTCGGTCTCTCGAATTGGCCTGAACCACTCATATTATTCGGATCATCTGCCTTCCAGGCCATATACACCTGGCCGTTTTGAGGATTGACGAAACTCTGCCAGTTCACGCTGGCAAAAATATCTTCAGCAAGTTCTTTAACTTCACCTTTGAAATATTCTCCGGCAACAATCGCACCTGCCACCATAAGAGCCGTATCTATTGAAGATGCGCTGCTCTCGTAGCCAAAAGATGTTGTATTGCCGGTGGCAAAATCGACAAAATGGCAATACATACCATTGTGCTGGGAATTTGATTTTTTAATTGTTCTAAGTGCTTTTAGTGCACGATCCTGTGCCGCTTTGCGGGATACGTAGCCACGTTCAACACCTATCGGCAGTGCAGCCAAACCAAAGCCTAAAGATGCCACATTGCATACATCTTTGCCTGTTTTATCCCGCACAAGGCCGGAAACAGGATGGGCCTCCTTCCAGAAAAATTGAAAAGACGCACTGCTGATCTCCTCCAGCAAACGCTCATTTTCGGCAGTGAGTACTATCCGGTCAACCTCAGAAGATAAAGCAAAGCAGAACCTGCTAAAAAACAAAACGGTCACAATAAAAAATATAAAGCTGGTATACCTTCTACTTACCACGTTTATCTCCGGGTATTGAGTTATCGTGCCTGCCACAGCCGCACGAATCACGTACTATGAGCCGTGCTTTTAATACAACTTTCGCCGGCTCTGAAACCCGGCCTGACAAGCGGTTCAGAATCATTCTAACCGCGACACGACCGATTTCTTTGGTTGGGATACGCATTGTAGTAATCTTTAGTCTGCGATGTATTGCTATATCTGAATCATCAAAACCGGTTACCCCAACCTGCTCAGGAACCCTAATTCCTTTATCCATCAAGGCATCAATGATACCGCAGGCAATATCGTCATTAGCCGCCACAACACCATAATGCTCCTCAGGATCAATCAAGGGAAATATCTTTTCTTCCGCAAGACGATAACCCTCGTCATAGCTATAACTATTGCCGAAAAACTGTCTGCCTTCAGCATTCAATCCTATTGACTTAAGTGCATCAGCAAAACCACGGGCTCGTGCAGTAGTATCAAGATTATTTTCAGAACCGCCGACAAAAAACACCTTTGTGATTCCGTGTATATCGATAAAATGCCGTGTCACTTCAAAAGCCCCAAGTCGGTTGTCCAGAAGTATGTTATCAAGCCGCCAAAGGTTCACATCCTTGTCCAGAATTACCAAAGGTCCATTGATATCCCCAATACCCTCAAGTACCTCATCGTATAATTCAGAAAGCATAAGTATCACACCGTCGGTTCGCCCTTCTGAACAAAGGCAGGTAACAGCTTCTATCTGGGCATCTAACCCCTTGGCCTTGAGTACTATTATATGAACACCATTGGCTTGTGCTTCTTCATGTGCCCCTTCCATCAGCATCGAGAAATACTGGCCTTCAAAATCCGGAACAATCAGGCTTATCGTATCCGTCCGTTTTCGACTTAGAGCCTGTGCTCGACTATTAGGGTGGAAATCCAAACGACGAATAGCTGTTTTCACCTTACGTCGCGTCTCTGGTGCAACCCGCCCTAAACCATTTATAACGCGTGAAACTGTGGAAATTGAAACGCCCGCAACTTTTGCAACATTATGAATGGTTACACTGCCCGATTCTGTCACCATTAGGCTACCCTCTCATTTTTACTCAAACATCCGGCAAAAACGTATCTAATGCCTATAAAAACCCTTTTACAATTTTTCCTTATTTTTGTCAAGATAATTCTTTTAAGGCCTTCCAAAAGCCATAATCATAAATATACTAAAAAGCGATAAGTCAAGACTCTTTTTTTGCGATATTTTAAGACCTTTTAAATCTTAATATTAACTAAAAAACGCGTTTATAATACTAAAAATGGGGATTATAGAAGTTTTTTTAGTTTTAAAACCCATCTTTGTGTAACAACTCAACCATAAATAATATTGTTCCTAACAGCTTTTTTACTTGACATTTCAGAGACATAGCTGAAGAATATAACAAGTAAAAACGTTTTCATATTTATGCTAATTTAAACTCATAATATTTAACTAAATTTTCACAAAAAAATATTACATAGGAGAGTAAACTGCTATGTGAATGCCAATTTTTGTCTTATTATCAGCCTTATTCGCAACTTCAGCACTTGCTCATCAATGGTATTATTTGAAGATTTTGACAGCAACCAAAATCTGCAAAAATGGAAACAAGCCAAATCGACTCATTTCTAAGCATTTACTAATAAACAACTTAATTCTTGTATCAAAAGCACTTATGAACTGTTTTTGAACTGTCTTGAAACTGGTCTCAGAACTGTTTTTAGACTGAAACTGCCACAAAACTGCCACAAATTTAAGGTTGACTCTTTGTTACACTGACACGAATTCACCGCGATTGAAGGAGCTGCGTTGTTGTGGATCGTTTCAAAAATAGCTATGTCAAATGGCACAGAGATTATTGGCGGAGGGGGCGGGATTCGATTTGCCCTCTCTATGCAAGTTCCTTAATAAACTATGTTTACAACTTAATTGGAATAAAGTCAAGGATTTAGATTCTCTTATTCATTTACTATTCTTGCACGGTTTTTTACTATCTTGTGATGCAATTTAAGGGCAATTTGAGGGCAACATTTTAATTAAGCAAGATAGAAATGCTGAAGCGACTTAATGTCAGCATGTTTACATCGTGATCGCAAGATTGTTTCCTTCGGTCACAACATGAGCAGTTTTTGGGGAAATGGCGGCCTGCTGCCTTTCGGTAACAGGTTTTTTGGTCGTTTATAAGCTTACTGTCCTGCTTGTCAGATTATTAACGTAGGAGCTTGTTGTGTCTGCAAACAATCAAAATCAAGCACCCCAAAAGCGTGTCATCAAAGTCAAAAAATTCCAGACCCGCTCCGGTCAATTGGTTGAACTAAGATGGACTGAGATAAGTGTGTTCAAAAATAACCAGCTTACAAAAGAAGAATATTTGGAGGTTGTCCCGCCCTTGACTGACAACAGAATACCGGATTCTGCTGCAGACTGTCGCGAGTGTTGCGTATGCATACAGGCTTACCACAAGGATAGTGTGTTTGAATGTCCATTATGTGGTAAATCCACCTGTAAGAGTCCCAAGTACAGGGACGTAATAACAGTCGAAGGCAAGGGTGAGATAGTTGTCTGTGCGGCATGTGCTGACGAAGCCAAGGCTGGCCCGGTCAAAAAACTGTGGAGAGAACTTTGGAAACTGGGAGATTAGAACAATGTTTAATGAGTATTCAAAAATGGATAAAAAGGGGCGTCGGTTTTTCAGGTCTATGGCACACTCTATTAATGGCAAGAGTAACAGGCGTTTTACATCAGAAGATATAAAAAGGCTTTTCTTTGACCATCCGGAACTTAGGCTCACCAGCAATCCAGCAGATATAGCGCTGGCCCAGATGCTTATGGTTGATGCCGAGGATAGCGACCTGCAGGAGAAGTTTGGCTTAATTGTTGACAATAGGAATATGGAATTTATCGGCTCCGGCGATGTCTTCCGGGGAAATTATCCGCCCAAGGGCGGAATTATATATCCCGCTGACTTTATGGCCTTGGGCGATATGCCGCATACCTGGGTCGGAGCCGAACTGATCAACGCCATTCGCGACATGCTCGTTTATGAAGATCGCGGCCGACTGGTGCTCGCAGCAGGTGTTTACGATAAATGGCTCGACAAAGGCGTAGCAGTCAGTAATCTGCAAACCTGGTGGGGACCGATTAGTTACACGTTAAAACGTAATGAAAACGGCCAGACGATTCTCAAATTGAAATGTTCGCAGCAACCGCCGAACGGCTTTGTGGTTCCGGACGGTGTAAAACTAATGCTCCAATAAAAATTTGCCGAAAAACCCTTAGTAAAATTGAATTTTATTATATGGAGGTAATAAATTGGTACCGCTAAAAAATCAACAGCAGATTCGCGGATTAAGTTTCAATGACCAAGCATTTCAGCGTAATGGAGAAAGCTATTTTGTTTTAAGCGGCGAGATGCATTATTTCCGCATCGATGCCAAATTGTGGCCAAAACATTTGAAGCTCGCAAAAGAAGCCGGCTTAAATACCATATCTTCTTATGTTCCGTGGTCGCTTCACGAGCAGATCGAAGGCAAACCCGATTTTAAGGGGAAGTATGCTCCAAACCTCAACCTTGAGCGATTCATTGAGCTCTGCAAAGAAATGGAACTGAATCTTATACTCAAGCCCGGCCCATACATTCTTGCTGAACTGGCTATGCACGGAATTCCGCGATGGTTTTCCAAAAATTATCCCGACGCCCTTGCCTGTGATTCAAACAGCAAGCCGTATCCGGTTAAGTACACCTGCGTAAAGCATCCCGATTACAGACGCAAAACCCTTCAATGGTACGATGCAGTAATGCCTTTGATTACCAAGCATCAAACATCCTGCGGCGGGCCAATAGCGATGGTACAGGTCTGCAACGAAGTCGGCCTGTTCCAGTGGCTTGGCGGATGCGGCGATTACAGTAAAACATCGTTAGAATCATACAGAGATTATCTTAAAAACACATACAAAAACATTGACGCATTAAATAAACACTACGGCTCTGACTATTCAGATTTTGCAAAAGTCAAAGCCCCCGCCGGCAAAGTTACTTCAAGAGAAGATCACCTTGCCTATCGCGACTGGGAAACTTTCCATCGCGACTTTTACGCTGAATATATTGGCTGGCTCATAGGGGAAATACGTCAACGCAAAGTAAATGTCCCACTCTTTCACAATGTACCCGGCTGGGTCTTTGGCAGAGCCAAAAGTATGCCTGTGTGCCTGTCGATGTATCATAAATTATCACGGCTCTATCCGAATATTCTGCTCGGCGTTGACCATATTCCGGAAAATCCGTCATATCGCAATTTTCACGACGACAGATTAATTAACGCGTTCACGAAAGCCCTGCAGGGTAATCGCGGACCGACTTATGTAGCTGAACTTCAGGCAGGCACCCGCGAAGCAAACGTACGCGTTTATCCAAATGAAATGGAACTGTTCTATTATGCCTGCCTGGCAAACGGCGCAGTCGCTATGAATTATTATATGTTCAGCCAGGGTCAAAATCCTCCGGGCTGGGGTATTTACGATTCGTCGTTTTATCTGCAAACACCGCTCAACATCCAAGGCGAGCCCGGCGACAGTTATCCTGTAATAGAACATATCAGCAGCCTGATTAAGACACACGGTCAAAGACTTTGCGATAGTCAAAATAAAGCTTTGCAGGTCTTGGGGTTTTATCCGCCATATTATTATCGCGAATTTACCTGCCCGCTGTTCACCGGCGAAAATCTCGACGACCGCTCGTTTATTCAGTGCCGGCTCGACCCGCGAATGGTCACGGATGAACTCCTCTTTGACAGCCTCGGCAAACTTCTCGCTATGGACAATCAGGAGTATGATGCGGTTGATATCACAAACACCGATGCAGTTCAACTCGACCGTTACAAACAGATATGGGCAGCCTGTACAGAACAAATGGATGCGGCCAGTCAGCAAATGTTATTGGAATACGTTCGGCGCGGCGGTCATTTGATTTGTTTCCCGACTCTGCCAAAACTTGACCTTAACGCCAAGCTCTGCACTGTACTTGCCGATGGTCTGGGCGTAAGCAGCGACCAGATACTCCCTGACAGCGATGGAATGATTCGCTGGGTCGAAACCAACGAAGAAATACACGCAATCAGTTATATTGAAACTTTCAACGCTAAACAAGGACAAGTTATCGCTTTAACACGAAACGGAAAACCCTGCGGCATCAAAGTAAATTGCAGAAAAGGTTCAGCAGCTATCCTGGGAACAGGTTTTATATATCAGGCCGCTGCTCACAAACAGGCATGGCAGCATTTAAGTCTCGATATAAATTTCAAAGGCCCAATCACCTGCGATAATCCTTTGATTATAACCCACACACGCCTGCATAAAAACGGCGGCGGATACTTTTTTATGTTGAATTACCATAATCAGGCGATTACAACGAAAACAAACTTCGGTGGACAATTTTTCCTGCCGGCGTTCAGCGGCCTTGTGATGGCATTTGATATGCCGGTGTCGGAGAATTTTACGATTGTAAATACAACTTCCGAGATTGCAAAGATTGAAACGACTGCCTGCGGAATAAACATAGGAGTCTGTGGCAATGAGAATACGCCGGGACAGATTTATCTCGACACTGCAAAAATAATAAAAAACGTATCGCTAAACGATAAAGCAATACCATTCGAACAATCTTCGCAAAAAGTAAAAATATATTACGCCCATAGTAAAACAGCAGACCCAATCACAATAAAGATATTTTGACGGAGCGGAAAAACTTTAAAAAAGGAATTCGATATGATGCCTGTCAATCGTGTATTACTGTGCATTTCTTTCCTGGTGTTTTTTACAGTTTTTTCAACCGGAAAAGCAAATGCTCAGGAGCAGATGCTTGATGACTTAGAAACACCTGGGGGTTGGAAGATAATTGTTTCCGACGGTGTTACGCTCAACATCGCCTCGGATAAGGGCTTCAGCGGTAACGCAATACGGCTCGATTTCAACTTTGTCGCCGGTGCAGGCTATGCAATCATCCAAAAACATATTCCCATCAGTCTGCCCGACAACTACCGTTTTACTTTTTACCTGCGGGCTGATGCGCCGGTCAATAACTTTGAGTTCAAACTTTTAGACCCGACCGACAATGTATGGTGGAACAAAAAGGTTAATGTGGAGTTTCCGCACGACTGGCAGAAAACAGTCATCAGGAAACGCAACATTTCCTTTGCCTGGGGAACCGACAACAGACCGCTCAGGAAACTCGACCGCATCGAATTTGTCGTTTCAGCAGGCAAAGGCGGCAAAGGTTCGATATACATAGACAATTTGACCATAGAGCCTATTGACAAATCAAATAACAACGCACTCCCTGTCGCCGCCGCCTCCTCTGCTGCAAAAAATGCGAGCCCGGAAAATGCGATTGACAGCAATCTTCAAACGGTATGGCGAAGCAGTCCGGGCAAACGCCAGTGGTTTCTGCTTGATTTTAAAAAGGCCGCAGAATATGACAGCATAGTCATCAACTGGGACGATGCCTATGCGGCAGATTATCAGGTGCTGACTTCAAACGATGGTCAGAATTTCGATCCGGTCTTTCACGTACGAAATGGAAACGGCCAGAGAGACTATATCTATCTGGGCGAGTGTGAATCGAGATTCCTCAAGCTCATTATGAATTCAGGCCCCCAAAAATATTACGGCATCTGTTCACTTGAGGCAATACCGACAGATGCAAACTCCACACTGAATAAACTGTATGAAAGAATTGCCGCCGATGCCCCTGGCGGGCATTTCCCGAAGTATTTCGATAAAAAACAGACATACTGGACGGTTGTAGGGCCGGAAGGGAACAGCAAAAAAGCACTCATAAACCAGGATGGCGCAATCGAAATCGACAAGGCAGGATTTTCTCTTGAGCCATTTCTGTTTGTCAACAATCATCTTATTACATGGGCTGATGTCTCGACAGCTCAGTCGCTGGAGAACGGCTATCTGCCGATTCCATCGGTTGTCTGGCAGCACAAAGACATTGAGCTTAAAGTTACGGCATGGGCAGCAGGAAAACCGGGAGCGTATTCTCTTTTCTCGAACTATCGGGTCTCGAATCCGACTGGGCGGACAATCCGCGGTACATTTTTTCTGGCAATAAGGCCTTTTCAGGTACTTCCGCCATCACAGTGGCTGAATCTCGTTGGCGGCACAACTAAAATAAAAAACATCAATTTTGAGGAAGGCAAAGTCTTTGTTGACGACAGGTCGATAGTGCCGCTCGCAAAACCAGACAGGTTTATCACGGCGGAATTCGCAGATGGAGATATCACTGAATATCTAACCTCCTCAAAAACACCCACCGGCAGCAACATTTCTGACGAAACCGGCCTTGGCTCTGCCGCTTTAGGATACAGCTTTAAGCTGAAACCGAAACAGTATATTGATATAGTTTTTGAATCGCCGTTCGATGGCGCATCTCAATTACAGCAGGTGGCTGCGGACGAGCGAATGGCTTTTGCCAGGCGAACGTTCGATGACGTAAAAACATCCTGGCAAGGCAGGCTCGACAGAATCGATATCACGCTTCCTGCGTCAGCGCAGCAGATTGTTCAGACTCTCAAGACGAACATCGGATATATCCTCATTTGTCGAAACGGCGCCGCTATTCAGCCTGGCGCCAGGACGTATGACCGTTCATGGATTCGTGATGCCTCTTGTACATCGGCAGCGCTTCTGCGAACTGGAAACTCGGAGGAAGTGCGTGAATTTATCGACTGGTACGCCGAGTATCAGTACCCAAACGGCAAAATACCCTGTGTGGTCGATTGGCGAGGAGCAGACCCGGTTAATGAGTACGACAGCACGGGGCAATTCATTTACGTAACGGCGGAATACTTTCGGTTTACACATGACAGGGCGCATTTACGAAAAATGTTCCCCAAAATTATTAAAGCTGTCGAATACATAGAATCTCTGCACAATGAACGCAAAACAGAACTTTATCTTTCAGGAACTCCGGAGCAGCAGGCGTGCTACGGATTAGTGCCGGAATCCATCAGCCACGAAGGATATTCCGCCAAACCGATGCACTCGTACTGGGATAACTTCTATATCATAAAAGGACTAAAAGACGCGGTGGAGATAGCTAATGCGCTCGGCGAAAAACAACTTGCTGGGAAATGGGCTAAACATCTCGAAGAATCTCAAAGGAATCTGTACGCCTCGATGCGGAAGGCGATAGCGAATAAGGGGATTAACTATATTCCGGGCTGTGTCGAGCTTGGCGACTTTGATGCAACATCAACGGCCATTGGCATCTTTCCCTGCGGTGAACTTAATTGCATACCGCAGCCGTTTCTGAATAATACCTTCGATAAATATTTTGACCATTTCACTAAACGACGGGACGGCAAAATAGAATGGAAAGATTATACGCCCTATGAAATTCGCATTATCAGTGCGTTTATCCTTATGGGAGACAGGGAAAGAGCCAATGACCTGCTTAACTATTTCCTTAAAGACCGCCGGCCTCTGAGCTGGAATCACTGGGCAGAAATCGTCTGGCGGGACCCCAATGAATCTAAATTTATCGGCGATATGCCTCATACATGGGTCGGCTCAAGTTATATAAACGCCATAAGGACGATGTTTGTATATGAACAGACTGCGGACAGTGCGCTCGTTATCGGCGCAGGGATACCTGAAGAGTGGCTGAAGGAAAAAGAAACAATTGCCATCAGAAATTTCCCAACATATTATTGCACATTCAGTATGTCGATGCAAAAAGCTGACAACAGTGTAATCGTTGACATTCAGACGAAAAACAAGGTTTTGCCCGTTAAGGTCGTATTGAAATCTCCATTAGCAGAACCGATTAAAAGCGTTGTGGTCGATGGAAAAACAATAACATCTTTCACGCCTGACGAGGCGATGATTGACGATATTCCCTCTCGGGCGGTTATTTACTATTGAAAGCGTGTTTTATTAAAGCCGTTGGTGTATAACCAACAAGGAGATATTTTATGAGGAAAAATGTTTTATGCGTTTTGGGACTGATTATGGCGATGATTTGCAATAGCGCTTTGGCAAACAATGCTGCTGTCTGCTCGGAGCAGGATAGTGCGTATCTGCGGCAGCTTCTGAAAGAAACCTGGGCGTACCTTGACCGACATCTGGCGAAGCTCCTTCACCCTCTCGTGGCTTTGAAATAATAAACTTCTCCCCGCACTTTGTACATCGGCCTTTTTTGCCAAGGTGAACTTCGTCTACCTTAAATATGGCCTTACACTTCGGGCAATTTACATTCATACTAACCATTTGTTGTCATCCAAACTATTTCAACGCCAAATCCGGTACAACAACCTACTTCTACCCTGTACTACACTAAAAAACCGTATAATCTGCGCCCTCAAAACATAAAAATCATTTTTTGAGTACACATGCGTCAGCATGGTAACAATCGGAAAGTTCAAATTTCTTAGCTGTAAAAAGACTACACAGGCAATTTTAGAATTGCTTCCACCCCCCTAATTTTGTGTCGGTCCTTAGCCATACAACAAAGATTATAGCCATTTTATCGGACATTTCAAGCAAGCAATCTCATTGGATGTCGACTACGTCGACTATTACAAAGAAATTGCAAAAGAAGTGGATGCTAATGGTTTCCCACAGTTTAAAATTATTTTTGCAACCATTGCTCTATTGGTAACTGGTTCACGGATTGGCGAAGCACGGGGTCAACATTTGTGTAAATTTTGTTTGTAAGTGTCGGCGATGAATGTTCTAAAAGCCGCTGTGTAACAGCAGTAGATACACCGTTTTGAGCAAGCATGGAACCAAAGGTCTTACGTAAATCATGAAACTTTAGGTCAGCTAATCCTGCATCCTCACATGTCTTTTTCCATCGCTTGTGGCCGAAATTATCATTGAACAGTCTTCCCTGTTCGGCTCCTAATCCATTGACATATTTCCTTAGCTCCGTCATCACCAGAATGGGCACAGGCCGAAACCCCATACTCTTTCTGGTTTTTCTGCTCGAAGTCGTTATGCAGTTACTCGTAAAGTCAATATCATCAATTTTCAACGTATCAATATCACCTCGTCTGAGGCCCGTCCCCAAGGCCAATAAAATTCTCATCTTCATTGTTTTATATGGTTCAGTAGCCAAAAACAACTTCCTGAGCTGAGTGGCATTTAAGGATTTTACAGGTCTTTCATCTTCTTTTAATTCCCTAATTTGCAGTTTCCCGTTGAGGTATCTGTTTTCTCTGCAGCAGTTCACAAATGTTTTCAAGTTCCTGATGTCCTTGTTGAGCGTCGGACGTTTTACTTCATTGCCTCTTTGTAGTATGAACTTGTCAACGATGCTTTGGGTAATCTGTTTCGAGCTGCATTTTCCTACCAACCGCTCAAAACTCCTAAGGGACAACGCAATCTCATAAAGCGTACCTTCGGTAACTCCATGAACCTTTTTGGCTTCTCTATATTCATCAACCATCTGTTGCCAGTCAGCTACCACTATTCCCGTGAATACGTCTGAATTCAATTGAGTGTATTTGATATGTTTGTAATGTTCAGCCAGTTCCTTGCTGGGCAAAGCTTTCGCTTTACGATTCCCGCTCTCATACCAGCCGACCCACCAGCCATTCACATTTTTCCGTTTGTAAGTCCAAACTTTTTTCATACTATTTATTCTATCGTAAATATAGGGGTACGAATCAAGCAGAAATGGAGGCTGAGATTCATGCAAAACGGTAACAAAATGGTGACATGTACAAAGGCGTTAAAATTAAACGAAATATAAAGCTATATATTACAAAAAGTTACGAGATGGAGGTGTTTCTTTGCATTAGTATATATAAAATGGTTGCCTTTTCTAAGAATTTTTTAAGTCTTTGATATTAATAGTCTTATGGCTTTACAGTTTTTGCGATTTTATGCGCTATTTAATCTTTGGGTTGTAGCTTGGTTGTATGGATTAAAAACCAGTTTTTTCACCTTGCGAAGTAAAATCTGGCGAAAAAAGTCAATTTTATTTAGACTAAACCACACATGTAAATTGTTATATTAATAGCTGTACGACGTCAATTATAATTTCCCTTCAACGACAATAGGGACATCCTCAGAATACTACAATCCCTATAAATGTGGCGCCACGAAAGATCTTAACAATTGAAGTCAAAACAAGGGTAAACGAAAAATAGTTATTATGGTTCAAATTTTGATAAGGTCCCGTCGTCTGATAACTTTGCCATCTCTGCGGATTGCACCCCAAGAAAATATCTGGGCATCTCATATTTGACAAAGCTGACCTGGTTAACACATAGTACGCCATTGTGCAACTTCTATGCGCAAAATGGTTGTGAAATAACGCAAAACGGCCTTTATTCGGAAGTGCCGCAAAAGTATAATACATAGTAAGAATACGTTTTTTACATAGGAGGAAAATATTTTGAATCGGCAAGGCGAAAAACGTTGGTATGGGGTGTTCTTTGTTGCTGCAGCGATAAATCTACTTTGCCCGCTTTGCCTTGTCGCCGAGCAGGTTACTGTTGACCTTACTAAACCTCTTATTATAAGCGATTTTGAAATCGGCTGTACACACACCTCCGGTTACTGGGAATGGGGCAACTCAACCGCCGTTGCCCGCGCGAAGAACCTTTTAATTAACGGTAAAGTTAATTTTCAGAACCAGCACATAATGGGCTGGGGCGTCGGCGACCCTGAGCCTTCCGCCGGTACGTATTACTGGGACAATCTTGACAGCCGCATAAATCTGATTACAACGATGTCTCCTAACTCCATACCAGTTATCACCTTCTGTACCGCACCCGGCTGGATGAAGCATACCGATGACTGGGACATGAATGCCCGCGTCGCCGATAATCACGTAGCCGATTTTGCCGACCTATGTAAGAAGGTTGCCGAGCGCTACCCCCAGGTGCAATATTTCCAGGTCTGGAACGAGATGAAGGGTTACTGGAACTCATCAATGAGTAACTGGGACTACATCCGTTATACCACTTTGTATAATGCCGTTTACGATGCCGTAAAATCCGTCCGACCCGATGCCAAGCTCGGCGGTCCTTATATAGTTATCCAGGGCGACGGCGCCGCCACCATAGGCAGAACCGGCACTCATACTTATTCTCCTATCAGCTCACAGGACTGGACAGTTATAAATTACTGGCTTGCCAATAAACACGGTGCAGACTTTTTCTGTTACGATTATTCACTGATTGACTATCATGACGGCCTCTCCTACACGGAGGCCGAAAAGATGCAGCTCACCCATTTTTTCGGTAGCGTTGTTGCCCAAATTCGCGCAGTAGATGCGACTCTGCCTATTTGGATTTCAGAATTTTACGGCGGCATGGTGGGTGATCCTTTTAGTGGCGATGGCGATCCTCTTTCTGTTTTCACTGCCGCCAATCACGCAAGCTGTTATTATCACTGTCTTATAAACGATGCCAGCCTGGCTTTGGTCTGGAATCCTGAGCAGGGCGAGATAGCTAATCCCCTGTTTACTTATACCGACTCTTCTACCGGCGGCCAGCCCACACCGCACTATTACGTCGTAAAGGCCTTTAACAATTATTTTTATCCCGGCACGCAGATATATAAAACCACCACATCCACGCCTAATCTGGAGGCGCTGGCCTCTCTCGATAAAACATTGCTTATAAATAAAAGTTCGTCTGCCGTTACGGTAACATTGGATCACAATGACATC
>Ga0315282_10003098_pt1 | contig 29999 bp, 25 predicted proteins | sample YL17G07_20_MG_FD_203693 | JGI IMG/M metagenome (GOLD analysis project Ga0315282, IMG submission 203693) | Sediment microbial communities from Yellowstone Lake, YNP, Wyoming, USA - YL17G07_20 | ecosystem: Environmental > Aquatic > Freshwater > Lake > Sediment | place: USA: Wyoming | collected... | reverse complement strand
TCCCACCGAGAAGGCAAAAACAATCCTCCTCGGTGAGGGCATACCTAAAGAGAAGATATTTGTCACCGGTAATACTATTGTTGACGCCGTCTACCAGAATTTAGATGTTGCCAAGAAGAAGGCAAAAATCCTTGATAACCTGCACCTTGCCCCGAAGGAGTATTTTCTGCTAACCCTTCACCGGCAGGAGAATGTTGATAGCTCGGCAAGGTTTGCCTCAATCCTCGAGGGTTTAGACAAGGTGGCTGATGCCTTTCACCTGCTCATAGTCTACCCCATCCACCCCCGCGCCAAGAAGATGATGACCAAGTTTGGTCTCAAATCCCGAAAACTCAAGCAAATTGAGCCGGTTGACTTTCTTGACTTCCTCCAGCTTGAGAGCAATGCCCGGCTTATTCTGACCGATTCCGGCGGGGTTCAGGAAGAGGCTTGTATCCTCGGTGTGCCCTGTGTTACCTTGAGGGATAATACCGAACGACCGGAAACCCTTGAGGTTGGCGCTAACATCCTGGCCGGCGCCTCTCCGGATAATATACTGGGGTGTGCTGAGCTTATGCTTAGCAAGGAGGGTAACTGGATAAATCCCTTCGGCGATGGTAAAGCCGGCGAGAGAACCATAAAAATAATAACAGGAGCAAAACATGGCTAAGATATTGGTTACCGGAGGCCTTGGCTTTATCGGCTCAAACCTCGTCCCGGAGCTAAAGCGGAGAAAGCATGACGTCTGGGTCTGCGACCTGGGACAGGGAGAGAGTCCCACCTACGTCCGTTGCGATGTTACTAAATACCGTCAGCTGGAGAGGGTGTTTGAGCAAGACTTTGACTATGTCTATCACCTGGCAGCAGAGTATGGGCGCTGGAATGGCGAGGACTACTATGAAAACCTGTGGCTGACCAATGTCGTCGGCACCAAGAACATGATTCGGCTTCAGGAGAAGAAAAGGTTCAGGATGATATTCTTCTCCAGCGCCGAGGTCTATGGGGATTATGATGGCATAATGAGTGAGGATGTGATGGACAAGGTGCCGATAAAGCAGATGAATGATTATGCCATGACCAAATGGGTGGGAGAGCTTCAGGTACTGAACTCTCAGGCTATGTTTGGGACGGAGACAGTAAGGGTGAGGCCGGTTAATGCCTACGGACCTCATGAGTACTACAGCCCCTACCGTGGTGTCATCCCGGCTTTTATCTATAAGGCACTGAGAAATGAGCCCTATACTGTTTATCTCGGGCACAAGCGCATCTTTGACTATGTTGAGGATACCTGCCGCACCTTTGCCAACATTGTCGAAAATTTTAAGCCCGGGGAGGTCTACAACATCGGCAGCAAAGAGGAGTGGGAGCATGATATCAAGTATGTCTCCGACCTTATATTAAAAAATCTGGGCAAGACTGATGCCGAGGTCACCTATAAAAAAGCTGAGCCCTTCACCACTAAGGTCAAGCATATGGACTTCTCCAAATCAAGAAGGGATTTAAAGCATGACCCCAAAGTCCCGCTGGAGGAGGGCATACCGAAAACGATTGCGTGGATGAAAAAGGTCTACGGGTTTAAATGAAGATACTTCTTATTCAAGAGAGCGACTGGCTTAAGCGGGGTCCCCACCAGCAGCATCAGCTAGCGGATAGGCTTTCACTAAGAGGGCACCAGATTCGGGCTATTGATTACGAGATTTTGTGGCGGACTCAAGGCAAAAAGGAGCTTTATTCTCAACGGCAGGTCTTTGAAGATATAGCCAAGACTGGTCGGGGGGCGAGGGTTACCGTAATCCGCCCGGGCATAGTTAAAATCCCCTGGCTGGATTATATTTCCCTCGTTTTTACCCACCGAAAAGAAATTGAGCGCCAGATGAAGGAGTTTTCCCCCGATGTGATTATCGGCTTCAGTATTCTGAATAGCTACCTTGCAATGAGGGCAGCCAAGCGAAACGATATTCCCTTCATTTATTACTGGATAGATGTGTTGCATCGGCTCATACCCTTTAAGCCCTTTCAGTCTATCGCCAGAATAGTGGAAAGCAGAACTCTGAAGCAGGCGGACAGGGTTCTGGTAATTAATGACCAGCTAAAGGAATATGTAACAAAAATAGGAGCTACACCTGAGCGCACCCAGGTGCTCAGGGCGGGCATTGATATTGAGCAGTTTAGTCCTAAAGAAAATGGCAGTGCCATTAGAAAGCAGTACCGGCTTAAGAGGGATGACATCGTCCTCTTCTTTATGGGCTGGCTATATAACTTTTCCGGCTTAAAAGAGGTGGCAGTGCAGGTGGCAAAGACGAAGGATAATAGGCTCAAGTTCCTTATTGTCGGCGAGGGCGATGCCTATGATGAGCTTAAGCAGATACGGCAGAAGTACAACCTCAAGGATAGGGTTATTCTTACTGGTAAGAAGCCGTATCAGGAAATCCCAGCCCTTATTGCCGCTTCGGATATTTGTCTTCTCCCCGCCTATACCACAGAAAAAATAATGCAGGACATCGTGCCGATTAAAATGTATGAGTACATGGCGATGGCCAAGCCGGTGGTCTCAACCAGTCTGCCCGGCGTAATAAAAGAGTTTGGCGAGGATAACGGCGTTGTTTATGTCAACCAACCGGAAGATGCCATTAAGAAGGCTATTGAGCTAACCCAAGGTGATAACTTAAAAAAGCTTGGCGCCAGAGCCAGGCGTTTTGCTGAACAATATAGCTGGGACAATATCACTGGAGAATTTGAGAAAATCCTTAAAGAAGTCGTAAAGGGGAAGAGAAAATGAAGGATTATCCTAACGAGTATAAAGGCAAGAGCATTCTCATTACCGGGGGGGCAGGCTGCATTGGCAGCAACCTGACCAAAGCCTTGATTAAGGCTAAGGCGGCTAAAATCATCGTCCTTGATGACCTTTCTGCCGCCGAGAAGTGGAATATTCCCGTTGACCCGAGTGTGGTTTTCATCGAAGGTAGCATACTAGACGATGAGGTATTGAAGAGGACATTCTCCGGCAAGCTTGACTTCGTCTTTCACCTGGCAGCGCATTTTGCTAACCAGAATTCAGTCGATAACCCAGAGACAGACCTTGAGGTTAACGGGCTTGGCATGCTCAAGGTTCTGGAATATTCTCACCTTAGCAAGGTGGGCAAGTTCGTCTTCGCTTCCTCCGGTTGCTCTGTCTATGGCAGCCAGGCGCCACTGCCACTAAAGGAAGATTTTGTCTCTCTCCATCTTGATACGCCCTACCAGATTACGAAACTTCTTGGCGAGCTCTACTGCAATTTCTTCTACAATTACTATGGTCTGCCTCTGGCTATAGCCCGCTACTTCAATGTCTATGGTCCCGGCGAAGTACCTGGCGCCTATCGTAATGTAATTCCCAACTTTATCTATTGGGCACTCCACAAGAAGCCCCTCCCCATAACCGGCACCGGCGAGGAGACCAGGGACTTTACCTTTGTTGATGATATCATCGATGGGACGTTACGTCTTGGCGTAGTCCCGGAGGCAGTCGGCGATGCCTTTAACCTAGCCTCAGATAGGGAGACCAAGGTCATAGATATCGCTAATATGGTCAATGAAATCACCGGCAATCCCGGCGGTGTCAAATTTATCCCGAGGAGGGACTGGGACAAGATCACCCGAAGAAGAGCCTCTGTTGAAAAGGCAAGGAAGGTCTTAGGTTACGAACCCAAGATGAGAATGAAAGACGGCATTAAAAAGGTATACGACTGGATTATAGAGAATAAAGACAAGATAGAGGCATGCGCTAGATTCTAAGGAGGAAGATGGCAAACAAGCTTAAGGTTGGGATAGTGGGCTGTGGGGCGGTAGCGATTAAACGACATATACCCGGCTTTATTAGACTTAAGAAGGACGTCGTTCTTCAGGCGGTCTGTGATAAAAACGAAGACCTGGCAAAAGAGGCAGCACGGAGGTATAGTGTTCCCAAGACATACCAGAGTCTTTCCCAGATGCTGTCGGAAGGGAATTTAGACATCGTTGATATATGCACTCCGCCTCAGATTCATGCCCCGTTAGCTATAGAGGCATTAGAACAAGGCTGCCATATATTATTAGAAAAACCTATGGCGCTTACCACTACTGATTGTGACCGGATGCTTGATGCCTCCCGCAAACATAGAAGAAAACTTTGTATCGTTCATAACGTCCTCTTTCACCCCCCGCTGGTTAAAGCCAGAAAACTGGTTGCTGAGGGTGCCATCGGTGATTTTACCGGTATGAGAATCTTTCTCTCTGACCCCAGAGACGAGATGATAATGAGGAAGGACTACTGGATACATAAGTTGCCCGGGGGCTTAATCGGTGAGACCGGACCCCATCCTGTTTATATATCCTTAGCCTTCTTGGACAAGGTGAATGATGTTGACGTCTATGCCAAAAGATTCTTAAAGCACCCCTGGGCCCCCTTTGATGAATTCAGGATAGAGCTGGAGGGAGAAAGAGCAGTCAGCTCCATAACTATCTCCTACGCCAGCAACCGCTATACAGCTAACGTTGATATTTTAGGCACGGAGAGCGCCTTGCACCTTGACCTTCAGAGTATGCTCGTCCTCCGCCAGGGAGCTAAGCCGTCGCTAAACCCTTTGAGTCTGGTCTCCACCTCACTGGGTTCTGTTTCTCAAACCATAGGTGGGTTACTAGCTAATAGCCTTAAAGCAGCTACCGGGAGGTTTAGACTTGGGCACGATACCGTAATTGAAATGTTTGTCAATAGCGTTTTGTCAAATACCCCGCCCCCGGTGACCGGTGAAGAAGGCAGGGAAGTAGTCAGGGTCATGGAGATGATTGTTAAAGAGCTTTACTGCAAATACGGTCGTCCCCGACAAACTTGAAACAGATGATACCGAAAGAGAAAGAATTAGTCAGGCAGTACTGGGATGATGTGCCCTGCGGGACAGGCAGCATCACCTACCCTGAGGGGTCGGCGGAATACTTTGAGGCGATTGCCGAGAACCGAAATCGGTTGGAGCCTTTTATTGCCGACTATGCTCGGTTTGATAAATGGGCGGGCAGGAAGGTACTTGAGGTAGGCTGCGGCGTCGGCAGCGACCTGCTCCGCTTTGCCAGGGTGGGAGCGCAGGTGGTCGGGATTGACTTATCACCAAAATCTGTGTTTTTAGCCAAGTCAAGGTTACACGCCTATAATTGCCGTGGGGATGTGCTTGTCGCCGATGCCGAAAAGCTCTCGTTTAAGGATAATGAATTTGACCTAACCTATTCCTGGGGGGTCCTTCATCATACCCCGAACCCGGCAAGGGCTATTCAGGAGATTTACCGGGTGACAAAGCCGGGTGGTGAAATCTGCATCATGCTCTATCACCGGCATTCGCTGGTTGCCCTGCAACTATATCTTTTGTTTGGACTATTTGCCCTTAGACCACGGCGAAGCTTGAAGGATATAATCGCCAGTCACCATGAAAGCCCGGGCACAAAGGCTTATTCCGTAGCCGAGGCTCGCCGGATGTTTTCAGCGTTTAAAGACTTAGAAATTGAGGTTCACCTTACTCCCTATGACCTCCGCTATAAAAGGGACAGGTATCTTCCCAGGTGGGTTGGCAGGCTTATCCCGCAGCGTCTTGGCTGGTTTATGGTTATCCGGGGACGGAAGCCATGAGGTTTGACTAAGATGGCAGGAATTTGCGGTGCAATAGGAATCGAGGACGAGAAATTGTTACGGAGAATGGTGGCACTCATGGGACATCGAGGCGAGACTATTGAAGTCGCCGCCGATAATGGCGCAACCATCGCCTTAATCCGCCATGCCGATGAGCCTGGATTATACAAAGAGGGATTGACTTCTATTGCCCTTGACCATGACATCTACGCCATAGGCAACCGTCCACTCAAAGATAACTCTGATGTTTACGCCCACCTTACCACTCATGCTTCGGCTAAAGAGACCTTAAAAACCTTAAGGGGAAGTTTCGCTCTGGCAATAGTCAACGGCGGTAATAGGCACAAAAAACTGACATTAGCCCGCGACATATATGGCACCAGGTCAATCTATTATTTGCCAACTCAGCGGGCTATTTTCTTTGCTTCAGAGATGAAATGCTTCCTGGCCATAGATGAATTTAAACCTGAAGTCAACCCTGAAGCTCTGCCTCATTATCTAAGCGGTGGTTTCAGTCCCGATAGGCAGACTTTGCTTAAGCAGGTTTACAAGGTCTTGCCCGCCGAGGTGGTGGAGTTTAAAGATGGGAATGTAAAGTGCCAGAAATACTGGAGTCCTATGCCTTGTGAGCAGGCGCCGTTAGATATGAATCATTGGCTTGAGTCCACCTGGGCTAACCTCAAAAATGCTGCTAAAGCCCAACTGCCGGCAAAAGAGGATAAGGTCGGGATAGCGCTGAGCGGAGGTTTAGATTCAGCCCTGATAGCAGCTACGCTAAGGCATGTCAGCGGAGAATCGAAGCTGGTGAGCTTCTCCCTGGATTATGGTGAGGGTGATAGGGCTGAGCTGAATATGGCGGCAAAGATAGCTAAACATCTGGGTATAGATTTTCGCATAGTTCAGCTAGATGCAGCAAAAATCGTTAAAGACCTGGAACAACTGCAATGGTTCTACGACAAACCCCTGATAAAGTTCACCTTTATACCAACCTATTATCTTGCCCGCGCCGCCAGGGAAGAGGTAAAGACATTGTTCACCGGTGACGGTGGGGACGAGCTGTTTATAGGTTATAGGAGTGACTACTGGGAAGACCCTCTGATAGTTAGCCTTTTCTCGAAGCTAGGACGATTCAGGAAGCCTCTCCTTGGAGTTGGTAAGAATCTGGCCACGCCTCTAGCCAACTGGACTGGCTCAAAAACCCTATCGCTGGCTACAGAGTTCTTTACCAGAAAGCATGCCAGCCATCCAAAATGGCAATACCGGATAGCCTCGCGAGTCTTTCAGCCATATTTCTCTGAGGAGGATTTGGCAAAGCTATTTAGCAATAATTCCCCACAGGGGATAACTGACCAAATAGTTGAATCAATAAATATGGCAAACGCCATCAACAACGTTGAGAAAATATCACATACCATGGTTAGCGGTGAACTTCCCAACGACCTGCTGAGGTTGGATAAATCTGTGGCGACTACCGGGCTAAAGATAAGGTCTCCCCTGCTTGACCCGCAGATGACGAACTTTGCCTTAAGCATACCGATATCATTGAGGCACCGGCATGGAACAACCAAACACTTGCTCAGGCAGCTAATCAATAATTATGACTTGCTGCCAGGAGAAGTAGCTGCTGGTAAGCAGAAGGTGGGATTAACTGCGCCGACACATAGGTGGCTAACTGATAGTTCATTCCGAGACTACTTCAATGCTTTGCTCCAACCCAGCCCCAGTCTCCCGAATATAAATATGGCCTATGTGCGCCAGTTCTATCCCCCGAAAACATATACCCAGACCTTGAAAGCCTGGAACATGATAGCAGTATTACTATGGGTGAAGACTTTTGTTACCAAATCTGGAAGGCCTTTGAATGACACCACTTAATGACTGGCAAATAAGAAAGTGCTTGCTACTTTCACTCAGCCTGTTATTAGCCATGCTTGGGCTCATCGGGCTAGCAGCTTTAGGCTTCGATGTCCCTGTCTTAAGGCAAATCGTTGGTTTTCTTTTCCTCACCTTCGTTCCCGGTATTCTTATCCTCAGAATCCTCAAGATTCATAATATAGGCGTGATTGAGAGCGTGCTCTATTCGGTGGGGCTCAGCCTCGCCTTCGTTATGGCAACCGGCGTAGTGGCAAACTTTGCCCTGCCGCCTTTAGGTATCTCCCACCCTATTACCCTGGCACCATTGATAGTTACTCTTACCTTCTTTTTCTTAATATTATGCTTCCTGGCTTACAAACGGGATAGGGACTTCCGCCCCACCACCCCTTTACCTGAGGGCAATGCAAAAACTGAAAAGCCAGGCTCCATCCTGAAGCCAGTTTTACTGGCTATCCTGCTGCCTCTGCTTGCTGTTCTGGGAGCCAGCCTGGTCAATTCCTACCAGAACAACACCTTGCTCTTTGTTCTTATCTTTATCGTTATAGCTATTATCGGCTTAGTCGCCTTCAATAAGTTTATCCCTCCCCGAGTTTACCCTGTCATGATATTCGCCACCGCTATTGCGCTTCTATACCAGACCACCTTTATATCCAGCTACCTAGTGGGCAGTGACATTCATTTTGAGTATTACTTCGCCAAGCTAGTAGTAGGAAGCGGCTACTGGGATGCTACTATCAATAACGCGGTAACTGCCTGCTTGAGTATTACCATGCTAGCACCGGTATATTCTCTCTTACTTAACATGGATGCTGTCTGGCTCTTCAAAATAATCTACCCCCTCTCCTTCTGCCTGGTGCCCCTGGCGCTCTTTCATATTTATCGCCTCCAAATTGACTCTCGTCGTGCCTTCTTTGCCGCCTTTTTCTTTATCGCCATGCCAATGTTCTTTATGGACATGGCTCAGTTAGCCAGGCAACAGATCGCCGAGCTCTTTTTCGTCCTGGTGATATTACTGATGGTAGACCGCAAATTAGCGCTGGCGCAGAGAACTATCCTCGCCATTATCTTTAGCCTTGCCGCATCGGCGACTTACTATGGGATGGGACCTATCCTCACTGGCTATCTAATTTTGGGTTGGCTGGTGCTTATTTTTATTAAAAGTCGTCCCGGCCGAACCTTGTGGCAATGGCTGGCAACAAAGCGTAGCGTTCTGCCAACTGATTTAACCTCAGCCGGAGCTTTCACTAAGAAAGCCATGGCCATTATTATTGGCGTATTTTTGATTGTCACCCTTGCCTACTACGCAGTCAGCGCCTCGGGGCAGACCATCGGTGGTTTCCTCATTCTTGGTAATGTTCCCAAAACGACCACAGAGCAAATAGTTACCCCACCAAGTGGGCCACCACCAGCCGAACTGCCTGGTTGCATTCAAGGCATTGTCAGCAGGTTTTCATTCTTAAATCCTCTTGCTCGAGAGCCTTTAGCCCAAACCGCTATCGGCCTGGATTTCGCCATTGCCTCTCTATGGGGAAAAATTTGGCGCCTGTTCCAGTACCTCGTTGAGCTCTGCATTGTTGTTGGCTTCCTTAGACTTGTTTTCCGCCCCAGGGGCATAAAGCTCAAAGCCGAGTATCTTTCTCTGACCTTAATAAGTGTCCTGGTATTGGCGAGCGTCTATCTCCTAAACACAACCTCAAACGCAACCTCTTATGGTATGGGTGTCACCCGGGTTTTTCATATCACCCTCCTTTTCTTATCCCCCTTGTTTCTCCTTGGTGGTGAGGCCATCGCCTACGGCGTAGCCAAGTTAGCCAGGGTATTCCGAAGGGGCTTTGCCCCTCTGCGATTGAGCTTTGATAATCCAGTCATTCTGTGGCTGCCTGTTCTTGTTGTACTAATACCCTACTTTATCTTTAACAGTGGGGTCGTCTTTGAGCTTAGCCGGAGCCAGACCACCTACTTCATCAATATGCCCTATTCTATTGCCCTTTCCAGCTATCGCATGGACTTGACCACCGTTTCTAATAAGCAAGATATCGCTGCCGCCGATTGGGTTCTTACCGCCGGAGACAAGGATTACCCTATCTGCGCTGACCATCATGTCGGCTGGTTCACCGCACAGCTAGGTGGTGAGCTTATAGCCGGCACTTATCCACTGAACCAGAACTTCAACCTTACTAAAGAGATACCCTCTCCCAGCTATATCTATTTGAGGACCCGCAATACCCAGCAGAGGGAGCTAACCTTTTCCACTACCTATGGAGCGCGACAAAGCGTTAGCTTTGATAACCTACCCTGGTTTGTGCAAACGTTAGAAAAAAGTGATAAAATTTATGATAATGGCAGCGCATGGGTACTTTTGCATCGGTGAAACGGGGTTGTTTATCAAAGTGAGATTTCTCTAAGTCTAAATAGCAGTCTTTGCTTTAGCGCCAAGGCTTGAAAGGGAGCATCTTGTGATGCAGTCTAAGAAGGCTATTATTCATAAATCTGCAATTCTATATGGCAAGAATCTAATAGGTGGGGGTAGCCGAGTCATGGAGAACGTGATTTTGGGCTATCCTGACAGGGAATTGCTAGATAAGATGGAGAGGGCGGGGAAAGGCATCGAGACTTATCCATACCAAGGGGTCATTATTGGGAAAGGTGCTTTGATTAGGTCAGGTGCTATCATATACTGTAATGTTCGTATAGGAGATAATTTTCGAACTGGCCATAATGTACTAATAAGAGAAAACACATCCATAGGAGACAATGTTCTCGTTGGCACAAATGTGGTTATAGAAGGTCACACTACCATCGGAAGTAGGGTGAGTATTCAAAGTAATGTATATATCCCAACAGATTCAGTCATAGAGGATTTTGTGTTTATAGGTCCTAATGCAGTCTTAACCAATGATAAATATCCCTTACGCAAGGAAGAAAGTAGACTGAAGGGACCTATCTTAAGAAAAGGGGCTTCCATTGGGGCAAATTCTACAATTCTTCCTGGCATCGAAATTGGTGAGGGTGCAATGGTGGCTGCTGGTGCCATAGTTACTAAGCATGTGGCGCCATGGACGCTTGCCATTGGCTCTCCGGGTAGGATGATGGAATTGCCTAAAGAATTGAGGGGGCTAAATAGGATTTAGGAATATGATACCTATTGGTAAACCAGCTATTGGTAAAGAAGAGATAGAGGCTGTGGTAAGTGTATTAAAAAGCGGGGTTCTTGCTCAAGGGAAAAGGGTGGAGGAGTTTGAGGAGGCTTTTGCCCAGTTCATAGGTGTAAAATATGCCGTAGCCACAAGCTCAGGGACTGCCGCCCTGCATTCAGCCCTGCTTTCCCACGGAATCGGAGCCGGCGATGAGGTTATAACAACCCCATTTACCTTCATTGCCACTGCCAACTCAATCCTGCTTGCCGGGGCAAAACCAGTCTTTGCCGACATTGAAGACGACTATTTCAACGTAGACCCTGGCAACGTTAAAAGAAAAATCACCAAGAGGACAAAGGCGATTATTCCCGTTCACCTTTACGGACATCCGGTGGATATGAAAGCGATAATGGAGCTGGCCCATAAACATGGTTTGGCAGTAATTGAGGATGCCTGTCAGGCACATGGGGCTACCTTAAATAACCAAAAAGTTGGTTCCTTTGGCACCGGTTGCTTCTCCTTCTATCCGACCAAGAATATGACCACCGGCGAAGGGGGAATGATAACCACGAACAGTGAAGATATTGTCCAAAGAACAAAAATGGTTCGAAATCACGGCTCTAGCCAGAGGTATTCCTGTGAAATTCTGGGCTCAAATATGAGAATGAACGAGTTAAGTGCCGCCCTGGGATTGGTACAGCTTCACAAGCTTCCGGCCCATAACCAAAAAAGACAGGATAATGCTGCCTATCTCTCTCAAAAGCTGCGCGGAATCCAGGGTATCCAATTACCCAAGGTAAGGCAGGGTTGCCAACATGTGTTTCATCAGTATACTATAAGGGTAACCGAGGGAAGTCCAATTAGTCGGGATGAACTGGCAAGGATACTAAAAGAGAGGGGGATTGGGAGCGGTATATATTACCCTATCCCGATTCATAGGCAACCACTTTACCGTAAACTTGGATATGATGACGACCTGCCTATATCGGAGAAGATGAGCCAGCAGGTTATCTCATTGCCCATACACCCAGGGGTTACGAGGCAGGAACTGGACTTTATCAGTGAGGTGGTGAAAGAGGTGCTCCAATGAAGGTAGGTATCATTGGCATAGGCGAGATGGGCCAGAACCATGTGCGTGTTTACTATGAGCTAGGTGCCGAGATAGTAGGCGTAGCTGATGTAAATGAGGCCAGAGTCAAAAAAGTTGCCAGCCAGTATAAAACGAAGGCTTTCACAGACTATAGAAAATTGTTAAATCAAGGGTTGGATGCCGTAACTATAGCTGTCCCCACCGCTAGCCATAGAGAGGTAGCACTAGCCGCTATAGAACAAGGGGTAAATTTGCTGGTGGAAAAACCCATAGCCGACTCCACCGCCCACGCCAAGGAGATTATCACCGCCGCTGAAGAGGCAGGCTTGAAATTGATGGTAGGGCATGTCGAGAGATTTAATCCAGTAGTAACAAAGCTAAAAGATATCATCGAGCAGGGGACCTTAGGCAAAGCGATTCTTCTATCGTCCAGGAGGGTTGGTCCTTTCGGTCCCAGGGTTTCTGATATCGGCATTATAACTGACCTCGCTACCCATGATATAGACATTGCCAGATACATTATTGCCAAAGAGCCTGTAGAGGTCTTTGGCAAACTCAGTAGGATCAGGAATAAGGAAGGCGACAGCGCCGTAATTATATTGGATTGGGAAGGCATTATCGCTTCTATCGAGGTGAACTGGTTTACCCCACATAAAGTGAGAACCTTGGTGGTAACAGGCACCGAAGGAATAGCCTATGTAGATTATATAGAGCAAACCCTGGAAGTTCATAATGCCGGCTGGAAGATGACCCCCCGTTTCGAGAAAGGCGAGCCTCTGAAGTTAGAACTGGAGCATTTTCTGGAGTGCATAGAGCTAGATAGGCAGCCGCTGGTTAATGGATATGAAGGATTGAAAACACTGGAGATTGCTCTAGCAGCCCAAAATAGCGCTCGTCAAGCCAAGCCTATGGATAGTCAAAATGGAAAATGAGCTTCTGAATCAGAGGGTAATCTCTTTCCCGTTAGCCAGACCTTATTTCGATGCTGAGGAGCTGGCGCAAGTTCAAGAAGTGCTAGATTCAGGATGGGTATCCCAGGGACCAAAGGCGAAGGAGCTTGAGGATGGATTTGCTCGCCGCTTTGGTGTCAATTATGCTATCTCCGCCGTCAACTGCACCTCGGCTTTACACCTTTCACTATTGGCTCTAGGAATAAAGGAAGGCGATGAGGTTCTAGTAGCCGATTTTACCTTTCCGGCAACGGGACACTCAGTGCTCTACTGCAAAGCCAAGCCCATTTTTATTGATGTCGACCCTAAGACCTATAATATTGCCCCAAGCCTTATTGAAAATAACATCACATCCAGGACTAAGGCAATAATCCCCGTTCACACCTTCGGTCAGCCGGCTGACATGGATGCCATTACAGAAATAGCAAGGCGTCATAATTTTAAAATAATAGAGGATGCCGCTTGTGCTTTAGGAGCTAGATACAAGGATAGATATGCCGGCACTATAGGAGACATAAGCTGTTTTTCATTCCACGCCCGTAAGAACATGACCACTGGCGAGGGGGGAATGGTGGTAACTAACAATGAAGAGCTAGCTGGTAAAATAAGGACTCTTTCGATATTTGGGATGACCTCTGCCTGGGAAAGGGGGAAGGCTGGCAACCTAACTATACCAGAGTTCGTTGAGTTAGGCTATAACTACAAGATGAGCGATATTACCGCCGCCATCGGTGTTGCCCAGTTGGGAAAGCTGGATAAATTGATTGCCAGGCGAAGGAGCCTTGCCAAATATTGGGATAGGAAACTTGAAGCTATAGATCTTATTAAACCTCCTTACTGCAGCGAAAATGCGCTTCATGTCTACCAGAGCTATGTTGCCCTGGTAGATAGAAGGGTTGACCGAAACCTATTGATGCAAAGGCTGCGTGAGCAGGGGATTGAAACGCAAATAGGGACCTATGCCTCCCATATCCAGCCAATTTACCACTCTAAACAAAAGTGCCCCCATTCGCTAGATGTATTTCACCGCTCTTTAGCCTTACCGATGTACTATACTCTAAAGGAAGGGGATATCGATTTTATAGCTATGCATCTGGAAAAGGCACTACCTGAGTGCTTGCTGGAGTAAAAATGGCTTTGCAAGATAAATCAATCCTGGTTACCGGGGGGTCTGGTTTTATCGGTAGCCACTTGGTCGACCGATTGATATTGGAACGCCCCTCAAAGTTGGTGGTGGTAGACAACTTCTTCTTGGGCAAAGAAGCCAATCTAAAGGAAGCCAAGGCAAACTACCCACCGCTCAAGATACACCGCCAAGATGCCTCAGACTATGAAGCGATGAGGCGGATAATGAAAGGCGAAGACATCCAAGTGGTGTTTAACCTAGCAATAGTTCCCTTGCCAGCGTCGCTTACTCAGCCTAAATGGAGCTGTGAGCAGAATATTAACATCACCCTTTGCTTATGCGAATTAGCCAGAAACCATGCCTTCGAGTCCCTTGTTCACTTTTCATCCTCGGAGGCATATGGTACCTCTCAACAGGTGCCCATGGATGAGAACCACCCCCTAAACCCCACAACCCCATATGGGGCTAGTAAAGCAGCCACCGACCTGCTGGTATTGTCCTATGTAAACACCTTCAATATCAATGCTCTAATTATCAGACCATTTAATAACTATGGTCCAAGACAGAATGAAGGGAATTATGCCGGGGTCATTCCACTGACTATAAAGAGGTTGCTATCTGGCGAAGTGCCGGTAATCTATGGCGATGGAGAACAAACCAGGGATTATATATATGTTACCGAGACTGCTGGTGCTGCCATAGATTTGTATAATTGCCCCCAAAGCAGGGGAAGGGTGCTAAATATCGGCAGCGGTAGCGAGGTATCTATTAATACCCTGGTAAAGCTTATCGCCCGATACCTGAGCGAGGATAAGCCCATAGTTTATGAAGAAGCCAGAGCGGGGGATATAAGACGGCACGTTGCTGATATTCATTCAGCAGAGGATTTAATAGGTTTTAAGCCCAAGATAGCTCTAGAAGAAGGGCTAAAATATACCATAGACTGGTATAAAGAAAAACTTGTTTATAATCTGAAAGGTGCATAGAATAGATTGCTCACTCTTGCTGAAAGCAGGTTGTAAGGAGAAGACGGGGGTGTTTGACGAGATTAAGGCTGTTTGTCGCAGGCATTACGAGGACAAACTTCTACAATATGGTGATAGCCCCCAGGGTGTAAACTGGGCTGATGCTGATTCCCAGAGACTTCGCTTCCAAGTTCTGTCCGAGGTTGGCAATCTAAACGGGAAAAAGATTCATGATGTGGGGTGTGGTCTGGCACATTTTGCAGATTTTCTTGCCGAGAGGGGCATTAGTTGTGAGTATGTGGGTTCGGATATTTCACCTCAGATGATTCAAAAGGCAAAGCAAAGGCTCCCCAGGGCACAATTATATGTTGCCGATATTCTCAATAACGCCACATCGGATTGGATGAGGGCTGACTACCTATTTGCCTCGGGCGTATTCTACGTTAAGGCAGCCAATGACCATCATGCCTGGCAGAAGTTTGTTGAAGCAATGCTCCAGCGCATGTTTGACCTTGCGGCAAGAGCAATTGCGTTCAACATGCTGACTAGCTACGTGGATTATAGGGATAGCAATCTTTTCTATCTATCACCAGCAGACACATTCGATTTCTGTATTCGGAATCTAGGGCGGCGTATCGTAATTAGGCATGATTATCCCCTGTGGGAATACACGGTATATGTCTACAAACAGGTTTGATTAAAGTGCTTTATGAATAATATTGAACATTTTGGTATCGGGACGGACATTGAAAGCATCGAGCGGTTCAGGGAGGCAGATTACACCCCTGAAAATTCACTTTTGAATAGAATATTTACTGAAAATGAACTGGGGCATTGTTTCTCAAATAAAGATTTTGCCCCTCATCTAGCAGCAAAATATTCGGCTAAGGAGGCGATTGTTAAAGCCCTGGCCAGCATCGGCAAAGTAAACCTGAGTTACAAGGAGATAGAGATATCCAACAATGAAAGCGGGGTTCCAATGGTCAAAATTAATAAGGAAGGTTTTCATAATGTACAGGTACGCCTTAGCTTATCGCATTGTGAAGATAAAGCCGTAGCTTTTGCTGTTGCCTTTGTGGTCAATCATTCTACTGAAAACTAAAGAGGGGGTTTCTTTTCAATCCTGAATAAATGGAGATAATTGATGGAGCAAGAGTTAAAGAAAATTATGGCCAAATTATTCGGCATCCAAGAAGCTGAAATTAATGACAAATCTTCACGGAAAACCATAAAAGCTTGGGATTCCATAAGGCATCTACGACTTATGGTATCTATTGAAGAGGAATTCGGGATACCACCATTAACCATGGATGAGATTGTGGAAATGACCAGCCTTATGGAGATTAAACACATTCTGCGAGGTAAGGGCGTTAGCATTTAGTCCCAAATTAGTTTTAAAGGTGGAGGGTCAGCGATGGATGTTAAGGACAAAAAGGTAATCGTGACCGGTGGCGCCAGTGGAATCGGAAGATGCCTGGCTGAAAAATTAGCCAATGAAAAAGCAGTGGTGGGCGTATTTGATATCAATAAAGCCGCCCTCAGTAAACTGGAGAAGGCTATCCCCAATATATATTGCAGGGTTTGCGATGTTAGTGACCCGGGGCAGGTAGAAGAGGCCGTTGATGATTTTTATACCAGGTTTGGCGTTATTGACATTCTTGTCAATAACGCCGGGATAATACATAATGCGTTACTGGTGAACATAAAAAAAGATGCAAGCGTCAGACATGACATTGATATGTGGGATAAGGTAATAGCAACAAATTTGAGTTCCGTTTTTTATGTGACGACGCATATTGTCAGGAAGATGCTTATGAAAAGAACGAAGGGCGTGATTATAAACGTCAGTTCCATAAGCGCTGCCGGAAACCTTGGACAAAGCGCATATTCAGCGGCAAAGGCTGGGGTGAGTGCTTTAACAGTAACCTGGGCGAAAGAGTTGAGCCTGTTTGGTGTAAGGGTGGCGGGTATTGCCCCCGGTTTTACAAAGACAGGCGCCACAATTCAATCCATGACTGAAGATGTTCTGGATGATTGGATAAGTAAAACCCCGTTGAGAAGATTGGCAAACCCTGAGGAAATTGCTGACGGCATTTTGTTCATCATTCGAAATGATTTTTTGAGCGGGAGAGTTCTTGAGTTGGACGGTGGGTTGCGAATATAACAAGCACACAAATGGAGAATGTACGATGTCAAAAGTGGTGATATTTGGTACGGAAAAACTGGCTGAGGTTGCCAGCTTCTACCTGTCCCATGATAGCCCTCACGAAGTAGTTGCTTTTACCGCCGATGCCAGTTTTATTAAGGCGAAGCAATTCATGGGACTTCCGGTAATCCCGTTTGAAGAAGTTGAAAAACACTATCCTCCCGATGAATTCAAGATGTTCATCGCTGTAGGTTATACAAAGCTAAATACGATTCGAGCCAGTAAATACAATGAGGCTAAGAAGAAAGGATACGAGCTTATAAGTTACGTCAATTCTAAAGCCATTCAGTGGGGTGAGATTGAAATAGGGGATAACTGCTTTATTCTTGAAAATCAAGTAATACAGCCATGGGTAAAAATTGGCAACGACGTAGTTTTATGGAGTGGTAATCACTTTGGCCATAACGTAATAATAGGTGACCATTGCTGGATTGCTTCCCATGTTGTCATTTGTGGTGGTGTAAAGATAGGACCCTATTGTTTCCTTGGCGTTAACGCTACGATCAGGGATGACGTTACCATAGGCAGAGAATGTATTATTAGCGCCGGTGCCCTGATTTTAAACGATATTGGCGATAAAGAGGTTTACATTGCCAATCCTACGGAGAAATATCCCCTGGATAGCACTAGATTTGAAAAGATGATGGATGCCTCAAGATAAAACCTATATCACAACTAGAGTGACAAGGGACGCAGTTTAATTCCCGTAGTCAGCGGTGGAAGCAGCTTTTGAAATTTACCTTTGTTAATCTTTATCCGACGGGGACAATGGCTCAGTACCTTCTGTCCTCGTATTTGCTGAAGGGGTATCTGCATAAGTTTTGGGACGGCGAAAATAAACTGACGATAGATGTCCTAAATTTTAGTGCCGATGCCGGGGCAGCGGAGATATGTGGAGAAATTATCAAGGACAAACCTGACTATCTGGGATACAGTGCCTATGTATGGAACATTGAAAAGATACTTGACCTCGTCAAGATACTTAGGGGCAGGTTAAATTCTATACACATTCTCGGCGGTCCAGAAATATCCTTGGGCAGGATTTCCTCATTGCCAGATCCAGCCCTGGGAGATTATTATGTCATCGGTGAGGGTGAAAGAAGGCTTTTGCACCTGCTGCGTTTCTTGGAAGGAAAAAGCAAAGGCCTTAATTCAGGCTTCCCCAAGGGTGTAGCTAGGTGGGATAATAACAGGATGGCGTACGAGGAAGATACAAGCAGGATAACCAATCTCGACGAAATTCCGTCAGTCTATCTTGACGGGGTTCTTGACGAACGCCTATATGCTCGCCAGCAAGCATTCGTAGAAACGCAACGTGGTTGCAGATTCAAGTGCAAATACTGCGTATATCACAAAAACCTGCCCTCAATTTCATACTATTCGCTACAGAGAATATTCGACGAATTAGAGCATCTCATTGTCAAAGAGCAAATAATGGCGCTGAGAATACTTGATGCTATTTTCCCTTCTGACCTTGACCGGGCAAATGAAATTATCAAATACCTCTTGGAGCTCAAAGATGGCAGGAAGATCCGGTTACCGTGGATTTTTTGGGAATTCCGCTATGATGGTATCGGCGAGGAATTTATTAGGCTTACTACCTCATTGAAAAACCGCGCCAAAATTCTAAATACCTATGAGATTCCCCCCTTAGACCGACCGCAGTTTTACTCTGATATGCTCAATGACTATACCGTTATAAGCTCTGTTGGTGTAGAATCATGCTACAAGCAAGCCTTAAACGCCGTGGGCAGACCGGGCATTGACACTAAGAAGTTTGACACTTTTATGAATATGGTACGAGAATATAATATAGTGCTAAAGATAGACTTGATACTAGGCCTGCCGTTGGAGACATTTGATTCCTACTTTCAGGGACTGGAGTTTCTCCTGCCTTATTTCAAAGATACTGACCATGTTCTGAATATTCACCGACTTCAGATTATTCCCGGGTGTGCCCTTGAGAACCTCTGTGACAAATACGAAATAGAGTATTCTAAGGATGCTCCTCACCTGGTAACGTCCACGAAAAGCTTCCCCCAGGAAGAGCTGGAGCATGCATCAAAGCTAAGCGCAATTTTATTCAGGATTGTAAACTCTCCCTTAAGGCGGCAATTCTTTGAGGCCAGAGAACAAACAGGAAAAGGCTTTTACGGGCTTATTGAGGATATTTTTAAAAGGGTGGCAGAGGAGTTTCCAAAAACACAACTTGTGCAAAATGAGCGAGTGGACGATATTTATTGGAACGATGATATTTTCAGTGAGATTCCCTCCAGGTGGCTCACGGGTCTTCTGGAAAAGCGTTACCTACAAAAGGAGTGCTGAATGATTGAGCAAGATATTGATGAAATAAGATTTAGTGATGCAGTGAAGATAGTCGAATCCCTTGATAGCAAAGAAGGGGATTGGATTCCGTTAAAAATCGCCTTCCTTGGCAATATTACCATTGACCCTCTAATCCCATATATTAAATTCCTTTGTTATAAGGAAAATCTGAAAGCCGATATCTACATGGGCGACTACGATAATGTCATCCAAGAGGTCATGGATGCAAGCAGCGGTACCTATCGACATTCCCCTGATATAATTGTAGTTTGCCTTAAGATGGAAACACTATCGGAAAGACTAGCAGCAAGCTTCTCCGCCATGAGTATAGAAGAAATAAAAGAGGAATCGGACAGGGTGGTGAACTTTGTCGATAAGGTTCTAAGCGAGCTCAGGAAAAACACTAAAGCAGTTATCCTGTTACACAACTTTGAAATCCCCGTTTACCCAAGTTTCGGCATACTTGACTACCAAGACCATTCGAAGCAGGTAAATACCTTCAGAAGGATTAATAGCGATTTAGTTGATATAGCTGGCAAATATAATGGTGCCTATATAATAGATATTGTCCTCTTAGAGTCAGCCATAGGCTATTCAAAATTCTTTGATAGCCGCTACTGGCATCTGGCAAGAGCGCCATACACCAGGGAGGCATGTAAAACCATTGCCAAAGAGTACATAAAGTTTATGCGGGCACTAAAGGGTAAGAGCAAGAAATGCCTGGTTCTCGATTGTGACAATACACTCTGGGGCGGGATCATTGGTGAAGATGGAATCAACAAAATAGAGATAGGCAAGACCTATCCCGGCTCCGCCTATCTGGAATTTCAACAGGCGATTCTGAATTTATATAACCGGGGCATTATGCTGGCCATTTGCAGCCGAAACAATGAAAGCGATGTTCTGGAGGTGCTGGAAAACCACCCTGACATGATACTGCGAGAAAAGCATTTCGTTTCAATGAGAATCAACTGGAGTGATAAAGTGGCAAATCTGAAAGAGATAGCCAGTGAATTGAATATCGGTTTGGATAGTTTGGTTCTACTAGACGACAGTGATTTTGAGATAAATATGGTTAAGCAAATGCTACCCCAGGTCATGACTATCAAACTACCAAACGACCCTTCATTATATAGGGATTTATTAAACTCATGTGGCCTTTTTGACACACTAACCTTCTCTGAAGAGGACCGAGAGAGAAGCGCAATGTATAAGGCCGAAATCAGCAGAAAGGAAGCAAAGGCTAAGTTCCAAGCCACAACCTTGGAAGATTACTATAAATATCTGGAAATGGAAGTTTCTATCAAGAATGCCGACGAGTTTTCAATCCCCAGGATTTCTCAATTGACCCAAAGAACAAACCAATTCAATTTGACAACCAGAAGGTATTCAGAGGCACAAATAAAAGAACTGTCTGAAGCCAAAGACTCTGCTGTTCGCTATCTACATCTTAAAGACCGCTTTGGCGATACCGGTACTGTTGGTGTAGCCATATTGAAATACACCGGCAAGGAAGCCTTAATTGATACCTTTTTGCTCAGTTGCCGAGTCATTGGCAGGGGGGTGGAAGAGGTCTTCTTAAAAGACTGTGTAAACATGGCTGTTAGAAGGGGCTGTGAGAAAATAGTTGGCTTGTATCTACCAACAAGTAAAAACGGCCAGGTTCAAGAATTCTATGAAAACCATAATTTTTCATGTATAGAGAAGAATAGCAGTGGAGCTAAATATTCTTTTTCCCTGAAGGAGAATTTCCCTGATTTTCCCGGTTATTTTAAATCAATACAGATTGATAATTGAAAGGGAATTTGTATGAAGAGATATCAAAGCACCAGCCGGGCGTTTAGAGAGTATTTAAGATATAATGGTGTGCCTCTTAAGTTCGAGCTAGATAGCGAACAAGACTACAAAAGAAGTTTAGAACAACACATTTCTTACTACGGGAGAATTTACGATAAATTACTTCCTAAAAGCCGAGAGGCACCAATCTTGGAAATAGGGTGCGGCGAAGGATTATTCTTAGGCTTTTTAGCCCACTTGAAGTATAGGAATTACCTAGGAATTGACCTGGCTGCGGAGAAACTAGAAATTGCAGAAAAATATCACCCTAATCGAGTACTAAACGTCGATGCCTTTGAATATCTTCGCCACCACAAGAATACATTCAGATTAATATTTGCCAATTTTGTTCTTGAACATATTCCTAAACAGCAAACGTTAGAGTTTTTAAAACTAGTTTATGGAGCTTTAGAGTCTGGGGGAGCATTTATTGCTTGTGTTCCCAATATGGATTGCCCGCTAGCCCTTTTTGAGCGCTACATGGATTTTACCCATGAAGTAGGATTTACGCTGGAGAGTTTAATATGGGTATTTTTTGAGGCCGGTTTTAAAGGGATTGAGGTGCATGATGCCGCCCCTATCCCGGATACGTTCATCTCAAGAGTGAGATACCGTATATCCAGGAAATTCCTTGAGTTTATTTGTCGTTCTATTGGTGTCCGCAGTTTGAAGAAGCACATTTCCGAAGCCATTTTCTGCGTAGGGTATAAACCCTGATTGAGGGAAGTGGAAAGAAAAATGAAGTGGGTTAAAAAGGGATTAATATTTGAACCAACGGGAAAGTTCAACTGGATGGTTACCCATGCAGCAGCTCCTTATGCGGAAAGAATAGGAGAGGACCATTATAGAATATATATTTATGGAAGAAATAGCGAGAATAAATCTCAAATTGGCTACCTAGAAATCAATATAAACGAGCCTAGAAAAATCTTACATATTACCGAAAATCCAGTGCTAGGGTTAGGTGCCTTAGGCTGTTTCGATGATAGCGGTGTAATGCCGTCTTGGGTTATTGACCATGAGAACCTGAAATATCTATTCTATACCGGCTGGACGCAGGGGGTGACTGTTCCATATTACTTTTACGCTGGCCTGGCAATAAGCAGGGACGGTGGGAAACATTTCGAAAGGGTTTCGAAGGCACCTATTCTAGAGAGAAATAGCGTTGACCCATACTTAACTGCTTCCCCCTGTGTATTGATTGAAAATGGGGCATGGAGGATGTGGTATGTTTCATCGGTAAGACGCACGCTTGAAAATAGCGAAGCAAAAACCTATTACCACATCAATTATGCTGAATCTAAGGATGGTATAAACTGGGAAAGAAGGGGAATTGTGTGCATAGACTTTAAGTCTAAGGATGAGCATGCTATTGCTCGCCCCTGTGTCCTCAAAGAAGACGGCATCTATAAAATGTGGTATTCATATGGAGGCAAGAGTTACAGGATTGGTTATGCTGAATCTAAGGATGGTGTGAACTGGGAAAGAAAGGATGATGAGGTTGGCATAGATGTCTCAGCGTCAGGCTGGGACTCTGAGATGATAGAATATGCCTTTGTCTTTGAACACAAGGGTAAGAAATATATGCTCTATAATGGCAACGGCTACGGTAAGACCGGGCTGGGATATGCCATTATGGAAAGTAGATAAGGGGGGAGCGGCAAATTGTGATTGATATCACCATGCTCACCGGTAATTATGAGGCAAGATATACCGAGATGCTTCATAATTGCCGCGAAGCGATGTTTAATCATAGTCCTCAATACCGCAATTTGCTTTCAGATTTTTTATCTTGCCAACCCTGCTATATTATAGCCATAGAAGAGGGCGAGGTTATCGGGGCTATCCCTGCTTTCCTCAAGGAAAATACGAAATACGGGAACATTCTAAACTCGCTACCCTTCTTCGGGAGTCACGGTGGTGTCCTGGTTCAATCGAAATTTGATGAGAATAAGAAAAGGCAAATCAAAAGGTCATTGTTAGATTCATTTAGCGCCTTGGCTAGAGAAAAAGATTGCATTCTATCCACGATGATAACCTCTCCTTTTGATTCAGATATTTCATTCTATGAAAATAATCTCCCCTATAAATTCAAGGATAGAAGGGTGGCACCGATTGTAGAATTTAGAGACAATATAGACAATGCAGAGCATGAAATTATGTACCATATCATAGAACCAGATAATAGAAGGGCTATCAGGAGACCCCTCAAACATGGCGTTACCCTCGAGTTTTCGCAAGACTTCGGGCCTCTATTTGAAATGCATAATGAGAACATCTCCTCCAAAGGCGGAAATGTAAAGCCAATGGCTTTTTTCCAAAAGGTGCGCGAGCTAATAAAGGAAAATGACTATGACCTCATATATGCCAAGAAGGAGGGGGTAATCATCGCCGGATTATTAGTTTTCTTCTTTAAGAATATCGTTGATTATTTTACCCCGGCACTGCGATATGAATATTCAATCGAACAGGGGACAACCTTTTTGATTTATGAAGGTATGAAGAAGGCAATAGCCAGCGGCTATAAATATTGGAACTTCGGCGGAACCTCAGAAAGCCAACCTAGCCTACACAGATTTAAAGCGAGGTGGGGAACCAAGGATTACCCTTACTATTACTATATAATCCAGCACCGCAATATTGACCATATCTTGCAAATGAAGCCGCAGGACATCCTTGAAGAGTATAAGTGGTTCTACGTGTTGCCATTTAGCGAACTCAAACATAAAGGCTCATAAGAGCCAATTTTGATTTTCTAAGCCTTACTTATAGTATTTCTTAAACAGCTCGTCATAGACATCAACTAGCCGCTGTACCACCGGGTCCCAGCTATAATACTTCCTGGCGACCTCCCGGCAATTTTTATACCGCTCAGGATGCTCAAAAACCTCAGAGGCACACCTGACTACGTCCTCCGGGTCTTTAGGTATCCTCCCCATCTGCCTCAGTTCATCCTCAGTGCACACGAAGTGTTTCAAATTTGTGCCAACAATGGGTGTCCCGCAAGCCAGGGACTCCAGTGGGGATACCCCTGGGCCCATAAACTCCTCCAGTCCCTCCTGTTCCCGGGCAGAGTAAAACCTGGGGAATAGGTAGACATCGGCAGCACTGTAATAGGGAATCAGCTCAGGCTGCGGTACCCACTCACGGACGATAGCCCCAGCCTTAATGGCTTCATCATAAAGGGGGTCGGTCTTCAGACCACCAATGGCTATGAGTTCTATGTCATAATCGCTTTTTAGTACCTTATAAACCTTTAGTATCAGGTCAAATCCCTTAGCTCGGTCAAACCTTCCCACATGCAGGATGACCTTCTTTTTTGGGGATATACCTAAAGTCCTCCTTGCCTTTTCCTTGCCAAGGGGCTTGAACACTTCGAAGTCTACCGCAATTGGCACATAAGTAACGACATTGGGCTCAAATCGATAATAGAAAGCGTCATAAGCCCGCTTGTTCCCTATGAGTATTCTATCTACCCTTCTGAGAGCCTTCCGCTCTATGAAGCTCAGAGGGAGATGGGAAATGAAGCTTGAAGGTGAGTAGGTATAAGGGGGCCCGCCTGTCAGCCAGCCTACTATGGGCACATCCTTGAGGTATAAGCAAATCAGGTAACTGAGGTCAAAAGGGATTTGATAGAGATGAAGCAAGACCTGTTCGTCTTGGCACTGCCTTTTAAGCTCTCTTAGCATTGAGAAGGAGTATTCCCTCCACAGTCCCCAGCGAGCGGGGGAAAATAACGCGGTTACACCCTTGTACACATGCTTATCTAAAAAACCGAGCGTCGGCCGGAAGGAAGGGAATGCTCTGTAAGTTATGCCATCTTTATTACCGGTGATGGCCTTCTCAAGTTTTCTTTCTGGTCTCCAGCACTCCAACTGGTATCTCTTGGTTCGCTTCCAAATCTGCTGGGCTACCCTGGCATGGTAGCCATCAGCAAAAATGTCAACCTTAAAGTCTCGGCCGGTCACCAAGCTGGAATAGGGCAATATGTGTATAACCTTCATATTTTGTTTCCTCACCTACCCCATTTCAGACCATAGATTGGCTTCTTAAGCCCTATCCGTAATATTTCTTAAACAGCTCGTCATAGACATCAACTAGCCGCTGTACCACCGGGTCCCAGCTATAATACTTCCTGGCGACCTCCCGGCAATTTTTATACCGCTCAGGATGCTCAAAAACCTCAGAGGCACACCTGACTACGTCCTCCGGGTCTTTAGGTATCCTCCCCATCTGCCTCAGTTCATCCTCAGTGCACACGAAGTGTTTCAAATTTGTGCCAACAATGGGTGTCCCGCAAGCCAGGGATTCCAGTGGGGATACCCCTGTGCCCATAAACTCTTCCAGTCCCTCCTGCTCCCTGGCAGAGTAAAACCTGGGGAATAGGTAAACGTCAGCCGCACTGTAATAGGGAATTAGCTCAGGCTGTGGCACCCACTCACGGACGATAGCTCCAGCCTTAATGGCTTCATCATAAAGGGGGTCGGTCTTCAGCCCACCAATGGCTAGGAACTCCACATCATAGCTACCCTTCAGTTCTTGATAAACCTTTAGTATCAGGTCAAAACCCTTGGTTCGGTCAAACTTCCCCACATGCAGGATGACCTTCTTGTTAAGGGGTATGCCTAAAGCCCTCCTTGCCTTTTCCTTGCCAAGGGGCTTGAACTCTTCGAAGTCCACTCCAACCGGCACGTAAGTAACGACATTGGGCTCAAATCGATAGTAGAAAACATTGTAGTCTCGCTTGTTCCCCAAAAGTATTTTGTCTACCCTCCTGAGGGCCTTCCGCTCTATGAAGCTCAGGGGGAGATGATAGAGAAAGCTTAAAAGTGAGTAGGTATAGGGAGGCCCGCCTCCCTGCCAGTTTACTATGGGCACATCCTTGAGGTATAGAGCAGCCAATAAACCAAGCTCACCCAAGCCGCAAAAATGAAGCAAAACCTGTTCGTCTTGGCACTGCCTTTTAAGCTCTCTTAGCATTGAGAAGGAGTATTCCCTCCATAACGCATAGCGAACGGAGGGAACAGTTGACATTACGCCCTTGTACACATGCTTATCTAGAAAACCAAGCGTCGGTCGGAAGGAGGGAAATGCCCTATAGGTTATGCCATCTTTCTCGCCTATTATTGCCTTTTTAAGCTTCCGTTCTGCTCTCCAGCATTCTAATGGGTACTTTTGGGTTCGCTTCCAAATCTGCTTGGCTGTCATAACATGGAAACCATCAGCGAAGAGGTTAACCTTGAAATCCCGGCCGGTCACCAGGCTGGAATAGGGCAGTATCAGTATAACCTTCATAGGCTCTTATGATAACCTTTATTATATTAATTACTCTATAATTTGACAAATCTTCTCAGCATCTTCTTTACCGGTGCGGCGTTTATGCCGCTCCTCTTTTCTATTGCCAGAAGCAGAGCTATATCTTCTTGGTCAAAACTTCGGGTAAGCACTGTGGCTATGCCATATATAACATAGTAGAGGATAAATAATAGCGGTAACATCCAGAGGGTAATGTTGATGAAGTTATTAACTACAAGTTGGAAAAGAAACGCTAGGACCATAGAAGTTATGAGCGGCTTGAGCAGGTTCTTGCTTAGCGGCTGAATGTGCCATGATAAGTAGAGTTTTACTGATAGGATGATACCGCCAAGAGTAAGTGATACTGCTAAGGCAATAGCAGCGCCAACTATACCAAGGGGCGGAATGAGAGCGATGTTTATAAGCACAATCACTATTGCTGTAATCAAAGTAGTCCACATTATGAATCTGGACTTACCTACCGCCAATAGAGTATTTGCGTTGGGACCAAAGAGATTCCTGATGATGAAACCGAGAGACAAGATGCGCAAAGCCGGGGCGGCAGCAATATAAGCCGAACCGAAGGTAAGGTTGAGCACAGCCTCAGGGAACAAACACAACACCAGAAATAGAGGCAGAGTGAGAGAGACAAGCCACTTAGTTAAGATAGTGTAGTTACGCCGCAGCTCAGTCATCAGGTTTTGAGAATATAAACCAGTAGCCACTGGGGTATAGATTAGCATCAAGGCAGTCAAAGGTGCAGTGATGAATTCACTTAAGGGATAGGCGGCATTGTATAAACCGACTAGCTCAGGAGTACTAAAATAGCCCAGTATTAAGGTAGCTGCCCAGACTATTATGACGGAAATTACACTCGAGCCCAGAACCGGCAGAGAGAAAAGCAGCAGCTCTTTCCGTATAGAACTACCAACCTCTTCACCGGAGAACCTCACCGCCAGAGGCAGTTTCTTAACAGTGTATATTGCTAGAGCAACAAAGGTAAGAATGAGGGCTATAACATAAGCATAAAAAACAGCGGTAAAAGGCAGGCTAAACATCGCTACCGCCAATAGAAGCAAAACAAAAAGGACGTTCAACAGGATAAAATAAAAATAGGTCAAAGGTTCTGCCTTGTCGAAACCGCGAAAGATAGCCGCCAGGATATTTATAAGTGTGAGGAAGGGTACCCCGGCGGCGAATATCTTTATTGCCAGCGCTAAACCTGGGGCATGGAAGATATTTGAGGCAATAGTCTCGGCACTCAAGAAAAGAGCCACCGAAATGATAATACTGGTAACAATAGCCAATTGGAGCGAAATAGCTATGGTTCCATGGACTTTAGCTACAGCTTCCTTACCCCGGAAGAAGGCAACATATCTAGTAGTTCCTTCGTGTAAGCCCAGGCAAGCTAGGACGGTAACAAAGGTAAATACCATCAGTGCCAGTGAATAAATACCGTAATCCGCCCCCGAGCCGTATCTGGCAAGGATGAGCCTGATGATAAACCCAAGCAGGAATGAGATGAAAGTGCCTATTAAAACAATGCCAGTACCACGGCCTATCTTCTTCAGGGAATCGCTCAAAGGTTCGTACATGTCAGTTTCTTAATGATGCCGGGGCAGCCTTCAAGGGTTATCTCACATACTCAAAAATCTTTACTTCAGAGTTGTGTGAGCTGTAGACCAGCTTATAATGCTCTAGCGCCTCTAGCGGCACCGGGCTAATAAATGGGCCAGCGCTAACTATTCTATAGTTGCCTGACTTCTGGCCTGAAATATAGGCTTCAGCTTCTTTGTAGCTGGAAAAGGATTTTGAGCTTGCAATCTGCTTATAATGTATGCCGTCAGGGCTTACCTTATCCTGATAGGAGATCACCGTGGGGCTTTCGGCGGCTACCTTGCCGTCAAAGTTATATAGCCTGATAGCTAATGAACGGTAGTATTCAGGGTAGTAATATATCACCGGCGTAAGCACAAGCTTGCTCCCCTGTTGCTGAGACTGATAGTAGACATCATAAAACTTATTCAGGCTGCTGCCACTATTGGTTGCCACCGCGTAAAACTTACCCGTTACTATGGCATAGTCAACAATCACATACCTTGAACCTGCCCAAGATTCATCAATCATCTTGTTAGCTGAGTCTTCATCCTGGGCAGTAAAAATGCGGGCCTCCCCCAGGTCGCCAGTACCAGGGTTGGAAGTAGGAATACGACGCCCGATTCGGGTTACCCAGTAGCCATAGTCCCACCAGGCAATCACGCCGTAGGCAGTCTTAGGATAATTATAGGCTTGCCCCGCAGCAGGTGGTTCATAAAGCTTATAATAAAAATTAGGATCGCCAAAGGGTTCGGGGGTATTGTCTTTTAGCCAAGAGAGCGATTCACACCAGCCATCGCTAGGGGCAAAAAATGCCCCGCTGGCGTTAGCTATCGCCGGGCTGATATTGGGGAAGAAGCTGAGGAAAAATACAACCACCACCCCAAAAGCCATATAAATATGGCTGGCGGTGATACCCCGCTTCCTCACCTTCTCCCTCTCCCTCTGCATCACCCCCGACATTTCCACAGGCTTGGCGGCCGCTCTCCCGAAGCCGGTGAAGGCGAGGATTTGCCACGATAGATAGCCGGTAAGCAAGGCAACGTTGACGACGAAGTAATAGGCAAAACGGCGCATGGCTAGGGTAGCTGCCAGCATTACCAGGCTCCAGACAACGAGCAGCGTCTTCTCCGACTCACCTCGCTTGACAACGAAGTAAATGAGTATACACAGCGAGATGAGACTGAGGAAAAAGCCAGTGGTAAAATTTCCCCAGGCAAGCGAGAGGGTGAAGTTGCCATTGGGCATGAGGAAGGGCTGCATCTCAAGGACGGTCGTTTCTGTGGGCCAGATGTAGAGTATGCTGATGTACCCCACCATTGTTTTGAGAAGGTCAGGGTTAATGATATAAAAAATTGCCAGTCCGGCTAGACCGAGCCCAAGCAGGGCAAGCGGGTATAAGCCCCGCTTTCTGGCTAGGAGACGGGAAAGCCCGGCTAAGGCGATGGGGATAAGGATGGCAATAATCAGAGCGGCTAGAGACATTTTGTCGGGAGATATGGGTAAAAACATAAGCAGGGCGATGACAAAGGTGATAGTGCCAACAAAACAGAGGTAGTCGGTAGACCTGCCCCTCAGGTGGTCAATGATGAATTGGACTATGAAATAAACCGAGATGATGAAGGCAAAGAGCAGGGCGCCCATCCAGGTGAGGAGGTAGATTCCCAGGAAAAGCCCGGCGAGCAGGCTATAAACAAGGGGTTTAGTAATTATTGCCCAGTTTCCATGCTTTATACTGTTGAAGGATAACTGCCTTTGCCTGCCAGCCTTCACCGCTAGAATCAGGAATAGCATGGTTACAGTGGTGAACAGGGTCTCAGCAACATGATAATCGGTAAAGCCGAGTATTGACCTGCCTAAAAATTCGCCGGGCAAAAGGGCGACTAAGCCAGCGGCGATGACCCCAGCCCAGCGGTTAAATAGCTCTTTGCCAATGAAATAGACCGGGATAACGGTTAGGGCACCTAGGATAGCGGGGAAGTAGACG
>Ga0315282_10003097_pt1 | contig 30004 bp, 28 predicted proteins | sample YL17G07_20_MG_FD_203693 | JGI IMG/M metagenome (GOLD analysis project Ga0315282, IMG submission 203693) | Sediment microbial communities from Yellowstone Lake, YNP, Wyoming, USA - YL17G07_20 | ecosystem: Environmental > Aquatic > Freshwater > Lake > Sediment | place: USA: Wyoming | collected... | reverse complement strand
GGGATGTAGGACATACTTTAGGTGCACAGAGGTTTGCCCAAAAAGGATCAAAGTCACCAAAGCCATTGCTCAGATAAAAAAGAAAATAGACGAATTGAAAAGATTGAGTCAATCAAAGTAAGCTATCATATGCACACAATTTGCACGCTTTGAAGTCACCACGATGATCATTGTCGAACATGAGAGTGTATCTGGTTAGGGTTCATGCTACATCAAGCTTCCATACCATGGTTTCATACATCTTCACGATAGCCCCTGACCGTCTTTGGTGGTTCTATAGGTCCGCGGCTAATTCGATTGATCTTGGCAATTTCAGCATCTTGTATCCGAGTTGTGTTTCCACTGGTAATCTGAGTCGCGCACCATGTGAAACTGTTAATGGTTTTCCATGCATATCGTAGGTGAGAATTGTCTCAGGGCTTAACGAAACCGGGTATATCAAAATATACGATGCTATTCCTTAGAATTGGCAAACCAACCACTACATTCACTTATGGTCTGATGAACCAATAGATGAGACATCGTGGCATATTTAGACCTCTATCTTGGAAGAACAGCACAAAGATCGAATTGCTCACATACAGTGTCTTTGAAGATTCAATAATTGTTCGATGCAGTATCTAGCATTCAGTGGGACTAATGATATAGAATATGGGAGTCATCACTCTTATTTCGGTATCTCACCTTGAATAATTCTCTTGGCTATCGCTTTTCCAAGCTCTCTGGCTTTCGACAACTCATCGCTTTTTGGTTTCCCCCGTACCTCAACGGTTCCCACGATTTGAAAGTCGATAGATTCCAGTTGTTTCCTAACTTGCGTCACCGCCCCACCACTCCAACCAAAATCTCCAACTATGCCTGAGATCTTGTTCCTCATTCTAGTCAACTTCACTAATTCGACAAACATGGTCACAGGTGGAAAAGGAACACCATCCATGGTTGGGGTCCCCACGACAATGCCAGCAGCATCCAGGGCATCGCCAACCACATAGCTTGAATCCGATATCGAGAGATCGTAGACTGAAGCCTCAACCCCCTCGGATACAATCCCTTTTACCACTTCCTTGGTGAGCGCTTCGGTATTGCCATACATTGTTCCGTAGGCAGCCACAACTTTTGGCACGGTCTGTCTGTTGGCCCATCTTCTGTAGGATTCGATTATTTGCTCAGGATAGCGGTGTATTGGTCCGTGGCTTGGTGCGATCATTTTCACGTTGAGATCTCCAACCTTTTCGACTGCGTTTTTCGCGGCAGCAGCTTGACCATAAGGCGCCATGATTATTGTGTAGTATCGTTTCGATTCCAGCGGCAGTTCACCAACTTCGTCCGCATACAGTTTCGAGCTTGCGAAGTGAGCCCCAAAAAAGTCACAGGGAAAGAGTATCCTGTCAGGCTCCAAGTATGTGAACATGGTTTCAGGCCAATGAAGCCAAGGCGCATCAACAAACGTGAGTATCTTACCAGAAAGATCTATTTGGTCCATATCTTTGACTGTTCGTATCCGGCTTGGATCGACTAGGTAGAATGCTTCAGCAAACTCCTTGCCCTTAATACTGGTAACCAAGGTTGAACCGTGTGCTACTTCCAGAAGTTTGGGGATTCCACCCGCATGGTCTCCTTCGGCATGATTCATTACCACGTAGTCGATTTTTGCGGGATCCTCAACTTGCCGAATGTTATCGAGAAGTTCACTCTCGAACCCAGCTAGAGTTGTATCGATTAGCGCGGTCTTCTGTTTACCCTTGACTAGGTAAGCATTGTAGGATGTGCCATACGGCAGAATAAAGACATTATCGAATACTCTTCTATTCCAGTGCTTAACCCCGACCGAAAAAACGTCGGGAGCTAGTTCCTCAACCTGTCCCATTCAATATCTCGTCAGAGTATCAAGATCGATACTGGTTAATTTAACGTTCGGTTACTATAGACCCGCGCGTCAATATGGCCTGAGAGAAAGCAAGGTAATATGTCAGAAGATGGCTCAAAGAGCCTCAAAGTAGTTTAGAGTGGTCCTTATCTGTGTCCAAGTTTTCAGGATTGGATCATCGATGTCGACGACGTCCTTGATTGGGAGATCATCAAGAGGAAGCTTTGATCTAGCACTATGACTCTTGCTTCGAGGAAATCTTAAGATGTGATCTCCTATAGTTTCCTTCAAATACAGCTTTAATATCGACAGCTAATAGTACGCTTAGATCTTGATCCATGCTTCGCTTTGCGTGTGTGCATGATTTGGTCACTTATGTTATAGTTGGTAATGGCCCTGCGGGAATTCGTGCTTCAGTGACAATCAGGAAAAATGATGCTGACTCAAAGATACAGGTGATTTCCGAAGAGCAATATTCGTACTACTATCGTCGGCTACTTGCGCGATACATAGCTGGAAAGTACGAACCTGAGAATCTTAGGGTCTACCCACCGGATTTCTACGACAAAAATGCTATTGAGCAATTACTTGGAAGATCTGTGACTAGGGTTCTTCCCGAGAAGAGAAAGATTCTGCTCAACGATGGTCGTGAGATTGCATATGATAAGCTGTTACTGGCGGTTGGAGGAAGACCAATCATCCCGAATTGGTCAGGCTGCAACTTAAGGGGCGTAATGACAGTTCGAACTTTGGATGACGCTCAGAAAATGGTGGAACATAGCATCAAGGCAAAGAGAGCAGTTGTAGTAGGGGGTGGACTGCTCGGACTGAATATCGCGGAAGCTCTGCAACAAAGGAGCTTAGACGTCACCCTGCTGGTCCGCGGTGACAGACTTTGGTCAGCGATGCTCGACAAGAAAGCTTCAGAAATTATCACCAGGAGAATGGAAGAGGAGGGAATACATGTAAATTTCATGACAGACGTCGAGGATTTTGCTGGAGATGGCGATTCAGTTTCGATTGTGAAAACGAAAGGACGAACGGAAATTGCTTGTGAACTGGTGGCTGTATGTGTGGGCATAAGGCCAAATATCAGATTTCTCGATGGAAGCGGAATAAAAATGGATAGAGGGATACTTGTAAACGAGAGAATGGAGACTAACATCAAAGATGTGTATGCTGCGGGCGATGTCGCCCAGGCCTACGATGTGGTATACAAGGATTATAGGCTGAACACGAACTGGAACAATGCACTCGAACAAGGAACAATTGCGGGGTCGAACATGTCAGGTAGACATGAAACCTATTGTGGAGGCGTATGCTCAAACACAGAGAAGGTCTACGATATTGCGCTGACATCCATTGGAGTTGTTGCATCTTCATCATCTGAATACGAAGTTCTGGAAAAAGATCTCTGTGAAAAGAACGCATACAAGAAGTTCGTCCTGAGGAACAATAAGGTCCTTGGAGCTTTACTTATTGGAGACACTCGGGATACTGACGCGATTGAGAAACTAGTAAGAACCGAGTCAGATGTGACAAATATCAAAGCGAAACTTCTAAGTGGGCTCTCAGATTAACAGATACAGAATCACAGGAATGCGTGTCAAAAATGAAGCAATTCACACTAGAAGAGTTGAAGCAATTCGACGGCAAGGATGGTAGACCACTATACGTTGCTTATAAAGGAAAAGTCTATGATGTGAGTCAAAGTGGTCTTTGGGAATCCGGTCTTCATTTTGAGCACCTGGCTGGTAAGGATCTGACTCAGGAATTCAAAGACGCCCCGCATGGAGAAGAAGTACTGGAACGCGTCCAAGTTGTTGGCGAGCTGAAAACTTGACCCAAGTTTAGATCCTATGGTTTGAATGAGGTTCTAGCTGGACGAAGGGGCCTGGACGAGATTATGGCGGGCCCGTGGGAACTCGGCTAAAATTATTGGTGGGTACGTTTTACGTCCCTCCTAAGGTTCCCAAATCATCTCCCATTAGATTCGATGGGTCGGGAGGAACTCAGACCCAACTGGGTATGAGTCTCTGTCTTCCAAACACGTTTCAGCCCTACTGGACTCAGAAGGTCTCTCTTTTTTCATTTCGTTGCTACCCGAAGACCTCAAGAAACTAATCAAGGCACGGAGTCACGCCCCATGCCGTAGCTGGTTGACACCAGTTACTCTTAGATCCCATTCCAAACCGACTCAACATCCCCTGTAGCAAGCGCTTTCTACTGGTAAACTGATACGCAAATGCCACGCTCTCCACCATTTAGCCCAAGGTACAGGTAATAGTAATGCAGCCCACAAGATCGTCGAATACGCTAAGAAGGAAGGATTTGACCTGGTAGTGTTAGGAGCCATGGGAGAGAGCGAAATAAAAGATCTTTTGCTCGGTAGTGTGACGCATACAGTAGCCAGACACGCACCATGTTCAGGCCTCATAGTAAGATGAATCCTCTCTGGATGCCCATAATGTGAGTTCATAACAGAGAAGCATCGGCGCCAGAAGTCCATTCTTTTATCGAAGGGTTTCTAGATAGGTGTGGGGTCGCAAAGATTTTCCTGTTTCTCTGCGACTCGACCGCAGATCTTGCATACGAACTTCGCATTCCTTGCGAGTGGTCCCAATATTTCAACATCCCGATATTTTCAGTTGTAATCACTGGTCTAGTTATGTCAATTCCGGCAGTTACCGAGATTGTTCAAAGATTGTGAATCAGAATATGAAAAAAATCTTGGTCGTGAATGATGAGTCCCACATTCGGGAGTTAAGCCGAATGATATTGGAGGATGAAGGGTATCAGGTGATTACCGTTGAGAATGGCGTTGAAGCGATCCAGAAGATGAGAGAGGAGAAACTTGACCTGGTGCTCCTGGACGTAATGATGCCCGGCATGAGTGGAATCGATACTTGTAGGATCTTAAAGAAGATATCTCCAGAATCTGAATCAATTCCAATCGTAATGTTCACGGTTCTAGATGACCTTGGTGATCGTAAGCGTGCTGAGGATGCAGGATGCAACGGCTACTTTCTTAAACCCTTTACAGCAGAAGATCTTGTAGCAGAAGTCAAGAAGTACCTTGAGATACAACGATGAAGCGAGTTTACTCGTTTATATCGTCAGAGAAGTGTCTATAGAGAAGATTCCATAAGGCCGCGGAATGCTGAGGAACTACTTGGAACCAAAGTGGGGGATGAGAATTATAAATGAAGTAACAAAGGCGAGCCGGCTGGGGACGATATTCAGCCCCATCTATTCAGTTGCCGCATCCGGTTCGCTAGATTTCAAGATGTTCTTGAATGGAAAATGGGTCATGCTAGAGCAACGTATCGAAGTTCGGAGCCCGATTGACGACGGTTTAGTTGCGACCGTTCCAAACGCTTCTGAGCAGGAAGCCGACCAGGCGGTCCAATCGTCGTATGTTCACCGGAACGCGATCAGAACTGTACCTGCCGTTGAGAAGATCGAAATCTTCCAACGTGCTCGCGAATTACTCCTTCAGAACAAGGACTCTTTCGTCTCCACTCTCACGTTGGAGGCTGGTAAGCCTGTATCCAACGCTGAAGGCGAAGTGAAAGCAACAGCGGAGCGACTCAAGCTGACTCCTGAGGAATATGGAAAGATTCGGGGAGAACACATTCCTGGAGATTGGTCAGATGAAACCATAGGAACATCCGCAGACGTGTTGAGAGAGCCTCTGGGAGTAGTCTTAGCAATCTCACCTTTCAACTATCCACTCTACATCACGGCAACCAAGGTTATCCCTGCGCTCTTGGCGGGGAACTCGGTTGTTGTGAAACCGTCAAGTCAAGATCCACTATCATTCCTAATGTTCACACGGATTCTAGAGATAGCTGGAGTTCCAACTGGGACAATCAACGTCATAACTGGAAAGGGTTCGATCGGGGAGTATCTGGCACAACACGATAAGGTCAACATGCTTACATTCACGGGAAGCACGGAGGTCGGCAAAAGGCTTGCACGCGTCGTGGGAATCAAAGAACTTCATTTGGAGCTGGGGGGGAAGGGCTGCGCGATAATACTCGGGGATGCTGACATCGACCTCGCAGCTAGTGAAACGGTGAAAGGCTCTTTCAGTTATAGCGGTCAAAGATGTGACGCTATAAGTCGAGTTTTCGTTGAGTTTAGCGTGGCAGACGTCTTCATGAAAAGGATCCTTGAGGAAGCCAAAACTTACAAGGTAGGCGATCCTCGCGACCGCACAGTGCAGATAGGTCCACTAATCAATCGCAGTGCAGTCGAAAAGGTAAATGAACTCGTCAATGACGCGATCGATAGAGGCGCCAAGCTGCTCACAGGAGCGAAGTTTGAAGGCAACTACTATTATCCCACAATACTATGTGACGTTCCTTTGAATGCCAGAATCATGTGGGAAGAGACGTTCGGCCCCGTGATTCCGATAATGCGTGTAAAGGATGCGGACGAAGCAATCGATTTGGCGAACAGGTCTCAATACGGCTTAGACTCTTGCGTCTTCACTACAAACCTTAACCTAGCAAGAAAAGTTGCAAAGAGGCTTGAAGAAGGCGAGGTAACCATAAACGCAGCGCCACGTCATGGCGTCGGGTATTATCCGTTTGGCGGAAACAAGAACTCCGGACTGGGTAGGGAAGGGATAGGCTATAGCATAGAGGAGATGACTAGGCTGAAAACGATCGTATACAACTGGAAACCTGCAAAAGTCTGGGCTGACCTAATGAAATAAGCGAAATATGATCACGTCATGTTTAAAGTCGATACATTATCGATGATTTGAATTCCATTAGCCGCAAATGGCGTTTAAGTTGAAAAGTCAAATAGACGATTAATCATTTCACCAAGAGATGCTACAATGATAAAACTTGTACTGCTGAGACATGGCGAGAGCATTTGGAACAAAGAGAACAGGTTCACCGGATGGACTGACGTTGATCTTTCAGAAAGAGGAATTGCAGAAGCGAAAAACGCAGCGACGGTTCTAAAAGAGGGAGGATACACTTTCGATATCGCGTTTACCTCAGTTCTCAAGAGAGCCATTCGAACGTTGTGGATTGTGTTGGACGAGATGGACTTGATGTGGATACCGGTCCACCGTTCATGGAGGTTGAATGAACGACATTATGGGGCTTTGCAGGGACTGAACAAGACAGAGATGTCCACGAAGTATGGAGAAGAACAAGTCTTACTCTGGAGGAGAAGTTACGATATTCGACCTCCAGCTCTTGAGCCCACAGACGAACGCAATCCCGGGAATGATCCCCGATATGAAGAGTTAGAGAGGAACGACGTACCTTTGACTGAGAGCCTAAAAGATACGGTTGCGAGAGTCCTACCGTACTGGCATGATACACTAGAGCCTGCCATAAAATCAGGGAAAAGAACGATCATCTCAGCCCACGGCAACAGTTTACGAGGCCTCGTCAAACACTTCGACAAGATATCAGATGAAGATATCATCAGACTAAACATTCCAACAGGCATCCCACTTGTCTACGAACTTGATAGCCAACTGAAGCCGATCAAACATTACTATCTTGGTGACCCAGACCAAGTCAGAAAAGCAGTCGAATCAGTCGCAACACAAGGAACATCTAGGGGATAATCTGCCGGGTTAATCAGCCACTATTTTTCTGATCTGTTGCTGGGTCTCCTCCGGGCTTTCCATAGCGTTTACGAGGACCCACTCACCACGAACCTGTTACGGATGATGAATGGAGAAGCATGGAGCTAGAAGATCTTCATGATAAACTGAACTACCTGATCATGACGTGCATTGACCAATGAACTAGGCGTCCCACAATCTGTCCAATGTATCCGCAGAACCGTTCTTCCGGCTCTCCCCGAGGGGCAAGTGACTAAATGTGATTTTATATGTCCAACCGCAGTTTGATGCCGCACTATTCTAACCGTCTCCATCTCGATCTGCCTCTCATAGGATTCAATAGTACCCCGGATCAAGTACTATGAGAGTGAGCGATGTGATAGATCTAGTCACAATTGGACACGTCCTAACGGATATTCGAATATTTGTTGATCGTTTTCCGAAACCAGATGAGGAAGCAAAGACCGACAAACTAAGCTTAGGCGGCGGAGGATCAGCTGCTAACGTCGCCGTTGGGGCCTCGCGACTTGGGGTGAAATCCGAATTTGTCGGCGCGATAGGCTTCGACGCGTTCGGCCGAGTCCTTCTGGAAGAGTTGGAACATGAAGGAGTTGAAGTCACTCATGTTAAAGTGCTTGCGGCCATCAATTCAGGTTTAACTCTCTTAGCTGTCAACAGGAAAGGCCAAGTAATAATGTTCGGATACACAGGAGCCAGTGACATGTTATACCCCTCGGATCTGAATGAAAGTTGCATATCTTCCTCAGAGCATGTCCATATTACAGGTCTCTCATTGGATACGGCGGTCGCGGCCGCAAGAATGGCCCGTGAAGCTGGGGTCATCGTATCCTTTGATCCTGGAAGGATTATGTCAAGTCTTGGAATAGCTGAATTGTCTCCTCTTCTGAAGAACGTTCACCAAATTCTACTCAACCATGACGAGGCAAGGCAACTGACTGGCAAACATAGCCTACATGACGCGGCGAGGATTCTCTTTAACGCCGGACCAAAAATTGTGATAATAAAAAGGGGAAGTGAGGGGGTGTTTGCTGCCGGCCCAGACGGCAAGTTCAGTACACCAGTATATGCCGTCAAGGTGGTGGACACAACTGGCGCAGGAGACGCATTCTCCGCAGGTTTTATCACCGCACAGTTAGAAGGCAAGAACCTAAAAGAGTCGGTTGAGTTCGCCAACGCAACTGCGAATCTGAAAATCACGAAAATTGGCGCAAGAGCACTTCCAACACGGAAAGCAGTGGAAAAATTCCTAAGAGTGAACAAAGAGTAAATCCAGTAAACGTATATTTGTCATGTGTCCCTTCAAATCCATTCCGTCTAATGCATTGATCTTCAGAAAGTGGTGTACGTATCCCGCAACGTCACGTCATTTGCTCGTCGTATATTATACTAGAACTGCAATGTTACAAATGTTGTCTTATGTTCGTTTCGAAACTATTTTAATTTGCATAAGTGGTTTATGTATTAAAGAAAACGTGCAAAGATCGTGTACGATGTTTGTAATCTTTCAACAAAACTTCCCACAAGATCTTGAAACCTTATAGGACGCGTCAAGAATTTACCCTTGGATTGCGATGTTGTTAACGAACAAGGAAATACTAGCTTATGCAATGGCTGGAAAGTACGCTGTCGGAGCATTTAACATTCACAACTTGGAAAGCTTACAGGCTGTTGTTACAGCAGCCGAAGAAGAGAACTCACCGGTAATAGTGGCCGTGACTCCAAGCGCGATTAAGTACAGTGGCTTAGCATACCTCGCCCAACTAGTGAAGATGGCTGCGGAAGTCACGCCGGTGCCTATGTCTTTGCACCTAGACCACGGAAAGGATGTTGAAACGGCTGCAAAATGTCTTCGCGCGGGGTTTACGTCAGTTATGATCGATGGCTCTCACATGGACTTTGAAGAGAACATAGCGGCGACAGGAAAGGTGACGGAAATAGCGCATAAGAGCGGGGTGCCGGTTGAGGGAGAATTAGGGAGGCTCGTCAGAGTTGAGGATTCTTCAGTCGAGCAAAAGGAAGCTATACTGACAGACCCAGAAGCCGCCAGACAATTTGTAGAACGGACAAATGTGGATGCGCTTGCAGTGGCCATTGGTACTTCGCATGGCGCTTACAAATTCAAGGGAGAACCGAGACTCGATTTCAAACGCTTAACTGAGATCAAGAAAAGAATCAGTGTTCCGTTGGTTTTGCATGCTGCCTCGGGAGTTCCCGTAGACCTAGTTGAGAAGGCAACTAGATATGGAGCCCAACTTGCAGGAGCAAAAGGCGTACCCGACAAAAGCATACAGCAAGCTATAGGGCTGGGAATAGCGAAGATTAACATAGATACAGATCTACGACTTGCCTTCACAGCTACGGTAAGAGAAGTCTTGACGACAACACCAACGGAGTTTGATCCCAGAAACATTCTGGGACCGGCGAGGGAAGCTATGAAAAAGGTTGTGAAAGATAAAATGCGCTTGTTTGGAAGTTCCCGTAAAGCATAGATAAGCAAGCAATCCTAAGACACCTAAGAGACCTTTCAAGGAACGAAAGCAAGATTATTCTTTTCGTGCCATGGTTGGATCATACAGAGGGTGGCATTATCAAAGCACTCTGAAATAGCTCTTCAATCCTCAGTTTCATCGTGACCAGATCAAAAGAGTTGGGGAATTTCAGGCCCCCTTACGACCTGAAACTTTTCCGCTACTTAGCCCTAGAGAATGTGCATTGGCAAACTCTCGAGGAGGTCCTCGAACATCTCTTCATGTTGTACTTCTTCAGGGAGGATATGCGTTACTAGCTGGTAGGTGACGTGATCTTTTCCAAACGTCATCTTGGTGATCTGGTTGTAGGCGCGCATAGCGCATCTCTCACCGTCCAGTGCATCCTGTAGGAATTGTTTCAAGGGTCTAAGAAAAGAGGTTGTGAAGGTCGTAGCCAATGTGGAGAATGTGTGCTGGATCTTCAGGCGGCTCAATGTATTTGCAGTGAGCCAAGTTATCCCATTCCTTTGGATTTCGTATGGGCAAGCCTTCTAGCTCGAGTATTCGCGAAGCGAGCTCATCGGCGTGTTCCCTCTCTTGCTCCAAGGCTTTCTTTATGGCGTCCATTACTATTGGTGACATTACAAATGGTTCGCGCAGAAGAATTCGGGCTATCGACTTTCATTTGCATATGTTTGACTGTAAGCAAAGGTAAAGGCCGCCCGTCCAGAACGTATCTAAGCGCCTCAAGGTATGTCTCAGGCATGCCGATGTCACACCAGTAACCTTGCAGTTTGTAGCCATATACAGGTTCAATTTTGTGGAGCCATTCGATAAATCTGCCTGGCTGATCGCCGCGGAGACCTCTTTGAATATATTCTCGGATCATCCAAAGAGTTTGGGCCGGAAATAGGTAGATTCCAGTTCCGATCAGGGTCGATGTTGGTCGTTTAGGCTTCCCAATGAAGCTGACTATTCGGTTCTTCTTGTCGAGTTTGACTGTTGAGAACTTAGAAGCTCTTTCAAGTTCTCCAATGTTATGCACGCCGATGACTGGAGATCCTTTTTTCGACATCGTTCCAGTTTACGATATTCCACCATTGATCCACGTACGATCCTCTGTCATTCTTGTACTGTAGATAGTAGGCATGTTCCCATACGTCGACGGTGAGCAGCGGTACACTCCCTTGAATTGCAAGGTTCTGGTGATTCTGAATTTGAAGTGTCATAAGTCGATTCAAGACTGGTTCATAAACCAGAAGACCCCATCCTGAACCTTCAACTTGTTTCGCTGCACTTGATAGTTGTGCTTTGAGTTTCTCGAATGAGCCAAAGCTCTCATTGATCATGTCTGCGAGTTTTCCGCCGGGAGTGCCGCCTCCTTTCGGAGTCATGTTCTGCCAATATAGTGTGTGAAGCATGTGGCCCGAGACGTTGAATGCTAAATCCCTCTCCACAGCTCTTATGTCCATATCCTTGAAGCCAGATTCTCTTCCAGCCTCTAGTTTCTGTAAAGCGGCATTTGCACCGTTAACGTATGCGCTATGATGTTTGTCATGATGGACTCGCAGTATTGCTTCAGAGATGACAGGTTCTAAAGCGTTGTACTTGTAGGGTAGTTCCGGTAGCTCGTATTTGCTCAATCCAATTCAACTCCTTCATGTACCATCAAGATGGATGGCGGATAATTAAGTGTTGGCAAGTCACAAATGTTGATGACTATCGACATGACTGACTTCGCATTGAGCATATAGGAACGAGAAAGAATAGTTGGAAATCTGAACATCTGGGTTGTTCTCACATGTATCAATATGTAGACCCTTGGTTGTTAACTATAGTGACTTACCACTCTTTAAGAACGCATCTACGTCATACATGAGACCGTGACATGTATGTCCGTACCGGATACTAGGAGAATATGAACCTCTGCATCTGTGGAACCTGCCCAACTTTCAAGCAAAGTCCGTTGACTGGTGGATTCTTCTGTGCCAAAGGAAAAGCCAAGGAAAAAGTCAAGAACAAAGGTTGCGTATGCGGTTCCTGCCCAATATTCAAAGAGTTCGGGTTGAAAGATGGAGTCTTCTGCGTCAGTGGCAAGTCACCATAGACTGTTCACAACAATTCTGCTCAATTAGTTTCGAGCCTTTCATCTTGGTCGGGTTCGAACTCACGGAGCATTATGGAGAACCTGCTATCTTTCATGGTTCAACTGAAGACTGTGAGCAAGATGTTTCGAAAACACACAATCATGATGAACAGTTGGGTCTCTGTGCCACATAGAAGATTCTGAGTTGAAAGAAAATGATAGGTGAAAGAGACTCTATCACAAAGAAAAAATATGTTATTGGTCTGCTAGTTGTATTTGCGTCGGCCTACTCTCAGTATCTGTTTAGGAGCCTTGGTCCAGTAATAGGAATACTTCTCGTGTATGGAATCCCATTATTGACGACGACCTACCTTTGGGGGTCGGCAATTGTCAAGAAGGCTTTTCGTCAAATGTACTCTGCAGTGAAGATTGGCATTGGTTTTTTTGGTGCTTTTACCATTATGGGCATAGTTGCGGGTGCGGTAGTCTTCTACATTATGTCAGCTCTTGATCCTTCTGCTGTGAGCCTTTTGCAGAGGCCCAACCCAGTTCTTAACATTTCGCCCGAGTTTGCGTGGGTTATGGTATGGGCTTCGTTTCTAGTTGTAGGGCCAGTTGAAGAGTTCATTTTCAGAGGATTCATCTATGGCGGGTTGCTGAACCTTTTCAACAATCGTCACTGGGTAAGTTTGGGATTTATTTCCTCAATATTGTTCGCTGCGGCGCACCTCTATTACGCATTTGTATATGGAATAGCCTCATTGGTTCAGTTCGTCGATCTAATAGCTTTTGGAATGGCTATGGCGGCCACATACTATCTTTCGGGTGGAAATCTTCTAGCCCCCGCATTGATTCATGGAATGTACGATGCAACGGGATTCATTGGCGTGGCAACATCATTAGATGTTGGGATACTATTGCGAGGACTTATGATACTAGTCAGCATAGTTGTCGCGATTGGACTCTTTGTCCAGAAAATGCGTAAGAAGAAGATAGGCTAGTTCTCGTAATTTTCAACGGTCGAAACGAAACAGGTCCTATTTCTCTAATGCCTTCTAGTTTGCCATCAAGTACAAACTGGTTCCTGTCTATGCAGGTTAGTAACCTCTGTGACTCACCATGATTCATTAGTGTCCACATGCGTCTTTAACTTGCTTCAACAATCACTCAAGTATAGAAGAAGAGGTAGAAAACACCAAATGAGAACGGAGGTAACGATTTCAACGTAGATGAGGTAAGAACCATGACTAAAATAGAGTTTATTTCACTTGAAGATATTCTTGAGATGAAGGCTAACAATCAGAAATACACGCTCGTTGAAGTTTTGTCGGAAGAGGACTATAAAAACGGCCATATTCCCGGAGCCATCAACATACCTTCTGACAAACTGGAGGCTCTTGCAGAAAACCATCTTAAGAAGACTGATACGATAGTGGTGTACTGCGCAAACTACGCCTGCCAAGCAAGCACAAAGGCCGCGCAAATACTGGAGAGAATGGGCTATCGAAAGACACTCGATTTTAAGGCTGGTAAGAGAGGGTGGACCCATGGCGGCCTAGAATTGGAAAAGTCATGAAGATCAGAGAAGTGAAGTCACACTCGCGATAGTGAATGGTCGATGCCGATAGATCCTGATTTTGTGAAGAAACTCAAGAGACCAGAAATTCTGTATGGTTGCTAGGCGAATCTGCCCCTCACGCGTATGCAATTCTATGTGCATGCTACATCAAAGGTTCCTGGGCGCATCCATTCCATCATCTAGTCTTGACAGGAAATCCTTTATCATCCTCAAGGTTAGACCCCAAATGATCTGATCCCGATACTTCATTCCATCCACTTCTAGCTCGCCTTCCGATGTTTTGATGCGTCGCTTAATGAGGGGGATTCTCAATAGATCTCTTATGGGAGCCCAAGTGGCCTCTGCCACCTCATTTTTCTGTAGCGTTAAAACCACTTTGTTTCTTAACAAGGCCACAAATGGAGTCACGATCAAGGGGCGTCTCGCTGAACGGACATTGTTGATCGTTCCGATTAATTCGTGGTCAAGAAGATTGATCCCTACCTCTTCTCGTGCCTCTCGAATGGCAGTGTCTAAAACAGAGATGTCTTGGGCAGCCATGTAGCCTCCCGGAAACGCCATCTGGCCCGACCAAGGATCATCCTGCCTAACCGCTCTTCTAACGAGAAGTAGTGAGATTTCTTCTTCAAGTGAATTAAGTATCAATACGACTGCAGCCCGGTTCATCCGATTAGAGTCGGGTTCTTTCACACGCACGATAGGTTGAAGATGTTTCCTCAGCGTTTCTACTGCAAGTTGATTCAAGATCGAGCGGCAACCAAAGATCGTAGAGTCTCTGAAATAGTTTGATCTCGAACGGTAAAAAGAGTACTTAATATCACTGTATCTACACCTAGAATCAAATGAGGAAAGTCAGCATGAAGACTTTTGTCGTTTATAGTGATATTTCTCCGAAGATTTCAACCGATCCAGAAAGCTGGATTCTAGGAATTCCCAAGATGCTCAGTCAAGCGAAAGTGGAAGATGTGAGGTACAAGACTGCCTACTGCTGCACGTTAGATGGAAAGATAATAGCTGAATTTGAAGGCCCCGATAAAGACGCTGTCAGTAAGGCTCTGACCAAGATAAGAATGCCTTTCACTCTTGTCATGGAAGCGATGAAAGTGAAGAGCCCCCAGGATGTTCCAGGTTCTGGGCCGATAATACCTTAGACTAGGGAAAATGAAAGTCTAGCTTGTGCGGGTTGAGGGATTTATCGAGACACGTCGACAGAAGAATCCGTTACAGAAAACAGTTCAACATAACAATACATTGTGGTAACTTCAGAGTTTCTGGGCGCGGGTTTCTATCCATTTGCCCACTTTCTCCTCTGTCATATTGTCCTCTTCTTCTTGTTTCTTCAGCTTTTTTCGGACCGTTTCTACGAGTTTTTCCGGGTCTATAGGTTTCGTAAAGTAGGCGTCAGCTTCTAAGTTTAGGGATTTAATGGCGTTTTCTGTTGATGGATAACCTGTGATTATAATCTTGGATGTTCGAGGTATGTGGTCGTTAATCAACTTTAGGAGTTCTGTGCCGTCTATGTCTGGAAGCTTAATGTCGAGTAATGCCAAGTTGTAGAACTGAGTTTTGGATTTTTCTATGGCTTCGCGGCCAGTTTCTGCAGTGTCGATATCATAACCTTCTACTTGAAGGATTTTGGTTAAGCTTTCTAGCAAGGATTTGTCGTCGTCAACAATTAGTATACGCTTCTTCTTGAGCATTAGTTCACACCTCTTGTAAGCGGTAATTTAATTGTGAATGTTGAGCCTTTTCCAACCTGGCTCTCGACTAGAATATTGCCATTATGAGCTTCTATTAACCGTTTGCAGACGGGTAATCCAAGCCCTGCTCCCTTAGCCTTAGTCGTGTAGAGTGGAGAGAAGATCCTGTCAATACTCTCTCTCGGTATTCCTACACCTGTATCTCGGATGCTGATGAAAGCGAGGTCGTCTGTTCTGGACGTTCTGATGGTAAGGATTCCTCCACTGGGCATGGCTTGAAACGCGTTGATGATGAGGTTGGTGAATGCACGTCTCATTAACCCCGGATCAACCATAATCTTTGGATGTTCAAATGCCTCGATAGAAACTTGGATGTTCTGAGGAACTTGGATCATCGAAAATGTGTTATCTATAAGCTGGCGTAGGCTGGTTTCGACAAGCTCAGGTTTCAGAGGCTTCGAATAATCCTGCAAATCAGTTACAATCTTGTTCATATATAGGATTTGATCTTCGAGTTCTTTGAACAGTTCGTCTAAGCCAAGTTTCGCCGCAACATCTGAGTATGGATACGATAGATCTTTCGTGACTTTCTTAGCCAAGTACAACCTGTTAATGATAACCTGTAATGGATTCCTAAGGTCGTGTCCAACCATCGCAGCCGCTTCACCAATTGCTGCATACCGCTCAGCCTTTCGAAGGGTCTGCTCCATCTGCTTACGCTCAGTGATGTCGTTGACCAAGGCGTAGAATCCTTTGACTTTCCCTTGTTCATCGAAATCTGGAACATAAGTTGCGTAAATGTAACGTTGTCGACCATCCTTGTAGAGTACTGTGGATTCATAGGTCACTTTCTTTCCTGTCAATGCTTCCGCAACGTATCTCTGAATTGCCTGATAGGCCGTCTCACCCAGTACTTCATTGATGCGCTGTCCAGTAATTTCCGTCCGAGAATGTTGGAACCATTCCTCGTACGCTCTATTATTGAAGCGATAACGCTGCTCCGAATCAACATAGGAAATAAGTGCAGGCAAAGCATCTGTCAGAAGGCGCAGACTCCTCTCGCTTCCCAGCAGCTCTCCAGTTCTCTTTTCAACCAACTCTTCAAGATGCTCGGTGTAACTCGCCAGTTCTTTCTCCATTCGCTTACGCTCAGTGATGTCTGTGCAAGTTCCGATCCATCTAGCATGGCTACCTTTGTCACCACGAAGAGCTACGCCACGTTCCATCCAGTAGCAGTAGCTACCATCTTTTCGCCGCATATGATACTCCTGATCGTAGGTCTCCCCAGTCTTGAAGTGTCGTTCAACTGCGGCCATTACACGATCATGATCGTCTGGATGTAGAGCTTTCTCCCATGCATCTATAGTTCTAGGAAACTCGCCTGGAGCATATCCAAGTTTCTCATCAACATCTCCAAACCAGCTGACAACGCCTGTAACAATATTCCATTCGTTGACCAAGTCACTGGCACTTTGAGCAGCTATACGGAATCGCTCCTCGCTCTTCCGCAGATCGTCTTCCAATCGCTTGCGTTCAGTAATGTCGTAGCTCACTTCCAAGACTAGTGGCGAACCGTCAACATCGCTGAACGGATAGTCATAAGTCATATACGTACGACCGTCAGACCTCTGAGACTCCCATGCTTCAGGCTTTCCCGTATCGAAGACACGGAACGAAGGGCATGGCTCACAAGGTTCCTTACAGTTGTGAAGAACTTCGTAACAGAAACGTCCCCCAGGGTCGCCGAATCGCTCTCTGAAGTAACGATTTGAGAAGCGGATAGAGTAATCTCGGGCGAAGAGGGCAATAACTGCTGGTAACGCATCTAAGAGAGAAAAAAGCCTTCGTCGTTCAACATCGACTCTCTCTTCTATCTGCTTGCGTTCGGTGATGTCTCTTCCGTAGAGATTCACATAACCATAATCTACTACTGGCAAAACATTGAACAAATAGGTTATCTTACCGCATTCAACATCAACACTTCTACTTGATTTACTTCTATACAATTCAGCGACTAGGTCGCACCAAAACTTTGGAGCGTAGTCGCCTGTCTTCTTTCCCCAATTCATTAGTAATGTGTTGCTTGCTTTATTTGCATGAAGAATGACGCCGTTTTTGTCCAATCTTAATATTGGACTTGGATTTTCTGTGGGATATTTCGCTAGGTTTTCAAGTTCCTTTTCCATTTTCTTACGTTCAGTAACATCTATGAAGGACACTACACTTTTTCTAGTTCCTGGAATCGACGAAACAGTTAGTAAAGCATCTATAATATTGCCTTGTTTGTTAATTAGTTTGGATTCATAGGTTCTCGGAGCTGCTTTGGGGTCGACCCTTCGCAGATGATGATATTCTTTCATCTTTTCCAGACGGTCTTTGGCAACGAACTCTGTCCAACTCCGCTTACCCTCCAACTCCTTCTTTGAATAGCCACTGATTCTCTCTAACTCTGCGTTAACCGCTAAAACTGTAGTGTCATCGTCAATAACCAACATTGCAGTACCCGTATTCTCAAATAGGGTATGGTAGAGAGCTTCCGATTCGTGAAGAGCCTTCTCCACATCTCTCTGTTCGCTAACGTCGTGCAACGCGGAGCGTGTGTCATCGTATTCAATCTTTCCCTTATGCGATAGGGTCACGTGGACCCGGTTTTTTCTCACGTCGCGCTTGGTATGGGTCTTACTTCGTTTCCACTTTGGATTCTTCATGTTTCTTCCTACTCTTCAACTCTTGAACATAATCCACAAAACTGAGGTTCTGTTTCTGATCAAGTTCTAGTTGAAGCTTGGAACAGAGATGTTTAATCATCAGCTTCTCCAGAAGATGGGCGTTTGACATGAACAGCATATTCAAACCTGAACTGAAGTCCTCCAGATGAGATGGAATCATTTCCCGTCTCAACCCTTTACGGGTCTCCAAGAATTGATAGATCGTTTTAGCAGTTGGTTCTCCAAAAACCATCTTAAGAACATGATCAACAGTATCCAATAGAACCTGATCGAAATCTTCGTTAATCGCAGACTTACCAGCGTCACCGAAGCCCAAGATGAGCTTCTCCAATATGGTAATGGTATGTTTTGGCATAAAACTGTGCTTCAACGCATGGAATGGACTCATTGAGATGTTACTGATACCAAATCCTTCAGAGGAACAGGGGTACCCGCTAATTAATAGTTGAATCCAATGCAAGAGTGGGATTGGCATAGATTACAACGTGGGAACGGTAACCGCTGGTTCCCTTTCCGGAAACTTGAACTAACGATTGTACTCATGTGAAAAATCCAGAGGGGCAAGCCTCGATATCTAGTGGACTACGGCCCCAATCTTCCACGGTAGTCCACGCACCTCGCGATAAACACATTCATTTCGGGCGTTTCTTGGGCTAAGGTTACTTGTCCGGGTGGTCACAGTTACCAGCTAGTCATTTAGGATCTACGACATTTCTGTTTCACGGCGAAAAAAGATCCGACCATTCATGAAGAGCGTCGATACAGAGCTTATTCAAGTGAATAACAATGTCGAAAGCTTGGCTTAAATTGCCTGATCACATGTTTCCAGGGTCTTTCCAGTAGCTCCACCGCCTCATGCTTTAGACATTGAAAGCATTGAGGACCAAAACGAAATATCGACTTATACGTCTTTTTTGCCGTCCTGTTGTGATGTCGGTGAGATTCTTGCAGATAGAAAGCTGGTCGTTGACTCCGACACTGGTTCCTTCACAGATCAGACCAAAGCTCAACGCAGCTATCTGTCTAGTTGAAGCCGTTGATGAAGCTCTTGAGATGGCGGGCATGCAGATTCCTCCATTGGTCTAGGGTTACTTGGAGAAGAGGTTTCAACTTACGAAAGATCAGATTCCTGCTAGACCGGGCGCCTTCTTAACCGCGATATCAAGCCTCTTCGGAACAGCGTCGAAGTCTTTGGAAGAGAACATTGTGAAAAGATTCTATGAGAAAATGGGAATCCAAACAAAGTCCACTGAGAATTTATCACTTCGGGCAATGTATCTAAAATTGCAGAAAAAATCCAGCCTAAGATCAGCACCTAATGTGCGTTGGATATAGGCATCTATTTTTCTACATTCTTGGTGTACTGTTGTTCTTCAGTCCGTAGCCTGTTGGGTTTCGATGACTCGTTTCAAAGCTTCGGAAACATTCTCCTTCCCCATCGCAACTATGTAGGGTCCTAGCCTCGGGCCTCTCGGCTCTCCAACCAAGATCCTGTAGACTAACTCGAATACTCTCTTCGGTTCCAAATTCCTGCCTTTCGCGATATTAAAGATCGAGTTTTGAACAGTCTTCTCATCCACATCCTTTTCCAAGACTTGCAGCAGATCGCTCAAGGCGAGTCGCTCATTCTCCATAAGCTCAATCTTCGTCTCACCTATTTCATGGAAGTCCGTTGCCCAATTCATCGCGTATTCTACACGTGATCGAAAGTCTTGGGCCAGCACATCTGACGAATGCCCGTACTCCTTCAGTTTCTCTTCGATGTAGGAGAGTTCAGAACCTTTCGGAGCGACCCTTGCCAAGTAGACGAGCAAGTTGTAGGGGATTCGGGTCATCGGTTTCTTGGGAGGCTTGAGAAGCCAGCAGTACTCGTAGATGCCCCTTAGTTTCTGCAGTTCCTTCGGATCCTCTACCTTAATTGCGGATGTGTATACTTTTTCCAGCTCGACAAGTTCATCCACGTATCGTGGGATGTCGATTATCGAGATCTCTCTGGTGCCTACTATTCGTTTGAACATTAACAGAAGCAGGGCTTGGGGAGAACCGTATCTAAACCATACCTGGGGGGTGAATACGTTTCCAGTGGATTTGGAGATCTTTTTGCCTCCTTTGTCCAAGAATAGTTCGTAGCGAACGTGAAACGGTGGCGGGATGTGCATTACTTCTTCCATGATCTTGTCGTTCACTCGTACTGAATCGGCAATATCTTTTCCATAAGCCTCAAAGTTAATCTTCAGTGCAGCCCATCTGGCTGCGAATTCAACCTTCCAACTGAGTTTACCCTCGCCCTTTCTATAGTCCGATTCACCTTCGTACCGGCATCCTTCAAGCCATCGACCACGAAGATCAACCCCCTCACACTTGTAAAGTATCTTTCCCTCTTTTGGCTTCCATTCATGGGCGTGTGTAGTGTAGATTCTTCCACATCGACCGCAGACCGGGAAGTATGGGAGGCGTTCAACATACTTCTCTTGAGCGAGTTCCCGTTGAATAATCTGACCGACCAGTGTTGAATTTGCGAGTATGGTTTCGGTCTGGGCTGTGTAGAGCCCCTGTCTATACGCCTGGGTTGCTGAGATAAACTGGTACTGTATTCCAGACTTGTCTAAGGCGTCTGTGAGAAGTGAACTCATGTGTTCGCCGTAGCTTCCATGGCATGAGAATGGATCTGGTATCGAGGTTACTGGAAAACCTAGATACTTAACCAAGTCTTCTGGGAGACCTGCAGGCACCTTCCTAAGTCCATCCATGTCGTCTGAGAAGGCTATGTACTCAGACTTCCAGCCCAAGTCTTCAGCCGCAAGCTTAACCACGTAGGCTCTTGCACAGTCGGCGAGACTTCCTATGTGGGGGAAGCCTGACGCTCCAAGTCCACTCTCCGCCCTTATCACGTCAGGTTTTCGGTCTAGGCGTTTCTCTCGTTCAAGCATTTCGTAGGCTATTTTATCGATCCAAGTACCCCGACCGATGGCTTTCTTCTCAGACCTATGTTCCATACAGATTTCCTGAATTCATTCAAGTGTTTACTAAGTCAGTTCTTGATCGTAACGTTGAGGCATGAAGTCATGGATTCTCTTAATACTTTTGGCTCCAGAGCAGTTCTCACATCGAGAATAGAGGGAAAAAGTGCAACCAAACGGGCTCCCACCCTTGATGGTCACGTAGATTGTTTTGATTTTGAAAAGTAACAAACATTCTTACGCTTTTTGCCGTATGCAGATGGGTCTTTCATGATTATGAGAAAAGTTTGGGGATTCTTCAGAGTACTATAGAGAGTAAATGAAAGGCTATCCACAATAGAATATCGCCTACAAACGCGTTCAAGATCAAAGCCATCCACGCGAACAGTAGAAGTGGCATGCCGGGTGTAACCCATACCTCTTCTTTCTCGGTTTCAGTCAAGCATTTTCCCAGGTTTTCTACAAGCTCATCCATGTCCGCCTCTGCATTAGCAAAAAGCTTCAATCGCCTGTGAAATCCCACGCCATCTCTTGAGATCTCTTCCATAGGATAGAGGTACACCTTTTCCTAGAGGGTTTCGAAATTGGTTTTGTAACCCGTCAGTAAAGCTATCACTCTCTTCGAAGTTGCAGTCGCTTCAAGATCTTTGAAAAGATCCTTGCTTTTCCTGTATTTCCATTCTAGGTTTTTCAGGACTACGTAGAATATTGTCGAGAGTGATAGGAAATAGGTGGTATAGAGTACGGTCAGAGGGAACATTGGGTTGAATGAGCTCAATAGCGATTCGAAATGAAAAGGATAGGTTGGCAGGGCAACACTGAGGCACATGAATGCCTTGCAGTCAGCTCCACCGAACAGGCCAATGAAGAACATCAGTAATGATAGACCTACCATAACGGCGATCGATATCAATGACATAATTAGTAGCTGCGGACTCAGGAACAACTTGAAGCCTAAGATAGCGGATGCCGCGGGCAGGTAGATTGCCCACACCGAGTTTGGGGCTTCCCTTATCCATAAGTCGGTGTACGCAGAGTAACCGAGAAGAGCCATTGATAGAATGAACCCCATCAGATTGAGGGTTTCGACAGCTATCAATCCTTAGTCTCCACATTCGCTCAATGAGGATCTATAATTAACGGAAATCAGCTTCACAGGATTGTCTTAATTTAAGTATTGTGTCACGTATGTCGCACATTACTAGGCCACAGCAAGATGATTACTATGAGTGAGCTCAGTCAAGTGACGAGCAAAGATGCGGAGCGAGAGGAAGTTGGATAGGCACATTACTGTGCGCATTCCAAGGACTGTAGCAAGCGCGGTGGATGGGTTCCTCGAAACTGATGAAGCGGCTAAGATGGGGTTTGATAGTAAAGCTGATGTGGTTACAGCAGCAATCAGAAACTTACTCACTCAATACGGCTATTATCGTTTCCCAAGTAAAGGAGGAAAATCGGTAAGTTGAGGCTTAAGGATGCCTTAAGCAAACGCAACGAATTCAGCTCACTCAAGAGACCTTTGAAAGACGGTTTCTTCCCTTTGGGAAACAAACTGTCTGCAAATATATCTTCACCACAAATAGTGCATTGGCGAACAAATCCGTGAAACAAAAGAACAACAATATGCGTAATATCTACGTCGACAATACGACGAATCACGAATTCTATTTCCCGGTCATTTGATCAGAATCTGAAGGCACATCTAGGACAAAACGTCGTTTTCGGCGTTATGGCTTCCAGAAGAAGTTTCTCAGCTAGCTTTGAAGCTGAAATGCCTTCTTTTTCAGCTTGAGTTTCAATTCTCTTATGAACCTCCTCTGTAATCGTAATCCTAGGCACTATGGATCCACCTCTCTCCTAGAACAACACTCGACGTGTCATATAGTTGAGCTGAATGTAACCTGTTGGAAAAGGTGAGGGTGACAACCCCGGAAGCTTGAAGCCTATAGAAGACTGGAGCAGCGGCCTTTTGAAGCAATGCAATAGCCCTGACAGGAAGCGGCAAGTTCTTCTTTCAATGTGTTATTGAAACATATCTTGTAGTATAGAGGCAAACAATAAGAATCTGTTCTAGAGAATCGTGAGAGAAAGGATAGCGGTTTTGATTGGAAACTTCGTTTCATGCTGAAGAGTTTGTTGATTCACAAGTGAACGAGATCAAATCTAGAGTAGGCCAGGAGAAGGCTATGATCGCAATCTCGGGAGGGGTAGATAGCACAACCTGCGCCGCGATAATGCACAGAGCGATCGGTTCAAACCTCAAGCCAATCCTGATCGACACAGGATTCATGAGGTTAAACGAACCCGAAAAGGTGCGAAAAGCACTATCCAAACCGCCCCTAACGCTTCCCTTAAGAATCGTAAGGGCGAAACCCAAGTTCATGACGGCACTTCATGGAATCGAGAATGCTGAAGAGAAAAGAAAAGCCTTCAGAGAAACGATCTACAACATACTGGGAGAGAATGCGAGAAGAGAAAAATGCAGATACCTGGTTCAAGGAACGATTGCTCCAGACTGGATTGAAACGAAGGGTGGGATAAAGACTCAACACAACGTCCTAGAACAGTTGGGAATAAGGACGCTTGAAAAGTACGGTTTCACGTTAATAGAACCATTAGCCTCTCTGTACAAGGATCAAGTTAGACAGGTAGCCAGATACCTGAACGTAGGCACGCAATTCTCTGAACGTCAACCCTTCCCCGGACCAGGTCTCGTCGTCAGATGCGTTGGAAAGATCGATTCGAAAAAACTCCATGCCCTTAAGACCGCCACGGAGATCGTTGAGAAAAAACTTGGAGATCATCACCCTCAACAGTACTTTGCTGTTGTTCTGGAGAATCGATTCGAAGATAGCTCATTGAGCAAAGATATTCAAGAATTGACAGCTAGTTCTCTATCCCCGAAACCGGACGAGGTTAATGTTAGAATCTTCCGAGACAAGGCAACAGGCGTAAAGGGAGACGAAAGAGTCTACGGCAAGGTCGCGGGAATAGGCGTCTCAAAGACAAATAGGAAAAGGTTCGGTGAAGACGTTACAAAACTCGTTGAGCTTGAGGGACGGATAACGTCGACGTTCCCTGAACTTGTCCGAGCCCTCTATCTGATCGGGGAACAGGCAAAAGGTTCCAGGTACTCTTTGGTGATCCGAGCCATTAATACGAGAGACTTTATGACAGCAGATGTTACACCCGTGCCATGGAACGTCTTGAACACGTTAGGAAATACGCTTCTCAGAAAGGTGTCAGGCGCATCATCTGTTTACTATGATATTACACCGAAGCCTCCAGCAACGGTAGAGTTCGAGTAGAATGAAATGAAAAAAGGAGATGAGAAGCTTTGACTCTAGTTGTGCCCGTTGTAAATGTTCGTGGACAATATAACCACCTGATCGCTCGGATGTTCCAAGAGCTGGGAGCAAAGAGTGAGCTAATTCCCATGGAGACGACTATTGAAGATCTACAGAGAATGAAAGCTGACGCCCTAGCTGCAGGAGGAGGACCTCAAAGGATTCGAGAAGCCCTCAAAGCAGGCACCTTGGGAAATCTTCCAGTACTCTTCAAACAGGTTACGATCCCTCTTCTATGCATCTGCGTCACACATCAACTGTTAGCTGAAATCTATGGAGGAGAATCTGGAGCTGCGTCTGCCCCAGAATTTGGCCCGATAGAGGTAACCGTAGACAGAGAAGACCAGATACTCTCCGGAATGGGACCAACATTCATTGCTTGGGGATCACATAATGACGAAGTTACCAAGCTGCCACCTAGCTTTGTCAGATTAGCACATTCTGAAAACTGCAAGGTTCAAGCTATGAAACATGAAAACAAAGAGGTATATGGCCTCCAGTTTCACCCCGAGGTCTCACACACAGTAAACGGGAGACTCGTCTTCCGAAATTTCTTGGACATAATGAAGAGGTAACATAAGGGCCAAGGTTTGAAAGGCTTTTTATAGTAATAATCGTCCTACACAGATCCCTCAACCAATTTGGGTAGCTCTTGCCAATGAAGTGGAGTGCCCACATTGTAGCGAAGAGTTCCAATCCCTAACCCAATCCCACATAACTAGAGTATAGGAGAAGCCAATATGCCGATCGAGAAAAGGAAAGCAACAGTTACAATCCTATTAGCCATCTTCGGAATTATCATCGAATGGTTCTACGTAAACTACATGCTTAACCGTGGATTGGAAGACAAGACTGTGAAACTGACAATCGTCCAAAGTAGCCTTCCGTTGGTTATCCTGCCAGCCCTAGGTGCCTTTTTCGTCCTTATAGCATCCTGGGATTACGCCACTGGAAAGACCTTGCCTATCAGAGGTGGACCGGAAACGAAGGGACGAGAAATATCGTTGTGGCTTGGAGCTGCAAAGGCTGCTTCGCTTGTTATAGCTGTATTCGTTACAGCATTGTTTCTTCCATATGCACTTTGGTCAAGTTGGTTCTGGAGTTTTCTAGGTCGATTTTCAGGTTTGACACCCCTATATGAGAACACGGTTGGAATATGGCAGATGAACGCTTTGTGGAAGTATGTAGCATCCCAGAATGTCTCAGCCCTCTTCACAGCTATAATAGCCGTCGTCTATGGTCATAGACCTTCACCGATGAGAAAAATAAAGTAGCAAAAGATATCTGAGCGGAAATTCCTCTCGTATGTTCCAGAAGGACTCCTACGTCACGCTATCCTAAGATGAGATTCTCAATGTCGGACAAATGTGTCCTATGCGAAAAGTCACGTATGTCCTCTTCCGAATTCTGCGGTTTCCACACAGAAATAGATGGAATGATCAAGCGGTCGTACAGACTCTGGTCCGAAGCCTACAATGAAAGACTATCTAATGCCGAGTTTCTCAGAAGAATTCTGAGCCTTTCCGATACGGGTGAAGAAGCGAAGCGAGTCGCAAGTCATTTACTATCAAAGGAGACTGAATCCCTGAATGTCGACTACGCTTCTGATCTGTGAGAAACCCGACGCTGCAAAACGAGTCGCTGAGGCTTTGAGCGACGAAAAGCCTGACCGTTTACTGAAGCATGGGATGCCATATTACGACATATCACATGGCAAGGAGAGGCTGATCGTCTGCCCGGCGCTAGGCCACTTGTACACCGTATCCGCGAAGGCCGAGACGAAGAGAAGTTCCTATCCGATTTGGGACTTCGCGTGGAAACCTAGGCATAAGGTGGAGCGTGGGCAGAAGAGGCTTGAACTCTGGATTCAAGCTATAAACGAGTTATCAGGGCAAGCGGACAAATTCGTAAACGGATGCGATTACGATCTTGAAGGTTCATTGATCGGTTATATGATCCTGAAGTACGCATGTGAAGGTGCGGAATCGAAAGCCAAGAGGATGAAGTTTAGCACTCTGACGAGAAATGATTTACGTTCAGCGTACTCGAACCTGGCGCCAAACCTTGACTTCAACCTAGCCTATGCTGGAATGTGTAGGCATGAGGTCGATTGGCTTTATGGAATAAACCTTTCACGTGCACTTACAACGTCCGCCAACAAGTACGGTGGCGGATACGTTACACTGAGCACAGGTAGAGTTCAAGGTCCGACACTTAGGTCTCTTGTTGAGCGGGAGAAAGAGATTCAAAAATTTGTTCCCCAACCATACTGGACGATCGACGCCAAAGTTAAGATCGATGACAAAGAAGTTTCAGCTGAGTATCAGAGCCAGAAACTCCAGAATATGGAATTAGCGAAACATGTTGTAGATGATTGCCTCGGAAAGACTGGGGTCGTAACTGATCTTAAGACGACTGAGATTCAACTGGCGCCGCCACATCCATTTGATCTCTCAACTCTACAATCTGAGGCTTATCGGGTGTTCGGCATTTCACCCCGCGAGAGTCTATCCATCGCTGAAAGGCTTTACCTCGACGCGCTCATCTCTTACCCGCGGACATCAAGCCAGAGACTACCCCCCAGCATAGGATACCTAGAGATCTTCAACGGCTTAGCAAAGTCCACGCTCTATAACGAGAAATGTCGAAGACTGTTAAGCTCGCCTACCCTGCGACCGTTCGAAGGAGAGAAAACCGATCCAGCACATCCGGCAGTGTACCCGACCGGAACAGTACCAGGGAGAACGCTGGATAAGAGAGTACAAAGAATCTTCGATCTCATAATCAAACGGTTCATGGCAACATTTGCCCAAGCCGCAACAAGAAGAAGCGAACGAGCTACAATAACCCTTCAAAATCACACATTCTACATCCGAGGATCCAGAATCTCAAAAGCCGGCTGGATCGATTTCTACACTCCTTACGTAAAGTTCGAAGAGACCGAACTTCCCCCCATACATGTGGGAAAAGAAGTTTTGTTTCAAAAGGTCACCGCCAACGAAAGATTCACTCAGCCGCCTCCCAGATACAATTCCAGCAGCCTACTTCGTCTTATGGAAGAGCAGGAAATAGGGACAAAAGCAACTCGCGCCGAGATTGTTGACACCCTCTATAAGAGAGGTTACATCAGAGAAGAACGGATGATAGCCTCAACTCTTGCATTCGACGTTATCGAGCTGATGCTAAGGTATTGCCCAAGAATTGTTGACGTTGGCTTCACGAAAGAACTTGAGGGGAAGATGCGAAAGATTGATGTGGGAGAAATTAGGAGAGAAGATGTGGTTCAGGAAGCATCAGAGACTCTGAAGCCAGCCATCGAAGAACTGAAGACAAACGAGTTAGAAATCGCGAAGGTACTGGGCCGGTCAACCAGACTGGCCGCACTCTCTGAAAGAACACTTACAAGTCCATGTCCAATCTGCGGATCAAAACTATACATTCAGAAAAGTAGAACAACTGGAAAAAGGTTTATCACATGTTCACGTACCCAGCTGCCCGAATGCAAGTTCACACTTCCATTGCCACAACTTGGAAAGCTCATCCTCCTTAACAAGAATTGCCCAAAATGTGGGTTCCAGATGGTTCGGACATGGAGTCGAGGCAGAAGACCATTCATTTCATGTTCGAGATGCTACGCCACAAAGGTTCAGAAGCCTGATCAGAAGAACGTATTTATGGACGTGCATGATAACCGCAAGGAAACTCAACCAAGCTTGTAATACACTAGAGAAAGGATGGATTCATAACTAGAGTGGGTTGCGGTGATGGCCATATCTGCGAAACTCTTGACAGCTTTTGGATGGGCTGTCATTGTGCAAGCTATTTTTCTAGTGTTCACGCTTGTTAGACTCTTCACTGCAAAGCAGGTGAGATATAGTCTCAGTGATCTCATCAATCCAAAATTCTACCTGGATCATCCAATCTTCATCGTGCTAGTGGTAATCGCTCCTTTAGTTTTCATAGGCGATCTCATGGTTCTCTCTTCAATTCAATCGATGGGACTTGAAAGACTCGGCGTACAGTCCATAGCAATCTTTCAATCCATTACGGTGATATTCAACTTAGTCCAATTCTTGGTGGTGAGTCTAGCTTTCAGATCTGAAAGGTTTGACGCTACAGATTGGATTCTGCTTGGCTGTTGGGCAGGCCTCATTCTGCTCGGTTCATTAATTGCTTTCGTGTTAATCGATAAGTGGAGTGCTGTTGGAATCGTTCAGACTTCTAGCAGCAACGCACAACGCTAAGATCATCTCCTACATTTTTGTAAACTATTCATGGATGAAAGTCAACCTGAGGATTGAGATTATGTATCCGCTGGCGACTGGGTTGTCGCTTGCACAGGAAACCGTTCTAGCCGTTGCGGCAATTGTCACAGGCTTGATTGGGATTTTCGCGATAGACATATGGATTATCAATATGCTATTCCTCAGGCTTGGAAAACCGATCGCTACTTCACCATCAATAAATGAGTGGCCAAGAATCTCTATTCATTTGCCACTGTACAATGAGGAGAAAGTCGCTTCCCGATTGATCGAAGCCTGTCTGGCGTTTGATTATCCAAGAGAGAACCTAGAGATAATCGTGATTGATGACTCTACAGACGGTACAACAGAGATTGTGAGAACCTATGAGGAAAGATATCCTGATAGAATAAAACTCATTCACAGGACTGCGAGAATTGGCTTCAAAGGTGGAGCTCTGAGCGAAGCCCTCAAGAGAACTAAAGCCGACTTCATAGCAATCTTCGATGCTGATAATGTGCCCCCAAAGAACTTTCTAAAGGCTATGCTGCCTAAACTTATTTCGGATCCTCATCTAGCTTTTGTTGAGGCTAGAAGGAGCCACATAGACGGCGACTCATCGTGGATACTCAGAGGTATGTCTCTTGGACTGGACATCTACGCCTTTGTGGACCAGCGAGTTCGTTCATCAGCCGGTCTGCTGGCACATTTTGGCGGTTCAGGCGGCATCTTTAGGCGACAGGCCATAGAGGAAGTTGGAGGATGGAACGGCGACACGCTTGCGGAGGATCTAGATCTCTCCGTAAGGCTGCAACTGGCCGGATGGAGGTACCTGTACGATCCAACGATAACTAGCCTAGGAGAGATACCTAGAACTTTTGCCACTCTAAAAGGACAACAAAATCGGTGGGCAAAAGGCTACAGTCAATGCTTCAGAAAATACTTCAGTTCAATCGTAAAAAGTAAGAGATTGTCCGCCTTCCAAAAAGTCGAAGCTTTGGTTCATCTCGGAATGTATCTTGTCTTTCCCATCACATTGATTGGAACGATTAACGCGATCATCCAATACCTTGTCTTCCCGCTACCAACGCTCTTCTTTGGACTTTGGGCTGTCCCCAAAGCATTGTTCGCTTATGGAATGTCGCTGGTGATCTCCGCCGCACCCTTGGCATCAACTCTACTAACGATACGCGAGAAGGGGGACCGAAAATATCGAAGGATCCTCTGGCTCGTCTATCTTACGCTTATTCTGTACGGGCTTCTCTTATCCAACACGCGCGCGGTTATTGAAGGACTCATTGGCAAGAAATCGGCATTCTTCAGAACTCCAAAGGGTGGCGTCCAGCCTCGTGCGAAGTAAACTTCTTCGAGCTAAGCAAACCCACCCGAGAATCTCGTCTTAAGCGA
>Ga0315282_10003096_pt1 | contig 30015 bp, 21 predicted proteins | sample YL17G07_20_MG_FD_203693 | JGI IMG/M metagenome (GOLD analysis project Ga0315282, IMG submission 203693) | Sediment microbial communities from Yellowstone Lake, YNP, Wyoming, USA - YL17G07_20 | ecosystem: Environmental > Aquatic > Freshwater > Lake > Sediment | place: USA: Wyoming | collected... | reverse complement strand
GCTTTTTTATAGTCCTCTCCAGAAGGTCAGCGCGAGGCTCTTTTCAGCTCTCAAAAAAGTTCCCCCCTTTTTCCCCGCCATTCCAATTCCCCTGAAAGCTGACACCTTGACCCGCTTGAGATTTCCAACAAATCAACCTGTTTTTTGGGGAAAATCCTGAAACAGAGGTGCGAGGACACTCCGGTGGACGAAGATTGGTCTTCACCGCAATGGCGAGCCATTTTCCAATTGAGGCATGTCTCCAATTCTCCACCGGCAAGCTCGTTTGCGCCATTTGCCGCAAAAAGGTTTTGGCAAGGAGAGGGAAATGGGCTAAGATTTTTCTGGAACTGAAATGTCTTTGATGGCAGATGAAAAGGGCTTAATTGCCCGCATCCGCAAGGGCGAGCGGGAGGCGTGGAATGAGCTGGTGGACAACTATGGCCGGCTGATTTACTACGCCATCCAGCGCACCCTGGAGATGAAGGGCTTGAGGCGCGGCCCCGAGGATGTGCAGGACCTTTTCCAGTCCCTGTTTTTGCATTTGGCCGAGGACAACGGCAGAAGGCTCTTGAGCTACACCGGCAAGCATCAATGCTCGCTCGCCACCTGGATTCGGATGCTCACCATCAACTACACCATTGATTTCATCCGGCGCCAAGCCAAATATTCCTTTCAGGTGGAATTTGAGGAAGTCGCCCCCGAGGAGTTTGAGCGGTCCTGGTTTGAAGGCCCCAAAGACGCGGACGCTCGGCTTGACGAAAAGTCCCGGGAGCAAAAATTGGCCAAACTAATCAGCGAGTTGGACAAGGAGGAGCAGACTTTTTTGCAGCTCTGCCTCTCGGGAATGACGATTAAGGAACTTGCCAAACTATACAAGGCATCGACTGCGAACATTTATTCGCGTTACAGCCGTTTGAAGGAAAAGCTAAAAAAATCAATGTCGGAGAAGGAATAAAATCCCGGGAGCTTTCGTCTATTAAATTACCGAAATCCAAAGGAGTGGGAATGGACATCCTGGAGAAAAAGGTCAAGGAACTGTTAAGCCGGCCAGGCTCGGAAAAGCAGGCTTGCCCGAGCGAGCTTGAGCTTGCGGGCCTGCTCCAAGGGACACTCTCTCCCGAGGAAGAGGCCGGAGCAAAGGGCCATCTGACTCAATGCCCGCAATGTTTGGAAGCGGTGCGGATTGGCCTGGAGCTTGAGGAGGAGATGGCAGGACCGGTTCCGAAGCGGGCCTTGACCAAAGCCAGGTCGGTTTTCAAGCCATCAATGGGAAAAAGAATGGGCTTGCTTGCCTCATCGCTTTTCAGAACCGGCCACGCGCCGCGCGTGGCGCCTTCCTTTGCAGTCAGGGGAACCGAGCTGGCCACGCGCCGCGCGTGGAGCGGCTATGTGCAGGAGCTGGGAATTTTCCGGTGCGAGGTTGAAGTTGAGAAGGTGTATGACGACAAGTTCCAGCTGGTGGTCTGGATTTACGAGCGGTTGAGCAAAAAAACCGTGAGCGGGTTGCGGGTCAGCTGCTACTCTGCAAAGCAGCGCTTCGCTGCGAAGCACGAGCTGCGGGACCAGAGCCGGGAGCTGGAAAGCCTGGTCCTGGAAAAAGGCCGGGCAATTTTTGAGCCGGTTCCCGCAGGAGAATATCTTTTGAAGATAAGCCAAAAGCGCGAACTGCTGGGCGGGCTGATAATCAGAATGAAAGGGGAGGGAAAATGAGCGAGAAGGACGCGAAGGGCCAAAAGGGCGAGGGCAAGGAACTTCATCATTCGGTGGAGACGATTCTCAAGGAGCGGATGCGGCTGGAGGAGGAGCGGCGGAAGCTGGACCAGATGCTCAAGGACAACTATCAGAAGGAGATAGCGGTGATGTTCACGGACCTGAAAGGGTCCACCAGCTTTTTTGAGACCTACGGGGACATCGAAGGCCGGGCCTTGATTGAAAAGCACAACCAGATACTCTTCCCGCTCATCGAGAATTTTGCGGGCAAGGTGGTGAAGACCATCGGCGACGCCATCATGGCCATGTTTGAGGACCCGGAAAAAGCGGTGCTCGCGGCCATTGAAATGCAGAAGTCGCTCTCGGAATACAACCGGACCCTGGACCAGCGCCACAAGGAAATCCACATCCGCATCGGCCTGAATTTCGGTCCGGGGGTGGTTGAGGAAAAGGATGTTTTCGGGGATGCGGTGAATGTTGCGGCCCGGGTGGAGGGCAAGTGCGAGCCGGACCAGATTTTGATCAGCGAGAGCCTGTACCAGGCGGTGCGGCAGAGCGAGGACATCCTTTGCCGGTTCCAGGGCGAGGTTGAGGTCAAGGGCAAAGCCGAGCCGGTCCGGCTCTATCGCGTGATTTACAGCGAGCAGCAGTTGATTGCGGAAGAGGAATTCAAGATGGCCGGGGTGAGGAGGGTGAGGGAGAAGCAGCCTGGAGCGGACATGCTGGTGGAGCTGAACCTATCCAAAGAAGGCGGCAAGCTCAAGGTCAGCGCCCTGGAGCGGAAGCTCGGCCAGGAAAAAACCGTGCAGCAGTACCAGACGGTGAAGGTTAACGAGGAAAGCTTGAGCCAGCTTTGCGGCAAGGTGGTCTCGCTATTGAACCAGGCCAACCGCAGAGGAAAGTTGAGCAAGGAAATCCTGAAGCAGCTGGAAGAGGCGGGCCAGAGCCTTTACGACCAGCTGCTTCCGCGCGAGGCCAAGGAGAAGCTGGAGAAGAGCCAGGCACAAAGCCTCTTGCTCAAGATGGATGACCAGCTTGTGCAAATCCCGTGGGAGCTTTTATACAACGGAGCGGAGTTCCTCTGCATGAGGTTCAACATGGGGAGAATGGTGAGCACCAGGCAGAAGGTGTCCGAGGCCCAAACCAGGAAAATCGCCCACCCGCTCAAGATGATGGTCCTGGCCGACCCGCGCGGGGACCTGCCGGAAAGCGCCCGGGAAGGCGCCCTGCTGCGGGACGAGCTGGACCATTACCCGGATATGGTCAATGTCAATCTCAAGGCGAGCAAGGTGGACAAGAACTACATCCTTAGCCGGGTGCGCGACTACGATTTGGTGCATTACGCCGGCCACGCGGATTACGACGCCCGGAACCCGGCGGAGTCCGGATGGCTGCTCTCGGACGGCAAGCTGCGCGCCGAGGAGGTGGCCAATCTCACGGGCAAGAAGCCCATGCCGGTGCTGGTGTTCGCCAACGGCTGCCAGAGCGGCCAGACCGAGGCGTGGAAAATCTCGGAAAATTACGAGGACCAGATTTTCGGCCTGGCCAATGCCTTCCTGGTCTCGGGCGTGCAGCACTATGTCGGCACCTTCTGGGAAATCCTGGACGAGCCGGGCAGGGAGTTCGCGGTGGCCTTTTACAAGGAGCTTTTTGAAGGGGCGTCAGTGGGAGAGGCGGTGCGCGGGGCAAGGAAGCACCTCATTGACAAGTATGGCGAGGAGACCATTGTCTGGGCCAGCTACATGCTTTACGGGGACCCGAGCTTCAGCTACCTGGCCAAGGCCGAGCCGAGGGCCAAAGAGGAAGCGACCATCTCGGAAGCCAGGTTCCAGCCGGAAGATATGGCTCTGCGCGGAGGAGCCGCGGCCCCGGCCGTGGCGCAGAAGTCAAGCCTGGGCAAATGGGTCGGGATTGCGGCTATTGCGCTTTTGGCCATCGCCGCGGTTGGGTATCTCTTGAAGAGCGGGGTCTCGGTCAAGGTTCCGGAAGACCAGCTTGCCGCGGCCTATGCGCAGCTGGAAAAAGGTGATTTCAAATCCGCGGAGTCAACCTTTGCCGGCCTGTCGGAGAAGCGCGGAGAGGCCAGGGCCAGAGGGTTTGAAGGCCTGGCCGCAGTGGCTTTCTCGAAAAACGATTTGGCATCCGCCAAAGATTATGCCAACAAGGCTCTGGAAATAGACGGCCAGGCGATTTATGCGCATGTCATCCTGGGCAATGCCGCATATAACCAGGGGAACCTGGCTTCCGCAGAGGCAGAATACCGGGCGGGCATTGCCGGACTTAATGGCAAGCCCTGGATGAAGTCAGAGGCTTACAACCGGCTGGGAAGAATTTTCAGCGAGAAGGGCCAGGATAGCATGGCGGTGCAGAACTACCAGTCTGCGGTGAAGGAAGACCCGAAGAATCCGGAGGCATCAATCAACCTCGGCCAGAAGCTGCTCTCCCTGGGCCAGTCAGCCCAGGCGCAGACGGTTTTCAAGCAGGGGATGGAAGCCAATCCCAATAACCAGGCCTTGAGCATGCTCATGGCCGAGGCCTTAAGGCGGTCCCAGGAGGCTGCGCTGGAAAAGGAGCGCGCTGACCAGCTCAACAAGGAAATAAACGACCTGGTGGAGAGGTACAAGCAAGGCAGGGCGGCGGGTGGCCCCGCGCGGCGCGGGGTCAGCCCGGATGAATGGACGAGCCGGCCCATGACGCTCGCGTTCATCGATTTTGAAACCAGGGGGTCCGCAGGGATGATGGAAGGCGAGGACGATTTTCTGAAACTCGCCATCACCAACGCTCTCAAGGACAGCGGCAGGGTTAAGGTGGTGGAGCGGCAAATGATTGACAAGATAGTGCAGGAGCTGAACCTGTCTTCAAGCCAGCTCGCCAACGAAGAGACCCGGCTCCAGCTCGGCAAATTGTTCAGCGCGCGGCTGATTGCGACCGGAAGCATCATTCGCTACGGCGGCAAAATCCAGGTCAGCATCAGATTGATTGAGACCGAGACCAGCGAGGTCAAGGTCGCGGTCACCCCGGACCCGTTCCCGGAAAACGCCTCTCCCTCGGAAATAGCCAACAGCCTGGTCAAGGACCTGCTCGCCAGGCTGGACAACGCATACCCGCTGCGGGGAGAAGTGCTCCAGGTCAACGGCGATGAGATAGTTCTGAACCTCGGCAAAAGCGTGGGGCTTAAAAGCGGGAGCAAGCTGAAGGTGCTGGAGGAAAAAAAAGTTAAGGTCGGAAACAAGCTGTCATCGACCAGAATAGAGGCAGGCGCCGCGGAAGTCACCCGGGTGGAAACAGATATGGGATACGCCAAGGTGACGGAATCCAAGCTGCCGGTCCGGGTGGGGATGAAGGTGGAAGAGGCTGCGGGCCAATAAAAGACTGGCAAAATAGAGTCGAATTAGGCTAAGATAGAACGAAAGGGCGGTTGGATGAGGAAATTTTGGAGTTTGCTGGTTTTTGGGGCGCTTATCTTTTCCGTGTCCGCGCAGGCAGAAAAAACTCCCAAATGCGTCAAAAACGGCATCAAGTTCGGAGTCATCCAGGGGCCTTTCCGGGCCGAGTGGTGGAACTTTCAGGAGCGGGCGGTGAGCTACATTGACGGAAGCTGCTACGAGCCGGCCCTGGCGGATATTGAAAAAGCCATCAAGCTCCGCACCGCCCTGGTCAAGAAGGATTGCGACCAGCGAAGGGCGCGCACTTACGGGATGTGGTTTGTGGATTATTTCGGGCACCGCGAGCGCGGCATCGCCCTGTATCATCTTGGCAGGATCGACGAGGCTCAAAAGGAGCTGGAATTCAGCCTGGCCTGCGTGGAATCCAGCCAGGCCCAATATTACCTGGACCTGGTGCGAAAGAAAAAAATCGAATCCGGCCAGTTAGATAAAACCGCTCCGGAAATGGAAATCGCGTCCCCCCCAAACCAGAGCTACACCAGCCAATCCGAGATAGTGGTCCAGGGGACGGCGCGGGACGACACCCTGGTGAAAGAAATCTGGGTGGGGCCTGAAGCGGTGGTGATTCCGATTTCGGAAAAAGAAATCAAGTTTGCGCAAAAGCTGGTCCTCGCCCCAGGCTGGAACCATTTCAAAATCCGGGCAATAGACCTCACCGGCAAGCAGGCATCTTTGGACTGGTCGGTTTTTCTGGACCAGGAAGGCCCGGAGGTGAGCATCGCGGACATCAAGCCCCTGGCCGGTGCCGAGGTTGAGGTCAGCGGCGAAGTCCTGGACCAGGCGCCGGTGGCCAGGCTTGCCTTCAACAACCAGGAGGTGGCGCTTGAGGCCGGCAAGGCCTTTACCGTGAGACTGAATGTGGCGCCGGAATGGAAAATATTTTTCAAGGCCAGCGATGCGGCCGGGAACTCGACCGAGGGCGTTATTAATCTCATGGGAGGGTCTAAAGGCGCCCGGCTTTTTCAGCCGGTCCGGCAGGCCAGCCTCACGAGTGATATTAATAATTGGCCCGGTCATCCCTTTCCGGCCCATCAAATGCCCTTCAGCGTAGAGATGAGCCGGGTGGGCGAATCCGCGGCCGAGCTGGCCTTCACCGAGCTTTACTGGAACCTGAAGGAAAAATACGACACCTACACGGACAAGGAGCCTCCGGTCATACAGCTTCGCGGGTTCAAAGGCGAGACCACGGTCTATTTCCCGGAGCTTTACCTTGAGGGCCTGGTCTCGGACGGGAGCGTTCTCAAGGAGGTATCGGTCAACAACAAGGGCCTTGTCAAATCGCAGCGCAAAAATATGTTCTTCAACATCATCATCCCGCTCAACCAGGGCGCGAACCGCATCACGATTCGCGCCCTGGACGCAAACGGCAATGTGGGCGAAAAGGTGATTCGCGTGTTCCGGGTGGTGCCGAAAGTCCGTCAGTTGAACGAGCGGATGGTGGTGTCCATGCTCCCCTTCTGCCAGATGGGACAGGGCAGGGAAATAGGAGCCGTGGGATATGACAACCTGATCACCGCGATTGTCAACCAGCATCGCTTCAATTTTGTGGACCGGTCCAAGATTGAAGCCATCGTCCGGGAGCTTAAACTGAACGCGGAGCAGCTCATTGACCCCAACTACACGCTCAAGGTCGGCAAGATGACCAACGCCGAGGGCATGATTATGGGCTATGTCAAGGAATCGCCCGGCTCCATTGAAATCTACGCCCAGCTTGTGGATGTGGAAACCGGAACCATCCTCGCGGAAAAAGACGCTTACAACCAGGACAAAAGCCTGGACGCCCTCAAGTTCCTCACCCGCGGACTCGCTATCAGGCTGCGGGAAAACTTCCCCCTGCTCGAAGGCAAGGTGGTCAAGCTGGACGGGAAAAAAGCGCTCCTGGATATGGGCGCCAATCAGAAAATCCAGCCGGGAATGAAAGTGATTTTTTTCCAGGAGCAGGAGATGAAAGACTTAGACTCGGGACTAAGTCTGGGCAAAACCACGGAGGAGCTTGGTTTGGGGAAAATAATCGAAGTCTATGATAGAATGAGCTTGGCTGAACCAACGGGTAAAGCCGGGAACATCGCCCAGAACCAGGCGGTAATTACCAAATGATAAAGGCCGATGAATGAGCCGATGCGCATGGTTTTTTAATAAAAATTGGAGGGGTTAAGAATGGCGGCTAGAATCAGGCGCGGTGTTCTTTTTCTCTCAATGGTCCTTTTGGCGCTTTCCTCTTCAGCGCAGATCGCTCCCAACTTTTTCACCACCTCGCCTCCCAACCCGGTGGGTTCCGGGGCCAGGGCCATGGGCGTGGGAGGAGCTTTCATTGCCGTGGGGGATGACGCGACCGCGGCCAGCTGGAACCCGGCCTGCCTTATCCAGCTGGAAAAACCCGAGGCCACTTTTGTGCTCTCCGAGGACTTCAGGACCATCGGCGGGAACAATGTGGACCTGTCCGGCGTGAACTACCTTGCGGAATCATATCCCTTCACCATCGGCCAGGTGAACATGATCGTGTCCTTGAACTACCAGCGGCTCTATGACTTTTACTTCAAATACGAATCCGACCAGGTTCCCGATTCTCAATCCGGGTACAGCAATATGGCCGCGCAATTTCTCGGATTCGGCACCGGAGACCCTGCAGACCTGATTGGACAATATAATGTCATCTCCTTGAGCAGGGCATACAACCAAACCCAGCAGGACCTGATCAAGAGTTCCCAGCTCGGAGAGCTGGGAGCAATCTCGCCGGCCTTTGCGCTCCAGATAGTCCCCCAGTTCAGCCTGGGCTTTACCTATAATTTCTGGAAAGACGGCTGGGGCGGAAGGAATCTCCAGCAGAAATACGACCAGAACGCCAGCGGCCTGCACCAGGACGAGTTCGGCCTGGCATGGGATATGAACGGAGACTGCACCTGCAACGGAGGTCAACCCTGCACCGGCAGCGGTTCCACCGTGGAATATGTCGACAACCCGGCCTGCATCGAAGAATATGTGCCGCAATCCGTGGTGGATGATGCTTACGGCGGGCCTGGTATGGGGCCTTCCAATCCCGAGTTGTCCAACATGGCGGATTACACCACCCGGACCATTATTGACCAGCAGACCTCGCTTTCCGGGCAGAATTTCAATGCCGGCTTTCTCTGGGACATCACCGGCAGATGGTCCGTGGGCGGGGTCTATCGCAGCCCCCTGAAACTAAACGCCGACCGCAGAGTAAAATGGTCTTACAGCCAAAGCTCATCGGTCCCGGCCTATAACACACCCGAAAACACCGGCACGGAAAATTACGAGGACCGGGTCTATTTCCCGCCTTCCTACGGGTTGGGCGCCGGCTTCCGCTACTCGGATGCCCTGACCTTTACCGCGGATGTCACGCGAACCGACTGGAACCAGTATCTCTACAAGCCCGAGCACGGCGATAAATTCAGCCTGGTCAACGGCCTGGAAAAATCCAAGGCCGGCGTGGACCCCACCTATACGGCCAGGCTGGGAACGGAATATCTCTTAATCAGGCCCAACTATGTGGTGCCTTTCCGCGCCGGCTTCTTCTACGACCCGGAGCCGGCCAAGAACCATCCGGAGAGCGTGTTCGGCGCAACCATCGGCAGCGGCTTCGCTTACAAATGGCTGATTATGGACCTGACCTATTACTACCGCTGGGGAAATAACATCACCTTGGCCGCCACCTCGGACACTGACCACCAGGAATTGCTGGAAGTCAAGAAAGGCGACCTCTCCCAGCATCAAATCATGCTCTCAACCATCATTCATTTCGAATAAAGGAGCGCCATGAAACCGAGATTCCAAAGAGCGTGTCGGGCCGAGAGGGCCTTTAGTGAGTTAGCAGCCGGATTAACGGGAACACGGGCAAGGCCGAGATGTGGGTCAAGGCCACGCATGCCGGCACGGCCAGCCACCGAGGTCCCGGCCCGCGCAACCATAAATTAAGGAGGAAATTATTGCGTACGAGTACAAAGCAGGCTATAATTAGGACGGCTTAAAATTGGCGGCCGAAGCGTCAATTAAAAAAAGAAGCTTTGGAAGCTCATATTAAAAATATGGCCGAGCAGGGGGGTATGCGGTTAATAGTGCCCTCATATCGAGAAGCCACCCCTGCTATCGTCATATACCGTGAACTACCAACGAAGCTTTTGGCAAAAACAATCAATTCAAAGTCATAGGAAAGAGATTGTAACCATGAATCAAAATCCAGGAAGAAAGTGGCCGGGGTTGTTAGCCGGACTGCTTCTTTTGCTTGCCGGGTTTTCAGCGCACGGCCAGCTAAACATAGGCTTGAGCGTGATGGGCGGAGACCCCAGACCCGCGAACCCGGGACAGGAATTCTATGTTGACTTTTACATTAACCCTCTTGAGACCTTAGACCTCGGCTATTACTATGTGGTGATTCAATATGATAAAAATGCCCTGGAAGTCCTGCGCGTGGAAAAACTGGGAGAGCATGCGGAATTTTACCGCCCCTCTCTGAACCCTGACCCGGTTCACGCCCAATTCTCCCTGGCTGACACCGACATCCAGTACGGGGGCAAATGTCTGCAGTACACGGGCAAGAGGAATCTCGCCCGTGTCTGGATGAGAGCCAGGAAGGACGCCAGCCTGGGAGCCAAAACCGATCTGATAATCATAACCAAGAATACGATTGTAAACGACTGTACCGGAACTGGCTGGTCCTATACCCCAGCCAACGGCTCGGTGGATATTTCGCCGTTTGAGAAAACCACCGCGGACCTTTCACAATACCTGGATGTGGACGCGGACTGGGTCTTGGGTGAGGGAGATGTTGACTATCTTTCCGACCTTGTCAATCGCTACAAATACAATGTGGGAAATAAAGACCAGGTCAAGCTGGGAGGCATCCAGATGGACTTCCGAAGCCATGCCGCAGCCAATGTCTATGACCTGGGAATTGCCGACGCCGTGGCCCGTCCCACCCGCTTTATCCGGAGCGGCACCAACGGCATCTGCAACTCCACTGCGGCCGGGGATGACCTCCAGGAAATCTCCTTAAACCAAGGCTATCCTTACGCCCTCGCCATCCTGCCCGGCCCCAACAATGTCATTAACAGCGCTCCCTCCGGGGATGATACCATCTACGGAATGTTCATCACCACCGGCCCGGACGGCATCGCCCAGACCAGCAAAGCCGGAGACGACATCCAAAATATTCCGGTGGGCCAAGGCGAGCCGAACACCATTTGCATTTCCCCGGGAGCCAACGGCAAGATAGATACTACGCCCCTTTCGGATGATGCCATCTTCCAGATGGCCAAGCCGACCAAGAATATCCTGAACTCAACCTATGTCCCGCCCGGAACACCCGCCCAGCTGCGCTTGGTCTCTCCCACCGCCAAAGAGGTTTATCTGCCCGGCCAGATAGACCTTCCCATCATTGTCCGGGTGGAAGACCAGTATGGAAATCCCAAGCCGGGTATTGCTCCGAATTTCTATATCACCAAGGGCAGAGGTCAGTTTTATTACAACGGCTCTTATTACTCCAGTCTGGAAGCCCAGCCGGTGGATAAATTCCTTAACCTCGGCAATGCTCCGGAAGGCTCCATGGCCGCAGTCCTGCATATGCTCTTGAATGATGACACCGAAGTTGACATCCTGGTCAACGAGGACGCGGAAAAGGGCGTTCCCAACAAACTTGAGACCTACCAGATTTACCATACACCGTCAACGAGTGCTTTTCCCTCATCTATAAACATCTCGGCTGGAAGCACCGTCAGCGTAGGCAATAACCTCAAGGTAAATATAAATGTGCTGGACCAGAAAGGCAGCCTCATTTCAGGCTGGAGCCGCCGTCTCAAACTGATGACCGCCCGCGATTTGGTGAACGGCGGACTCCTGGCTTTGGAGGGAGAGCGGGGAGAATCCATCTTCTTTGACACCTTTGATGTCGGCTTCAAAAAATGGACTGTGACCAGCGAGCCGCAGGGCGGAGTCACGATTGACCCCAAGAGCGATGGCTGGTTCGACCCCAACTCCGTGCTTATAAACCCAGGGGTGACCGGAGAAATGAGCACCCGTTTCAACACCCTGGCCTATGGCGGACAGGCCACGGTTTCTTTCCAATACAAATACCTGACCTCTTCCACCAACTACGGGAGCTGGCTGGAAGTGCAGTACTATGATTACAACCAATCCCAGTGGGTGACCGCCAAAAGAATTGAGGGCCAGGCAATGCTGCAGGACGCCAAACAGGGCTGGATGTGGGATGAAATAACCATCACCGACCCCGCGCCTGAAAAATACGACCTTAGAATAAAATTCAAATTCTATACCCCTAAAAGCGAAATTTTCTATATTGACAATGTCGCGGCCACCGGGTTCAAGAGCATCTTCACCGAAGACCTGGAAAGCTTCTCCGCAGGCGCCAATCCCTATACTTCGGGACATATGGACTGGTCAGCTTTTATCAACACCGGCGCGGACGGGCTGTCCGAAACCAAGGTCAAGGGAGACGATGTTGCGGAAATAGAGCCAGACCTGGGCTTGCCCAATATGACCTGCATCCTGCCGGGACCCGACAAGAGTATGGATTCCAAACTCGGCGGCGACGACCAATTTTTGGACAACAAAATCAACTCCGGCGCCAACGGCATCTGCGAGAGCGGAGTGCTTGGCGATGACTTTGAACTCATCCCCAAGGGTCAGGGGTACCCGTTTGCCCGCTCCATCAATCCGGGCAACAACCAGACCCTGGAGAGCAGCGCCGGCAAGGATGATGAAAAGGTCAATCCGATTGGGCCGAATCCCTCGGTCCTGGTCAAATCCGGCACCGGCGCCAATGGCAGCAGCAAATATCTCTTCATCGGACGCTCCGTGGCATCCGTCGGCAACATTGCCGCATACGCCGTTCAGAAAAAACTGGACCTCGGCGACTATCGCACCGCTTATCTGACCTTCTATTCGCAAAGCGTGGGATTGTCGGACGCCACCCAGCCGCGCAAAGAATTTGTCTGCGAGGTCAGTGACAATGAGGGCAAGACCTGGGTCCCGGTCTGGGATTTCGAAGGCGTGGACCACGCCTGGACCTATCACAAGATCAAGCTGCATGACGACCCCCGTTTCCGCCTGGTCAACGGCTTGATTATTCGCTGGCGTGCCACCATGGATAATACCGAGGCGAATGATGCCGCCTACATCGATGAGATAAAGGTCTACGGCAGCAGCGGAGAGCCTGACCTCCAGACCTCGGAAATCATCGATAACGGAAAGGGACAATACTACACCTATGTGAAAACCTACCAGCCCGGCACCTACGATCTGGCCGCGGTCTATGTCCCGGTGTCTTACAACATTGAATACAAGGATTTCATTGTCATCTCCAACTATGTCAAAATCACTGCCTCCTCCTTTCAAATCGACCCCAGCACGGTCATGATTTATCCCCAAAACTTCTCCCTCAACGCCTGCGAACGGATGAATTACCTGGTGCTGGGAAAAAAGGTCAAGACCCAGGGCTACACGGATTTGACCAGCCTCTATCGGCTGGAGACCCATGGGCCGGCGCACATGGTCGCTCCTGGTCAGCTTCAGGCTGAATGTTTTTCCACCGGAACCACCAGCAACAAATCCAAACTCTTCATCCGGGCCGTGCCCCTGGTGCCCGGCATGGAGGACCCCGCCGGGGAAGGCGAGGCGGTGCAAACCGGAGTGTTGAGCGGCAAAGTTCTAACCCCCTCCTATACCAACGCCGCAAACGCTCCCGTGGTCCTGGATATGGGCAGCGACAGCAAAATCTACACCAAATCAGATAGCAGCGGCTTCTACATGCTCGCCTCGGTGCCCACCGGCTCCAACTACTCCATGAGCGCCATGAAAACAGGATACAAGCTTATAACCAAGACCGGTGTCAGTGTCAGCGCCGGAACCGACACATCCATTACCCTTAAATTGCAGAGCGGAGCAGACTGCGACGGCGATGGAACCGCGGATACCGCGGACACCGACGACGATAATGAAGGTTCGAGCGACAGCCAGGAAACTTCAAGAGGCACCAATCTCTGCGACCCGGACACAGACCATGACGGAGTGTCAGATGCGCTTGATGAATTCCCGAACGACCCGGCTGAAACCGTGGACACCGACCACGACGGCATCGGCGACAATGCCGACACCGATGATGATGGTGACGGACTCTCCGATGTCGAAGAGAACTCGCTCGGCTCGGATGGATACATCACCAACCCCAAGAACCCGGACACCGACGGCGGAGGCCTGAACGACTACCAGGAATATGTCCAGCACAAAGACCCGACCAATCCGGCGGATGACATGATTGCAGACACCGACGGCGACGGCCTTTACAACTCGATTGAGCAGGGCGGCGGCGCCTGCGGCGTGGCCTGGAGCGACACCAATACCAAATCAAATTACAACAGCACTGACACCGACGGCGACGGTCTTGGTGATTATGCTGAACTAAAAACTTATAGGTCCAACCCTTCCTGCAGCGACACTGACGGCGATGCGGTATTGGACAACATCGAGGTTGCCCATCCCTGCTCCTCCCCCCTGGATAACCGCTGGCTGCATTCCGACACGGACGGCGACGGGCTGAACGACGGCCAGGAAGACCTGAACCATGACGGCCTGCTGGACACCGGCGAGACCGACCCCTGCAACCCGGATACCGATAGCGATGCCATGCCGGACGGATGGGAATCGGCCAACGGCCTGAATCCCCGCGCCAACGATGCCGCCCTGGACCCGGACAATGATTACCTCAATAACCTTTCCGAATACATCGCCGGAACCAATCCTCAAGACCCGGACACGGACAACGGCGGCGAGTTGGACGGTCTTGAGGTGGCTGCCGGCCGCGACCCGGTGGACAACCCGGATGACGACCAGCCCACTGTAAATATCGGAACCGGTTCCACCACCTGGGTCGCGCCTCTGGGAAGCCTCTACCATGATGAGCGGACCCAGGTGATTTACCTGGCCTCCGAGCTGGGCATGAGCGGCTCCATCAAGTCCCTGGCCTTGAACATCACCACGCTTCCGGGCGCCACGGTTTTCAATAATTTCACCATCCGGATGAAGCACACCACCATGAGCGCATATCCCGGCAGCCCCTCCTGGGAAGGCTCGGCCTGGACCACGGTTTATCAGGCTAATCTTCCGCAGATAACCTCAACCGGATGGTACACCTTCACTTTCACCACCCCCTTCAGCTATAACGGCACGGACAATCTGCTGGTGGACTTCAGCTTCAATAATTCGGTTTACACGACCGACGGTAAGGTCAAGGCCAGCCAGCCCGGCGGCAACCGCTCCATCTATTACCAGACTGACAGCGGCTTTGGCGACCCGCTGACCTGGTCCGGGACAAGCAATCCCAGCCCGATTGTCAGAACCTATGTTCCGGATTTGCAACTGGTCATCGACCCCGGAGATTCGGACAGCGACGGCCTGCACGATGCCTGGGAGATAGGGATCGGCACTGACCCTCACAACCCGGACAGCGACAGCGACGGCTTGAACGACGGCCAGGAAGTGACCGTATATTTCACCGACCCGCTCAATCCGGACACCGACGGAGACTACATGCCGGACGGATGGGAAGTGAGTTACAACCTGAACCCGCTCCTGGCCTCTGACGCCGCCACCGATGCCGACAGCGACGGAAGGCGCAACCTGGACGAATATCTCCGCGGGTTTGACCCCAAGACCGCGGAGCCTGACTGCGGGGAAGGGGTTTACTGCTTTGCCGACACCGATGACAACGGCGCAATCGGCATTCCGGATTACACCGGCCTGGGAACCAAGCTCCAGAATCCCGAAACCACCTTCACCCAAGTTTATCCGCAAAACGGAGACAACTTGGACCTGGACGGCAACGGCGGTCTGGGCATTCCGGATTATACCCTGATGGGCGCCCTGGTCACTAACAGCTTGGGCGGAGAGCTTCCCGGCCAAGCGGATTCGGTTCAGCTCCAGACCTCCCTGACCCCGACCATCACGGTAGGACAGGGCACCACCATCACCGTGGATTTGCCTTCAGCCCCGACCCAGGGGGCCAGGCCGCGCGCCGGCTATGGGGTGATTTTTTATGTGACCGGCAGCACGGGCGGCGGGGCCGGAGAGTTCTGGGGCGGGGATGGCGCGAGCAGCTTGCATCCGGGAGGAAGGTATTGTGTGACCGGGCGGATCAACGAGGACTTGGGCCGGGCGTCAATCTGGTTCCTTGCCACTCACACCGGCACGGTCACGGTTCAGGCCGAGGTCCCGGCCAATGCCGGCAAGCACACCAAACAGGGGCAGCTGGCAGCGCCGGTGACTGTTACCATCAACTGAATTTTTATTGCCACTAATATAGTTAGAGGCAAAAAACCTTGACTGCCAAATGGGCGAGCAGCTGACAAGACTCAAGGATAAAAAGGGCAAACAGACGCGCCAAAAAATTCTCGAGGCGTCTTTGGAGCTTTTTGCCCGCCAGGGCTTCCACAAGACCTCCATCACTCAAATCGTGGCCGCCTCCGGCAGCTACCGCAGCGCCATTGAATGGCATTTCGGGGGCAAGGATGGGCTTTTGCTCGCGGTGCTCGATTATTATTTTGAGCAAAAATTCATCCAGGACATCAAGGGCCGCTGGGAGAATTTTCTGGGCACCCCTCACAGCTTTGACGGGAACAGCGTGTTCAGCTTCTTTTTTAAGGAAATAATGGACCTGCTCCAGGCCAATCTCGGCATTAGTCTCGCGCTCTTCACCTTGACCTTTGAACAAATGCACCAGGACCAGAAGGTGGGCGAGCGGGTGCAGCGCGCCTGGGCAAGAATCATAGAAACCTTCACCTGGGTGGTGGAGCTGGGGCAGAAGGACGGCCTGATTGAGCCTTCCGCAGACCCGGGAGCGCTGGCGAGAAACATCATCGCCCTGGGCCAGGGTCTGTTCATGCAATGGTATCTTAATCCCTCTGATGAAATTGCCCGGCAGAACATCGCGCACTTCTTGCAGGGACTGAAGACTTACCTCAAAATCCCGGTTCCGGAAAAGCCCGAGTTTTAGCCCGCCCAGGTTTTCAGGGGCAGGCCCGAAAGACCGCGGCTCAAATTTCGTTGATGGCAATGACCAGAGCCGGCTTCCTGGCCAGACGGCGCTTGAAATATCTTCTCAATTCGGCTCGCAATTGTTCTTCCATTTCCGGAAGTGAATGTTTCTCCTGCTTCAATAACCAGTCAATTTTTTCCTCGCAGCGAACCCCAGCCTCATCCAAAAGAGCGGCCCTGTCCTTTTCACCCTTCACGCCCGCGGATTCCACCCGCACCGGAGACAGCCTCTGCCTGTGCATTCTGTTCAGGCTCACGCTTACCACCACCACTCCCGCGCCCGCGAGCTTAAGCCTTTCCTTCAGAACCTGTAAAGGCACTTCCGAACGGACGCTGTCCAGGTATTCCGGCTCCAGTTTGACTTTTTCCACCACCCTGGCCCGGTGGTCGGCAAATTCCAGCATCATCCCATCCTCCACCACCAGGCACTGCTCCTCTTTCAGGCCGTTCTGCACAGCCAACTGCTTGTGCTTGACCAGGTGCCGGTATTCGCCGTGGATGGGGATGAAGAACCGGGGCTTGACCAGACTCATCACGAATTTCAACTCCTCCTGGCTGGCATGGCCGCTGCAATGAATCTCGCTGACCGTTTCATAAAAAACCTCGGCGCCCTGGCGGTATAATTCGTTGATCAGGTTTTGAATCGCGCGCTCGTTCCCGGGAATGAACTTGCTGGAAAAAATCACCGTGTCTCCGGGAAGAATTTTAAGCTGCTTATGCATTCCTCTCACCATCCTGGCCAGCGCGCTCAAAGGCTCGCCCTGGGACCCGGTCGTTATCACCACCAGCTTTTCGCCCGCCATGCTTTTGGCCTGGCCGGGAGAAACCAGGATGTGAGAGGGAATGGAAAGGTAGCCCAGTTCCTGGGCAATCCTGGTGTTGGCCTCCATGCTCCGGCCCGTGATCATAACCTTGCGGCCCAGGGTATGAGCCGCGTCCATCACCTGCTGAATCCGGTGAATATGGCTGGCAAAAAGCGCCACGATGATTCGCCCGCTGGACTTCTCAAAAATCTCATATAACGCCTTTCCCACCTCGCGCTCGCTCGGGGTGTATCCCGCCTGCTCCACATTGGTGCTGTCCGAGAAAAAGGCCAGCACCCCCTCCTCCCCCAGACGCGCCAGCGCGTTCAGGTCCATGCGCCTGCCGTCAACCGGAGTGGGGTCAAGCTTGAAATCCCCGGAATGAAGAATAATGCCCTGCTCGGTCCGGAGCGCGATGGCCACCACATCCGCGATGGAATGGCTGGACTGGATGAACTCAACCTCAAACCCGCCAATCTTCCGCCGCTCCCCGGCCGCAACCTCCATCAGCCGGGTTTTTCTCAACAGCTTGCGCTCGCGCAGTTTTTCCTGGACCAGCGCCAGGGTGAGACGGGTGGCGTAAACCGGGACATCGACTGCGCGGAGCAGGAAGGGAAGCGCGCCGATGTGGTCTTCGTGGCCGTGGGTGAGGAGCACGGCCTTGAGCTGGTCCTTTCTTGATATCACCCAGCTCAAGTCCGGAATCATGACCTCCACGCCCAGGACCTGGTCTTCGGGAAAATCCATTCCGCAATCGATGAGCAGCAACTCGCCCCGCTGCTCAAAGACCATGCAGTTCAGGCCGATCTCGCCGGCACCGCCCAGGACCAGGACCCGGACAGGCGCTTTGGGCTTTTCCCCTTCCTTGACCTTGACCGTCAAATCACTCCCTCCTGCCGGAACCGGGAAATATCCTCTCCGGAATAACCAAGCTCCTTCAATATGCTCTCCGTGTTCGCCCCTCTTTTCGGCGCCGGCCCGGGTCTATCCTTTTCCGCACCCGCCATCCTCACCGGCGAACGCACCACTCGGAACCTGGTTCCCGGTTTGCCCTCAAGCTCAACCAGGGTTTCCCGCGCCTGAATCTGCGGGTCGTTTTCTATTTCCGAGAATTTTCGCACCGGCTCCAGGCACAGGTCAGGCGCCCGGGCCATCAGTTCCTCCCATTCCTTGAGCGGCCGCGAGGCGAACAGCTCCGCGATTTCTTTTTTCAACTTCTTGTGCTCCTGGCCGTCCCCCAGGAGACGCAACTCCCAATCCGGCCTGGCCACTGCCTTGCAGAAATTGGCCCAGAATTTCCCCTCCAGCGCCGCCAGGCTCAACCATCTTCCGTCCCTGGTTTGGTAAAGGTGGTAGTTGGGAAGCAGGCCGTTGAGTTCCATCCCTGCAGGCCCGGGCTGCCTCTGGGTGCGGAAGAATTCGGAGAGATGCGGTCCGAGCAGGCTAAGGGCTGACTCGAAAATAGAGACATCGATTTTCACGGCCTCGCCACGCGTCCTCGCCTGGTTCAGGCCGGCGAGAATGGCTATCGCGAGGTAAAGCCCTCCCACCTGGTCCGCGACCTGCACCCCGGGAATGGCCAGCTCTCCGTCCTCGGCGCCGGTGACGCCCTCGATGCCGGCGAGCGAGAGGTAGTTCAAGTCATGCCCGGCCTTGTCCGCATAAGGCCCGTCGGCCCCATACCCGGAAAGCGAGGCATAAACTATTTTCGGATTATGCTTCCGGCATGGCTCAAAGCCCACTCCCAGCTTGTCCATCACTCCGGGACGGAACTGCTCCGCCACCGCCTCCGCGCTCTCAACCAGCCGGAAAAAAATTTCTTTCCCCGCCAGCTTCTTCAAATTCAGGCTCACGCTCTTTTTCCCGCGGTTGATGCTTGCGAAAAATCCCGAAAGGCTCCGCGCCCAGTCATCCTCCAGCGGAGATTCAACCTTGACCACCTCCGCTCCCAAATCAGCCAGCACCGTGGTTCCAAAAGGCCCGGGCAAAAGACGGGTGAGGTCAACGATTCTTATGTTCGAAAGCGCTCCCAAATTTTTTCCCGCTAACCTGATTTTGGCAAAAGACCGCCAATTGTCAACAAACCCGGAACAGGCCTCGGTTGCCTCTGTTGGATTTTGCTCTTGCAAAATGGCGGCAAATGGGGTATGCTGTAGGATTATGCAGCAGCCACAGGAGGATAGATGCCGGAAGAAAAGCCCCAGGGCGAAGTGATAATGATGGGCAAGCGGGAGAAGGTTCCGGGCTGGAAAGGCGAATTGTTCGTGGAGATTGTCAAGCTCCAGGATGCCAAGAGCGTCAAATACCAGGTCTTGTGCGACTCTACTAACCCCGGGGATTTGCAGGACCTTCCGGAAACCAAAATCTTCGAAAACAAAATGGAGGCGCTAAGCTATGCGATGGAAATGGAACGAAGCAAGTCCAAGTGGAAAGTGGTCAAGAGGGAATAGGCTGCTTTTCGGCGGCACCAAGGTCAATGTCATAATCGGGCTGCTCGCCCTGGTGGCCATCGGCTGGGCCGTGGCCATGTTCAGCCGGCCCTACCTGCGGCAGTCAAAATTTGAGCACATGATGGGGGATGAAATGCGCGAGGTGGCCAAGACCAATGACCCCGAAGCCATGATTACAAATCTAATCACCGATGCCCAAACCCTGGGCCTGCCCCTGCTCACCCGCGATGATTTCTTTTTTGAGGGCGGAAAGGGCAAGCCCTCTCTCCTGCGCGTCAAATACACCGAAAAGATAAGGCTCTTTGACGACAAGTGGTATGTCATCCCCATGGTCGCGGAAAAAGAGCTGAACATCCCCCTTGAAGCGCCTCCCTAGCACCGCTCATTTTCATGATTATATTTGGCGCATGACCACTATGGGATTGCGCGTCGCATCCCCTCAAGCTTGAGCGCCGTGAACCGCGAGGCATCCCCAAAGGAGCGGGCATGAAAAAAATTTTCACTGCGGCGCTTTTGAGTTGGGTATTGCTCTGGCCCGTTAATTGCGGCAACCATGAGTCCTTGTTCCCGGAATCCAATCCCCCGGAGCTCTCGCAAGAAGATAATTTTGGCGCGAAAATCGCTGTAATCGGCGACACGCGCAGTGGCGGAGACAATTTTAAGAACCTGGAGAATGACATTGCCGATATCCAGCCCCGGCCGGACCTGGTGGCTCATACCGGGGATATAATCAATGACCCCGGCAGCGGCATGGAATGGGAAGGTTTCAAAAAGGATGCCTCGCTTCTCCTGGACCATTTCCCCTTTTATCCCGTTCCCGGCAACCATGATGTGGAGGACCAGGCCAGCCAGGAATTGTATCAATATGAATTTCCCGCGCCGGTCAATAACCTCTATTATGAGCTGGCCCTGGGCGATGTCCTCCTCATTTTCCTCGATACCGAGTTGCCCGGCGAAAAGGAAAAGATAATCAATCAGCAGTTTGACTGGCTGAAAAACCTGCTGGAACAAGAAGGCCCGAACTTCAAATACCGCCTGGCTTTTCTCCACCGGCCCCTGTTCCCCAGTGCCGAGCACCAAGGCCAATCCCTGGACAAATATCCCGAACTCCGCGACCGGCTCCACCAGCTCTTCGTCACCAGCAATGTCCAGCTCGTCTTCCTCGGCCACGAGCATATCTACGACCGCCGCCAGGTCGATACCGTGACCTATGTCACCAGCGGCGGAGGAGGCGCTCCCCTGCCCGACGACCCCAGGGCCTTCTATGAATATGTCTTTGTCGAGGAAACCGGCTCTGGGCTTCAGGGATATTGCTTCTCCGTGGACGGCGACCTCAAAGACCAGTTCACTATACCGTAATAACTATGCGAGCCGTCTTGCGGCGATTCCCGCTTCCAGCGGGGCGAAGCAGGAAGCTCGCTCGCACGGAAGGCGAAAAAAACGCGCAAATTTTCTTGACTGCGGCCGCGGGATACATCAAACTGGCGCATTGAAAAGCAACTCAACAATAATTATACTGATAATGAGGGTAACGACAAGAGTCAATGATGTCCGAAGTTCACGAGCACTCGCATAGTTCCTGCGAGACATTAGCCGACCTGGTCCTGCAAAACACCCGGCAGTCTGTTGCTAAATGCTACCAGTGCGCCAAGTGCTCGGCCGGGTGCCCGCTGGCTTTAGAAATGGACTATGCTCCCAGCCAGCTCCTGCACATGGTCCAGCTCGGGCTCCCGAATTTTGACGAGCGGGCGCTCAAATCCCTGACCATCTGGCTCTGCCTGGCCTGCGAGAGCTGCGCCGCGAGGTGCCCGAAGGAAGTTGAGCTGCCCAAAATCATGGACTTTTTGCGGCAGGAGTCCCTCCGCCGCGGACTCGCCCATCCCAAGGCCAAAAATATCATCGCCTTTCACAAGGCTTTCCTCGACTCGGTGGAAAACCTGGGCAGGCTTTATGAAATCGGCATGATTGCAGATTACAAGGCGCGCAACCCCAAAAGCGCCTTGCAGGACATATTGACCGCTCCCAAGATGTTCACCCGCGGCAAGCTCAAACTCCTGCCCCACCTGATGAAGGGCCGGTCCCAGGTGAAGAAAATTTTCACCAGGACCAAGAGGAAGGGCAAGCCATGAATTTCGGATATTTCCCGGGATGCAGCCTGCTCGGGTCCGCGCGCGAGTTTGACGAGTCGCTCCATGCCGTGGCGCGCGCCCTGGACATTCATCTCCAGGAAATACCGGACTGGAACTGCTGCGGGTCAACCGCGGCCCACAACCTTAGCCGGCTGCTTGCGCTGGCGCTTCCCGCGCGCATCCTCGCGCTTGCGGAAAAGGCCGGCTTGAACGAGGTGCTGGTGCCGTGCTCGGCCTGCTACAGCCGTTTGATTATGGCCCGGCACGAGCTTATCCAAGACGAGGCGCTGCGCAGCCAGGTGAGCGAGCTGATTGAGATGGAGTTCAAGGGCACGGCCAGAGTGCTGAACATCCTGGAGGCGCTGACCAAAGTTTTCGCGGAACCCCAGGCCATCAAGCTCGCCAAACCGTTTGAGCGCAAGGTCGCCTGTTATTACGGCTGTCTTTTGGTGCGGCCGGCCAAGGTGGTCAATTTTGACCGGCCCGAAGACCCGCAGTCCATGGACGCGCTGATGAAAAAAATCGGCGCCACCCCCATTGACTGGCCGCACAAGGTCGAGTGCTGCGGCGCCGGCCTGAACATCTCCCGCACCGACCTGGTCTGCAAGCTCTCCGGAAAAATAATCGACACGGCTGAAAAACGCGGAGCCGAGGCCCTCATCGTGGCCTGCCCCATGTGCCACGCCAACCTGGACATGCGCCGGGCGGAGATTGAGAAATATATGGGCCGCAACTATTCGCTCCCCGTGCTTTATATCACCCAGGCCATCGGCCTGGCGCTCGGAATCGATGAGAAGGAGCTTGGACTCCAGCGCCACCTGGTGCCGGTGGTTTTCGCGGAAAAGACCAGGCCGCAGGCCGAGCCGGCCCAGGCTCAACCCGGGCAGCCCTCGGAAAAGGCGGAGGACTGAAATGTCCCGCATCGGAGTCTTCGTCTGCCACTGCGGAGAAAACATCGCCGCCACCGTTGACCCGGCCAGGGTCGCGGAAGCCGCATCCAAGATGCCGGGAGTGGTTTATGCAATTGACTACAACTATATGTGCTCGGACCCGGGCCAGAACCTTATCAAGGACGCCATCAAGGAAAAGAAGCTGACCGGCGTGGTGGTCGCAGCCTGCTCTCCGAGGATGCACGAGCCGACCTTTAGAAACGCCGCGGCCGAGGCCGGGCTTAACCCCTTCCTCTGCGAAATGGCCAACATCCGAGAGCACTGCTCCTGGGTGCACGAAAAGTCAGAGGCCACTACCCAGAAGGCTATTGAGCTTGTGTCTATAATGGTGGAGAAGGTCAAGCGCAACAAGCCGCTCTATCCCATCAAGGTGCCGATCACCAAGACCGCGCTCGTGCTCGGAGGCGGCATTGCCGGCATCCAGGCCAGCCTGGATATTGCCAATGCCGGGCACAAGGTGCTCCTGGTGGAAAAGTCCCCGTCCATCGGCGGGCACATGGCCCAGCTCTCCGAGACCTTCCCCACCCTGGACTGCTCGCAGTGCATCCTGACTCCGAGGATGGTTGAGGTTGCGCGCCATCCGAACATCACGCTCTACACCTATTCCGAGCTGGAGAGCGTTTCCGGCTTCATCGGCAATTTCAAGGTCAAGATTCGGAAGAAGGCGCGGGGCATAGACGAGAAGCTCTGCACCGGCTGCGGGGTGTGCATGCAGAAATGTCCGCAGAAAAAAATCCCAAGCGAGTTTGACGCCGGCCTGGGCAAAAGGCCAGCCATCTATGTCCCGTTCCCGCAGGCGGTTCCCAACAAGCCGGTGATCGACCGCGCGGCCTGCACCTATTATAAAAAGGGAAAGTGCCGCGTGTGCGAGAAGTTCTGCGAGAAAAAAGCCCTCCGCCTGGACCAGAAGGATGAAATCATCGAGGCCGATGTGGGCGCGATTGTGGCCGCAACCGGCTTTGACATCAAAGGAACCGACTTCTTCCCCGAATACGGATTCGGGAAATACCAGGATGTGATAACCGGCCTGCAGTTCGAGCGGCTGGCCTCGGCCTCGGGCCCGACCCTCGGAGCCATCAAGCGCCCGTCCGACGGCAAGACCCCGGAGACCATCGTGTTCATCGCCTGCGCCGGCTCCCGCGACCCGGCCAAAGGCATTGATTACTGCTCGAAAATCTGCTGCATGTACACGGCCAAGCACGCCATGCTTTACAAGCACAAGGTGCACGGAGGCCAGGCCTATGTCTTTTACATGGACATCCGCGCCGGCGGCAAGATGTATGAGGAATTCGTGCGCCGGGCCATTGAGGAAGACGGCGTGAAATATATCCGTGGACGGGTGTCGAGGATTTACGAGGAAGACGGCAGGCTGGTTGTGAAGGGCGCGGACAGCCTGCTCGGGGGCGAGCCGCTCGAGATCAAGGCCGATCTGGTGGTGCTGGCGACCGCGATGGTGGCGAACGCGGACGCCGAGGACCTGGCCCAGAAGCTCAAGGTCAGCTATGACCCCTATCATTTCCTGTCCGAGGCCCATCCCAAGCTGCGGCCGGTTGAGACTAACACCGCGGGCATCTTCCTGGCCGGTGCCGTGCAGGCGCCAAAGGACATACCGGAAACCGTGGCCCAGGCTTCAGGAGCCGCGGCCAAGGTCGCAGCCCTGTTTTCCTCCCCAGAGCTTTCCCGCGAGCCGCTGATTGCTGTGGTCAACCGCCTTCCGCCTCCGGTCCTCTCAACCTGCACCGGGTGTTTCCTCTGCGAAAAAGCCTGTCCCTATCAGGCGATAGAGCGGGAGGAAATCCGGGACCGCAAGGGCAATCTCCTCAAGGTGGTGGCCAGGGTCAATCCGGGCCTGTGCCAGGGATGCGGCACCTGCGTGGCGCTTTGCCGGGTCAAGGCCATAGACCTCCAGGGATTCAGCAACGAGCAGGTGCTGGCCGAGGTGCTGGCTTTATGAATCTCAAATCTCATACCAATTGCACATCAAAGAAATGGTTTTGCATGTTAACAGTTCCCTCCCCCTGGGAGGGGGGAGGGGCAGGGAGAGGGGTGCTTAGGTATGCGAAGCGGATTCCGAATCACCCTCCCCTTAATCCCCTCCCCTCAAGGGCGGGGAAAAAGTTTTGAGAGATTATTGCTATAGGTTTGAAGGAAAATCTGTGTCAAATTTCAAATCCAAAAATTTTTGCGGCCTTTGCGCTCTTTGCGGTGAAAAAGAATGAGCGAGTTTGAGCCGAAAATAATCGCCTTCGTCTGCAACTGGTGCACCTACGCCGGAGCGGACCTGACCGGCACCAGCCGGATCAAGTATGCGAGCAATGTGCGGATGGTGAGGCTGCCCTGCACCGGCCGCATCGACTTCATGCTTTTGCTCAAGGCCTTTGACCAGGGAGCGGACGGCATCATTGTGTCCGGCTGCCATCCGGGAGACTGCCATTACACCGCGGGCAATTTCCATGCCCGAAGGCGATGGATGGTCTTCCGCGAACTCCTGGATTTCATCGGCATCGACTTGAGGCGAATCCACTTTGCCTGGATTTCCGCGGCCGAGGGCGGAAAGTTCGCGGAGTTCGTGAACCAGGTGACCGGAGAGATAAAAAAACTCGGCCCCTATGAGAGCTTTCAGAAGGCGATGAGCGCGGGAATAGAGTGATGGAAGAGTTGCGGAAAAAAGCGCGCGAGGCGCTTGCGAGCGGCGCAGCCCAAGTCGTGCTCGGATACGGCAAAGGCTCGGGCAAAAAGGCCCGCGCCGTGTTCATAAGAAAGCCGGACCAGGCGGACAAGCTGATTCTGGACGACAGCTGCGTCCAGAACCTCGCGGTCTATCTCAAGAAGCCCGAGGTCAGGGCCTTGGGCAAACCGGCTATCGTATCCAGGCTCCCGACCATGCGCGCGCTCCTCCAGCTCGCCTCCGAAAACCAGGTTGCGGAAAAAGACCTGCTCGTGCTCGGGGTCTCGCATGACGGCAAGCTCCTGGACCTGCCCGAATTCAAGGCCATGGAGGACTATGTGGCGACTGCTCCGCTGGAGCTGACCGCAGAGGAAAGAGCCGAACTCGATAAAATCCAGAAGTTGTCCCTTGACGAGCGCTGGCGCTACTGGCAGGAGCAGTTTGCCAAATGCGTGAAATGCTATGCCTGCCGCGCGGCCTGTCCGCTCTGCTACTGCGCGAACTGCCTCGCGGAATGCAACCAGCCGCAGTGGCTGCCGGTGCCGTCCCACCAGCGCGGCAACCTGGAATGGCACATCATCCGGGCCATGCATCTGGCCGGAAGATGCGTGAGCTGCGGGGACTGCAGCCGAGCCTGCCCCGCGGGGATTCCGCTCCATCTTCTGAACCGGAAGCTGGCCGAGGAGCTGTTCCGGAATTTCAAGTCCCGGGCCGGGATGAGCGCCAAGGGCGAATACGCGCTCGGCGTTTTCAAACCCGAAGACAAGGAGAATTTTATAAAGTAAGATGGCAATCGATAAAAAACTTTTGAAAAAGGAATCGCTGGACCAGCTCTTCAGCAGGCTCAAAAGCTCGGGCCGGAGCATTCTCGCGCCGGTGAACAGAGGCGAGCAGATTTTCTTTGAGCAAGTGAACTCGCCCGGGGAGATGGCCAAAGACTATATCCAGACCACGCTCTCGGCCAAGGGAGCGGTCTTCCCGCGCTGCGAGGAGTTGTTCAGCTACCGCTTTGAGGCCCAGGAGGTGAAGCTTGAGGACCGCAAGAGCGAGCCGAAACCCACGGTCATTTTCGGCCTTCGGCCCTGCGACGCCGCAAGCTTTGCGGTCTTGAACTCGGTCTTCACCTGGGATTACCAGGACGAGCTTTTCAAGTCGCGGCTGGAGAAAACCGCGGTGATTGGATTGAGTTGTAAAAAGGCGGATGAGTATTGCTTCTGCGCCTCGGTCGGAGGCGGCCCGGGAGAGACCCAAGGCTCGGATATACTGCTCACCGAGCTTTCCTCCGGAAACTACCTCGCGGAAATAGTCACGGACAAGGGCAGGGACCTGGCTGCGCTCGCGCCCGAGCTGTTCGGCCCCGCACCTGCGGAGGACAAGGAAAAGAATCTTGCCGCAGTGGCCAAGCAGTTTGAGCTGAAGACGCTCAATGCCAAACTCTCGCAACTTTTCGACAAGAACCAGCTGTGGGTCGAGCAGTCGCTCCGCTGCCTGGGATGCGGCGCGTGCGCGTTTGTCTGCCCGGCCTGCGTCTGCTTCGACCTCCAGGACGAGGCGGGCCGGAAGGGAGGAGTCAGGCTGCGCTGCTGGGACTCCTGCGGGTTCTCGCTCTTCACCCTCCACACCTCGGGCCACAACCCGCGCTCGGTCCAGAGCCAGCGCTGGCGGCAGCGGCTCATGCACAAGTTCGCCTATATGCCGGAGCGGCAGAATTTCGTCGGCTGCGTGGGATGCGGGAGATGCTCGCGGCTCTGCCCCGCGGATATGAACCTGATTGAGCACTTGAAAGAAATTGCGGAGAATCGAGAATGAAAGCTGTGCGCGGACAGGAGTGTCCGCGCCACTAAAAAACGAGAAACGAATATGACTGCTAACTTATATAAACCGTACTTGATGCGCATCGAGAAGATAACCGAGGAGGCGCCCGGGGTGCGCACCTTCCGGCTCAAGTTTGTGAACGAGGATGAGGGCAAGAACTTTTCGTTCCAAGCCGGCCAGTTCGGCCTCTATTCGGTGTTCGGCGAGGGAGAGAGCACCTTCTGCATCGCCTCCAGCCCCACCCGGCAGGGATACATCGAATGCACCTTCCGGCAGATGGGCCGGGTGACCACGGCGCTGGCGCGCTGCGAGGAAGGCAGCGTCATCGGGTTCCGCGGTCCCTACGGGAACATCTTCCCGCTTCCGGACTGGAAGGGCCGGAACCTTTTGTTCGTCGCCGGCGGAATCGCGCTGCCGCCGCTCCGCTGCGTAATTCAGAACGCGCTGGACCGGCGCGAGAATTTCAAGGACCTCACCATTATTTACGGCGCGCGCACGGTCGCGGACCTGGTCTACAAGCACGAGCTTGGGGAATGGAGCAAACGCGGGGATGTCAAAGTCATCACCACCGTTGACCCGGGCGGAGAGACCCCGGACTGGAAGGGCGAGGTCGGATTCGTGCCCGCAGTCCTGGAAAAGGCCGCGCCGACAAGCGCAAACACCATCGCCCTGGTGTGCGGGCCTCCGATTATGATCAAGCTCACGCTCCCGGTCCTGGCCAAGCTCGGCTTCACCCCGGAAAACATCTACTCCACGCTCGAGAACCGGATGAAATGCGGGGTCGGCAAATGCGGGAGATGCAATGTGGGCAAGCTGTTTGTCTGCAAGGACGGCCCGGTCTTCACTCTGGCCCAGCTCAATACCATGCCTCCCGAATACTAACTGGTGAATTTGGTCAAGCTGGTCAAACTGCTGGTGAAGAGTGGAAGCGTCTGACTTTGTTTTGCCGCGATTCCGGCAGGGGGCTAGGCCCGGCCATAAGCGCATTTTTTAATTGCAATTTTTGGGCGGCGGACTATAATTGTAAAAGCCGTCAGCTGGTCTCGGAGGGTAAGACGATGGAGAGCAAGAGCGAAAAGCGCAAAATGCCCAGGCTGCTCAATGCCTATGATGTTTTTGTGCGGGCGGAAAAAACGCCGGCGCGGAGCAAGAGCCGGGATGTTTCGCCCTTCGGGATGGGGATTTATGCGGACCGGCCGGTAAATGTGGGCGCGCAGGTGGACCTGTCGATTTTCATCATGGAGGCCAACCTCAACTACGAGGTTCAGGGAGTGGTGCGGCACTGCACCGGCCTTTTGGGAACCGAGGCTCAAAAAGGCAAATACCTGCTGGGAGTGGAATTCACCGCCGGTCATGAAAACGGCCTGCCCTTTGTGCAAAGCGTGGACAAGGAATTCACCCAGGCCATCACCCAGACCACCATCATTGACGCGGACATCAAAACCGTTTACCGCCTGCTCTCCAGCATCGACCGCTTCCCGGAATGGGTGCCGGATGTCAAGAGCGCCAAGGTCCTGGAGCGCTATCCGGACGGGAGATGCAAAAAAGTTGAATTCGAACACATGTTCCTGCTGCTCAAGGTCCGCTACATTGACGAATACAAGTTTGACGACGAGAAATTCGGTATGAAATGGCAAAACGCCGGCGGCGGCTCCGAGATTGTCAGCAACACCGGCGAGTACCGGCTCAAGACCCTGGGACCGGACAAAACCGCCATCACCTTCCATATCAACATCACCCTCTCCTTCACCCCCTCCTCCCGGCTTCTGAATTACTTCGCCACCATCGGCGTGCGAAAGGCGCTCAAAAGCTTCAAAACCTTTGTGGAAAACGAGCTCAAAAAGCACTAGCGGCTAATTCAGCTTCACTCCCTTCAGACCCGCTTGGAGCGGCTTACGGTTGATGACCACTTGCAGGTAAGTTTCGCATAATTTATACCAATCATTTATACAAAACAGCTTAAGTCGATAAATCAAGGTCTGACCCCAAAGAGGGCTGCGGCGGATTGCTTTCTGCCGGGAGCTGATTAAAATGGTCGGCGAAGGAGCTGGGATGGCAGATTCCGGGGTCAAAGTTTACGGCTATCGCTGGGTGGTTCTGGGGGCGTTTATGTTCATCAACCTGACCATCCAGATTCTCTGGATTTGCTTCGCGCCGGTGACCGGCCTGGCCGCGGAATATTACCATGTTTCCGACCTGGGCATCGGCCTCCTGGCCATGGTCTTCATGGTGGTCTATATACCCGCAGCCATTCCCGCGTCCTGGGTCATTGACCGGTTCGGATTGCGCAAGGGCGTGGGACTGGGTGCGGCCCTGCTCGGCATCTTCGGCCTGCTGCGCGGAGTATTTGCCCAGGACTATCACCTGGTCCTCATCTGCACCATCGGCATTGCCCTGGCCCAGCCGCTGCTCCTCAATTCCTACACCACCGTGGCCGCGAAATGGTTCCCGCTCCGCGAGCGCGCCTCCGCCTCCGGCTTGGCCATGGCCTCCAACTATATCGGCATCACCATCGGCCTGATGCTGACCCCGGCCCTGGTCAGCCGCCTCGGCATCGCCAGAACCCAGATGCTCTACGGCCTCATCACCGCCCTCTCCTCCCTGGTCTTCCTCGCGCTCGCCCGCGAAAAGCCCCCCCACTCCCGCAAGCCCGGCCGGGCAAGAGCAGCGCGCGCTCATGCTTGACGGCCTGCGGATGATTCTCCGGCAGCGCGACTTCTGGATTTGCATGCTCATATTTTTTGTGGGCTTCGGCATCTTCAACGGCCTGGCCACCTGGATCGAAAACATCGTCCGGCCCAAGGGACTGAACCCAAGCCAGGCCGGGATGGTGGGCGGGGTCCTGCTCATCGGAGGCATCAGCGGCGCTTTCATCGTGCCCGTGCTTTCCGACCGGTACCGCAGGCGCAAGCCCTTCATGCTTGCAGGAATGATCGCGGCCACCCCCGGCCTACTCGGCTTTGCCTTTGCCCACACCTACTACGGCCTGCTCGGGTCG
>Ga0315282_10003095_pt1 | contig 30022 bp, 19 predicted proteins | sample YL17G07_20_MG_FD_203693 | JGI IMG/M metagenome (GOLD analysis project Ga0315282, IMG submission 203693) | Sediment microbial communities from Yellowstone Lake, YNP, Wyoming, USA - YL17G07_20 | ecosystem: Environmental > Aquatic > Freshwater > Lake > Sediment | place: USA: Wyoming | collected... | reverse complement strand
CGGATGACGAGAGCCTAGGCTTTGCCCTCATCCGTGTGTACGACATCCCAAAAGGCGCGCCCCAAGGTCTCTCGCAGCTCCATGTGAGGGCCGATCCCGCAGCCGGGCTTCACTGGTGGCCCGTCTCGGAAGAGCTGCTCTACGTCGAGACCGAGTCGCACCGGCTCATGCGACGCGATGTCGTCGGAGGCAAGCCTGCTCTGGCGGCTGAGGGCGTGCAGTGCGCCGCCGGGGGCGAGGGGCTACGCATCGGCCTGACGCGCGACGGCGCCGTCGCCTACGACGACCTCAGCCGCCACGTTCTGGGCACGCCCAACCGGTCCGCCTGTCTCGACTACGTCGTTCCCGCGCCGGACGGCCAGGTGGTGGCGATGGTCGAGGCGCCCTACTCGGCAACGATGCACCTCGCCACGCTGCTCCTGCTGCCGGCCGCTCAGCAGGATCGCCCGCGCAACGCGCGTGGGGCGCCGATCTGGGCCGTCTACGTCCCGCAACCCGGGAACATCGAATGGTCGCCCGACTCCTCGCGGATCCTGTTCTACTGGCGGACCCGGGGCGCGCGCGGGGGGGTGGGCATACTCCGCGACGATGCCACTGCTGACGCCGCGGTCATCAGCGCGGCCGACGGATCGGTGGTGCGCCTGCTGCATTGGCCGGGCTCAGCGAAGGAACACCGCGCGGCATGGCTCGACGCCAAGACGGTGCTGTACCTCGAGGACACCGGTCCGCAGACGCTGTGGCGCGTGGACTCAGACTCAGGCAAAGCGGAGGCACTGCTCGGCGACGCGCATGCCGCGGCCGAAGCGGAGGTGGAGTCCAAGTGACGCCACTAGTAATGGTGCTGGCGACGCTCGCGGGGGGAACGGACGTCACGTGCGGGAGCCCACGATACGCGGTCATCCTGCCCCTTGGCCCGGTGCTCCTCGACGACGAGCGCGTCGTCGTGACGTGGGACGGTAAGGTCGTAGGCGCCATGGAGGAACCCGGGGTGTCGTACGTGTGGACGTGTCCGGGAGGCTCCATCGCCGTCTTCGAGTACACCAGTGAGGACCCGCGGACCGGGCGAGCATACGGCGGCCTCGCCGGCCCGTGCACGACCCCCTATGCCGGCCCGCCGCCGCCGCCCGATACACCGGCGGTCGAGCGAGTCTACCTCCCGTCACCGTCCGCTACCTACCCGTTCAGCGACGCGGGTATCGCGGCCCGCCGTTCAGACGGGCAGGACTACCTCATCGTCAGCGGTCAGGATGGCTCGACGCGTTGGGCCGACTCGCCTCCCCCCTTGAGTGGGCCCAACGCCGCGCTTTGCCTGCTGGACGGCTTCGAAGACAAGAGCATCCCGGGCCCGGAGGGTTTGCCGACCGAGCGGCGCCTCTTTGCGGCGAACCGGGACGGCACCGTGATCGCCTGGGCCCAGGTCGGCGCTACGCGCGACGGGCCAAAGGGCTGGTGCGTGCCGAACTCGCCCGACGGGCCCTGGGGCGACCTCAATGTCGAATGCCCGAGCGAGGTGCTTACGATCGACGGGGGTGCGATCATCGGCCTCAGCGACGCCGCCAATGGTCTGTTTGCGCCGGTGGCCGTCACTGTCGGCACGAGACACAACATGTGCAAGGGTCGTGGGTGGCTCACCCGCGTTCCAGACCTCGTCGGTCGCGCCTCCGTGCGATCGAGCGGCTTGTGGTACGAGTGGCAAGGCCTCGCGCTGCAGCCGGGGACCGGCGAGACGCGCGTCTGCTGGGACGACCCGGAGCTGTGGGCGCCGTCGCCGGACGGCAAGTGGGCCGCGACGGTCGACGTGTATCGCTCGGCACACCCCGGCGACTGGCAGCCCGATAAGCCCACGCCCGCGCCGCAGGAGGCGTGGCTCACTGTCTGCCAGGCCGGTGTGGAATGGGAGGCTCCGGCCATGAGGCCCCTCGTCAGGTGGGCAGAGCGCGTGTACGGCGGCCCCATGGACTACGGTGTGCCCGCCCGATTTCGCCCCGTCTGGTCGCACGACGGGACCCTCGTCGCGTCAGGCCACAAGGTCTTCGACGCCGCCAGCGGCTCCGTGCGCACGGAGCTGCCGGGCGAAGCGCCGTGGCCGCTGGCCTTCGCGAGGAATGGACGCCTCATCTGGACCGACGCCGCCGCCGATCGGCGGTCCCTCTACGCCTGGACGCCCGGACGCGGCCAGAGCGAGGAGCTTCCGCTGCCGAAGCCGGCGAGGGAATGAGGGCCTGCACTTCGGACGGGCCCCATGGGGACACCGACCGCCGAAGGCGGGCGGCGGGCCCCAACCGGCCCCGCCGTAGCGTGCCGGCTGGGAGCCGGCGCTGCAAGGAGACCGTAGTCACATGACACCACGCGAGTCGATGATACGCGCCCTGAAGCGCGAGGCGCCCGAGGGGCTCGTGCCGCATCTTGAGCTCGAGTACCAGCTCACCGCCGAGGAGTTCGGGCAGCAGGCGCTGAGCGGCGACAGTCCAGAGGGGCTCACCGGCGCGGCCCGCGACGACGCTCTCAAGCGCAACGCCGAGTTGTGGATCCGCGTCGCCGAGCGGTTCCGCTGGAGCGTCATAACGGGCCTGCATTGGCTGCCTCACGACGACCAGTGCCGCTCGATGGAGATCGTCCGCGAGCTGTCGGGTGACATGTACATGCTGTCCGCGTTCCTCGACCCGACCTACTCGATCCCGTCGGGCGAGCACATGATGGAGCACACCATCTTCCTCGCCGAACACCCTGACGAGGCCAAGGCGCAGTCGCGTGAATGGTCGGCGGGGCAGCTTCGCGCCGCGCGCTCCCTTCGCGACGCGGGCGCTGAGATCGTCTTCATGTGCGCGGACTACTGCTTCAACACGGGCCCGTTCCTGTCGCCGACGATGTTCGCGGAGTTCGTGACCCCGGTCCTCACGGAGTTCGTGACCGGGCTTCACGAACTCGGCATGTTCGCGGTGAAGCACACCGACGGCGACATCATGCCGATTCTCGACCAGCTTGTGGCGTCCGGCGCGGACGCCCTGCACTCGCTCGACCCGATGGCCGGCGTGGATGTGCGAAGGCTCGCGAACGAGGTGGGAGACCGCATCTGCCTGATAGGCAACGTAGACTGCAGCTACCTACAGGAGGCGCGCACGCAACGGATCCGGGAGTCGACGCTCTACGCTCTGGAGTACGGCGGCGTCGACCGCGGCGGGTACGCACTCGCGTCCTCGAACTGCGTTTTCCGAGGTGTGCCCCAGGCGAGCTATGACACGATGCTGCGCGTCCGGAACGAGTACGGCCACCCCGGCGCCTCTAGGCCCGTTGACGGCATTGAGCCCCCCAAGCCGATGGGAAGAAGGTAGGCACGTACACACATAAGGATCAGGGCGACCTGCGGGGTATCGCCCTGATCCTCATCGCGGTTCGGCACAGGCGCTAGGCCTTGCCGAGGAGTTCCTTGGCCTTGTCGACCGCGGAGGCCGCGTCCGGCGCGTAGCCGTCGGCGCCGATCTCGTCGGCGTAGGCTTGGGTCACCGGCGCCCCGCCGATCATGACCTTCACCTTATCGCGCACCCCCTGCTCGCTCAGCGCGTCGATGGTGTCCTTCATCGCCGGCATCGTGGTCGTCAGAAGCGCTGACATGGCGATGACGTCGGCCCTCTTGTCGGTGACCGCGCCGGCGAACGCGGTCGGAGAGACATCGACGCCGAGGTCGATGATCTCGTAGCCGGCGCCCTCCAGCATCATCGAGACGAGGTTCTTGCCGATGTCATGCAGGTCGCCCGACACGGTGCCGATAGCGACGCGCGCCTCCGGCTCAATGCCGCTCTCCGCCAACAGGGGCTTGACGAGCTGCATCGAGCCCTTCATGGCCCTGGCCGCGATGAGCACCTCAGGCACGTAGAACTCATTGTTCTTGAACTTCTGCCCGACTACGTCCATCCCGGGGACGAGCCCCTGGGTGACGATCGTCTGGGCCTCGGTGCCGGCGTCCAGCAACTCCTTGGTAATCGCGGTCGCTGACTTGAGATCGCCGTTGATGACTGCCTGGGAAAGATCGCCCAGCTCCGCCATTAGACATTCCCTCCGAGATTGTGTCCGACCACAGGCGGCCGGGAGTTTGAACCGTCGCCGTAGCTTCTGTGGTGCGGCGACAGGCACCTGCCTCCTGATTCCGCGACCTACGCCAACCACCTGCACCGGTTCAGCTCTCCGCGCCGGCCAGCATCATCGCGTCGGCGAAGATCATATCGAAGTCCGGCCTGCCCGCGAGCTCCAGATACTCCACAGCCACTCCGATGAGGTCCGCCTCGCTCGAGAGCGGCTCCGACACCAGCGCCGCGAAGGCACCGGCGCCGGCCGCGTTGCCTACGGCGCGGGCCTTCCCGGCAAGCTCGCCCGGGAACAGCCCGATGGCCGCGGCGCTTGCCGGATCGACGTAGCTCCCAAACGCCCCGGCGAGCAGCACCTCCAGCACATCATCCATCTCCGCACCGATCGTCTTCATCGCGATCCGCACGCCGGCGGAGATCGCGCCCTTCGCGAGCTGGAGCTGTCGCACATCGCGTTGGGTGAGCACGACCGGTCCGTCGAGCGCGGTCTCCTCCTCGGCCGCGAGGACGAATGCCGGCTGGCCATCCATCTCGATGACGCGGTCCCCGATCGCGGGTTCGAGGTCGTCGACGGCTCCCGGGCCCCGCATCCTCCCGGTCTCCGACAAGACACCTGTCGCGACCAGGCACGCCACGGCGTCGATGAGCCCGGTCCCGCATATCCCCCTGGGCGCCGACCCGCCGATCGCAGTGGTCTCGATGTTCCCGTCGCGAAGGCGGACGTGGTCGATCGCTCCGTCCGCGCCGCGCATGCCGAAACGGATCTGCGCGCCCTCGAACGCGGGCCCCGCCGCTGTCGAGCACGCCACAAGCCTGCCGGCTCCGCCGGCCACGATCTCGCCGTTCGTGCCAATGTCAATAGCGATCCGGACGCCTTCCATCGTGTGCATCCGCGTCGCGAGGATCACCCCGACAGTGTCCGAGCCAACCCAGCCGGCGATGTTCGGCAACGTCCGCACGCGCGCGCCGGGTGCGAGTCCATCAAGCCCGAGCTCGCGCGCCGGCATCTCGACCGAACGCTGAACGCTAGGGATGTATGGCGCCGGAGCGATGCTCCGGGGATCGGCGCCGAGGATGATGTGCGTCATCGTGGCGTTCCCCACGATGCGCATGTCGTAGATCCGGCTTGCCGGGATGTCGGCGGCTTCGCACAGGCGATCGACTAGGAGGCTCACGATCGAGCGCGCTGCCGCAGTGAGCGTGGCGAGCCCGTCGACTTCGGTTGTCACGTAGGAGATGCGCGAGACCACGTCGTCGCCGTATGCCACCTGGGGGTTGACATCGGAGGCCACGGCGACGCGTGTGCCCGAGGGAATGTGCGCAAGGTAGGCGACCACGGTCGTCGTGCCGAGGTCGACCGCCACGCCGTAGCAGGCGTCCGTCGTATCTCCGGCTTCCACGCCCACGAGCACGCCGCCGCGCACGACCGCCGTCACATGCCAGTCTTCGGCGCGGCACGCCGATGCCAGGTGTGGCAGGACTGCCGGGAAGTCCACAGCCGAGGGCTCCAGCCCGGACTCGGCCAGAGCTTCCACGACGCGCCGCAGATCGTCCCGCTGATCCCGCAGGCTCGGCTTCCGAAGCGACAGCGCCGGCTTGCGCGTTTGCGGGGCCGGGCGCCAGCCGGGCGCGGCAAGCTCAGAGTCCTCCAGGATCACCGTTCCCGCGGCGCGCACCTCCGGCGGCAGCATCACTGTGAGGTCCCCCACGACGAGGGACTGGCACGCGAGTCGCCAACCGGCTTCCAGCTCAGCCGCGGCCAGGCTGCGAGCTTGCTGCTCGGTCACCTCGACAGAGCCGCGCATGGCTCTGCAGCGGCACTTGCCGCAGATGCCCTTGCCGCCACACGGCGCGAAGAGCGGCACTCCACCCGCCTTCGCCGCTTCCAGCACGGTGACGCCGTGCTCGACGTTCACATGCACGTTGTCAGGCTCGAACTTCACGTCGTAACGGGGCAACCGTATCTCTCTCTTCCCGTGTCTGGCGATGGGGGACGGCGGAATGCGAGGAGAGCACGGACGGCGAGGCGGCGGAAGCCGGGCGCTAGTCCGGGAAGTACGTCATCTGGTCCGCCGCGTCTTCGTTGTCCGGGTCGATGTCCAGTACCCGGAGGAACTGCTCCTTGGCCTCATCGAGGAGCCCCAGCATGCACAGGGCCTTTCCATATGTCAGCAGGCAGCGGACGGTCGTGGGGCACATCTCCACGACGAGCTTGTACTGCTCCAGCGCCTCATCGAACATACCGGTGTTGAGCAGGCAGTGGCCCAGCCCGGTCCGTGCGTCCGCGTAGGACGGGAGCTCGGAGACGATGCGCTCGTACATAGGCTGCGCCGCCTCGTACTCGCCGTTGATGCGCGCTTCTTCAGCCTGCTTGAACAGCTCGTCCCTTTCCTGCTCTGTCATCCTGGATGCCAGCCTCTGTTCGACCGTCCGAGACGCTGCTGTCAAACCGTCAGTCGCGCCATCGAGCTCGAGGCGCGGCACGGTCATCGTCCGTCGAGCGGAGCGCCCACCTCAGCGGGCAGCAGACAATATGACTGTTTCGCGCGCGGTCTCCGGTATGCCTGCGCGCATAGGCGTGAATTGACACATCCCCCCTCGCCCGCCCGGCAGATGATGTTACGGGAGTGGTGCCCGCGAATCCTGCCTGACCAGCCTGTCTCCGGCCCTCATACGCTGTCCGTTAGCGTAGTCGCGCCCGGTCTGTACGCCCCGGCCGGCCGGCTGCACCCGCGTCAGCGCAACCGCTCCGTGGCCGGCCGCCAGGAGCAGGGCATCGCCCTCGACCCCCAGCACGGTGCCGGGCTCAGCGTCCGCGCCCGGCCCGGGTTCGGCACGCCACACCTTCAGCGGGCCGTCTGGGCACACGACAAAACACCCGGGCCTTGGGTTGAAGGCCCTCACGTGGTTCGCGATGGCAGAGGCCTTGGACGACAGGTCCAGCAGCCCCTGCTCCGGCCTAAGCCGCGGGGCGAACGTGGCCCGCGAGTGGTCCTGCGGCGTGCGGGGCGCCTCACCGCGGCAGATCAGCTCAACCGTCCTGATCAGCGTTCCAGACCCGATGTCGGCGAGGCGATCGAGCAGCTCCCCCGCGATCTCGTACGGAACCATGGGCACCTCGTGCTGCAGGATGACGTCCCCCTCGTCGAGCCCGACGGCCATGAACTGAGTGGTGACGCCGGTGACCTGATCGCCGGCCCAGATCGCATGCTCTACGGGCGCTGCGCCGCGCCAGCGCGGGAGGAGGCTGAAGTGCAGGTTCACGGCACCTAGGCGGGGCACGGAGAGGGTCTCGGGTTTGAGGATCTGCCCGAAGGCGACGACGCAGTACAGGTCGGGGGCGAAGTCGACGATCGCCTCCAGCGCCTCAGGCGAGTTGACCGACTGCGGCTGTAGCACGGACACTGCCGCCTCGGCTGCGCAGTCCTTCATCGCGGGGGAAGCGACCTTTCGACCGCGCCCACGCTCTCGGTCGGGCTGGCAGACAGCCATGAGGTCGTGTCCGGCCGCCGCTAGTGCTCGGAACGAGGGAGCGGCGACGCCGGGGGTACCCATGAACACGATGCGTAGGCTCACTTCCGCCCCCTTCAGGCGACGGAGACGGGCTCGCCGACCGACAGCCTGTACTCCTCCTCGAAGCGCCGGAAGACCTCCCCTATTGGCACGAGCTCGGACTCCATCACGGGATCGCCGTCCTCGTCCACCTCCCCGGTTTCATGGTAGACCTTAACCTTGGGGTCGGTCACTCGGTCGAGGAACACCGTGCCGTCGAGGTGGTCGATCTCATGCTGCACGCAACGGGCGAGCCAGTCCTCGACCTCGAGCGTCACGCCTTCACCGTCCCTGTCGATGCCGGTGACCGTCACGGCCAGCGGCCGACGCACCAGCCCCTGGACTAGCGGAAGGCTCAGGCACGCCTCCACGTCCGCCTCGGTCTCCTTGCCGTGCCGCACGACGCGTGGATTGGCGAGCGCGAACTCGTGGTCATCGTAGCTCACGACGATCACGCGCAGAGACTCGGCCACCTGCGGAGCGGCGAGACCGATGCCGGGGGCGGCGTGCATGGTCTCCATCATGTCGTCCATGAGAGCCCGGACGCTGTCATCTATGCGGGTCACCTCTGCCGCTCTCCGTCTCAGAACGGGATGACCCAGGGTAGCTATCTTCCGAATCGCCACAGTACGCATCACCGGCCATCGCGCGGCGCGTCGCCTATCGGTTCGGCGGCCGGCCTCAACCGGCCAAGCGGAGCGCTCACGCGACGTTAGTCTCCTCTAACTACAACAGGGACAGGGGGTCGATGTCAACGGTGAGAAGTCGCCGGTGTTCCTCAGGCGTCGCGCGGGCTGCCTCGCGCGCCCAGTCCGACAGCCTGTGGTGCTCGGCGAAGAGCTCGCAGTGGAACCGGTACTGGCCCCGAAGGCGGTTGATGGCCGCCGGGGTCGGACCCAGGAGTCTGCCGCCCTCGGGCCTCAAGGCCTCCGCGGCCGCGCCGAACTCCTCCGCGGCTCGCCGGGCCACGAATGACTCCTCATCCGCCGCAAGCACGTTGGCCATTCGACTGAAGGGCGGGTAACACGACCGCCTACGCATTTCGGCTTCCCTCTCGAAGAACCCGACATAGTCGTGCCTGGCCGCATGCTCGATGGCCCAGTGGTCGGGGCAGAAGGTCTGGACGATCACGCTCCCCCCCGCTGGGCCGCGACCCGCGCGTCCGGCCACCTGTGCCAGCAAGCTGAACGTGAACTCCGCCGCGCGGAAGTCCGGGAAGTGCAGCCCGGTGTCGGCCAACAGCACCCCAACCAGAGTCACGCGTGGGAAATCGAGCCCCTTCGCTATCATCTGCGTGCCGATCAGGATGTCAGCGGCCCCGCGCTCGAACGCCGACAGGATGCGTCCGTGCGCGCCCTTCTCCCGGGTTGTGTCGCTGTCCATGCGGATGACTCGCGCGCCGGACACGAGCTCACGCACCTCCTGCTCGGCGCGCTCGGTGCCGGCGCCGACTGTGTCAAGGTGCTGGCTTCCGCATGTCGGACAGCGCTCCGGCGTGGCCCGGTCAAAGCCGCAGTGGTGGCAGCGGAGCGCGTTCTCGCGCTGGTGGTACGTGAGCGACACGTCGCAGTCGTCGCAGCGGATCACCTCGCCGCATGACCTGCAGAGGAGGAAGGGCGACCAGCCTCGCCTGTTGAGCAGCAGGATCGCCTGCTGCCCGGCGGCAATCGTCGCGCGCAACTCCTCGGTCAGCCGCTCCGACACCAACGTGGTGCGCCGAGTCCAGCTCTCCTCGCGCATGTCGACAACCAGCACCTCCGGCAGCGAGCCCCCGGCGACGCGCTCGGGGAGTCCGAGCAGCTTGTGCCGGCCATCGAGCGCCGCCTCGTACGACTCGAGCGACGGGGTCGCGCTGCCGAGCACGAGCGCCGCGCCGGACAGCCGAGCCCGGTCGAGCGCCACGTCACGGGCGTGGTACCGGGGCGTGGAGTTCTGCTTATACGATTGCTCCTGCTCCTCGTCGATGACGATCAGCTTCAGGTCCGACACGGGCGCGAACACGGCCGACCGGGCGCCGATCACTGTCCGCGCCTCGCCGTCGCGAGCGCGCGTCCACTCGTCGAGACGCTCGCCGGAGCCGAGAGCGCTGTGGAGCACCGCCACTTGGTCGCCGAACCGGGCTCGGAACCGGCCGACCGTCTGCGGCGTGAGGGATATCTCGGGCACGAGTGTGATGGCCGAGCCACCGCCGCGCAGTACGTGCTCGATCGCGGCTAGGTACACCTCCGTCTTGCCGCTGCCCGTAACGCCGTGGAGGACGAATGACTCGCCCGCGCGGCGGTCGATCGCCCGCGTGATCGCGTCGATGGCGCAGCGCTGGGGGCTCGTCAGGCACAGGTCCGCGGCCGCGGGCCGCAGCTCGGCCCCGGTCGGCCTGCGGAGGACCCCGACGCGGACGATGCGCGCCAGACCCTTGTCCACAAGGGCCATCGCGACCGCCCGCCTCCGCGCGAGGTCCACCAGTGGGATGGGCTCTTCGCGCGTGGCTAGCTCCTCAAGCAGAGCCCGCTGTGCGTGGGCGCGGGCAGGCACGGTTCCCTCGGGCACGGGCGTTCCCACCGGCGTCAGGGCGAGGAGCGTCTTCCTCGCCGTGCGAGCGGGCACTACGACGTGCCGCTTCCGCGCGAGCCCACTCGCGGCAAGTGCCTCGAGGTCCCGCTCGCGCACCTCCCGCCCCAGCACGCTCTTGATCTCGGCGACAGTCAGCGGCTCCGATGCCCCGCGAAGCACATCGAGGATCGGGTTCGGGTCGGCTGCAAGCTCCTGGTCGCCGAAGAGGCTCGCCTGGTCGCTACTCGACGGCCGGGCCGCCTCCCACGCTGTCTTGACATCCTCCTGCGCACCGGCGGGAACCATTACCTGAAGACACTCCGGCAGCGCGGCGCACGTGCGCAGAGCGGTGAGCTCGCCGAGCCGCACCAGATCCTCGCTCAGGCGCGCCGAGCCTTCCAGGACATCCACGATCTCCCTGACGCGGAACTCGCTCTCCGGTGGCTCGTCCGAGAGCCCCACCACGTACCCGGTTGCGAGCCCACCCGTCAGCGGCACCAGCACATATGCGCCCAGGAGATCGCCGCCTCGCAGAGCCTCGGGCACGGAGTATGTGAGTGTCAGCCCCTCCTCCCCCCTGCGCCTGGAGAGGAGGACGTTGGCGTAGGCGTCGCGCGCCGGGTCGCTCACCGGTTGACCCACGCCCGGAAGTCGCCCGCGGAGAAGGCCTTCAGATACTCGACAACGAGTTCCCGAGTGCGATAGCGCCCGTACGCGGACTCGTCCTTGCGCTTGACGATAGGGAAGGTCTCGAGGACGTACTCGGCGTCCTCGCGCGACAGCCCGTAGAGCAGGAAGTAGATGGCGTCGAGCTGGCACTGCAGGTGAAGCCGCCGCTCCGGGTCCCACGGGAAGGGCGGCAGCGGCTCGCCGGCCCCGTCGACATGCCCGAGGTCCACCGCGAGCGGCGCCATATCGTACGCGGTGTAGCTCAGTTCCAGAACGCGCGGGATCACCAGTTCGGCGACTGTGCTGCCGTTCCACACCTGCTCGTACCGCTCCGGCGGCAGCACGGGGAGCTGTTTGACAATGAACTCGTTGAGGTGCTGGCCGCCGACCTTCTGCCGGACGGTGTAGTCGAGCGCGATGCTGCACAGGTTCCCCAACAGGAGCATCGGCCTGTCAGCGCGCTCGCCGCTGAGTAGCAGAGCGGGCAGCGTGTTGCCCATGCCGACGAGAGGCACCGCCGCTGCGATCATCGTCCGCGCGTTGGTCGGAGCCGTGGCGTCCTTGAACGCGATGGCCCACCGGCGGGCCCATCCCTCGGTGCGACGGGACACCTCCTCCTCGCTTACCCAGAACTGCGGCGCGGGCGAGTAGCCGGGGTCTGCGAGCTGGTCATCGGTCGACGGCTCGGGCACCGACGGGCGGTGCACGTTCTCAGGGTTCACGCGAACGCTCGCCGCCCGATGGTCATACATCTGAACCATCTTGCCCTCGTACAGGGGCAGGTACGCCTCATCCCGCTTCCGCCACACGTTTGCGGCGCTAGGCCAGAAGCCGTCTCGGTCGAGCTCCTCCGCCGTCCGGAACAGCCCGGAGTCGTTGGTCATATGGAACATCGTGGCGTACCGCAGGCCCCACGGGTTGTCTTCGCCGTCCGGACGCTCGCGGACTAGGATCGGCGCTCGTTCGTAGACTGCCCGGGTAAGCTCCGCGTCTCGGCGTGATCGGAAGACGGGGCAGGTCCGAGTGTTGGGGTTGAAGAGCTCGAAGTCGGATGGGCCGAGGCTGAAGACACGCTCATCATCCTCCATATCCTCCGGATTGTGCAGGAAGAACGCGCACCGGATCGGCTCGGGGTCCCCGCACTCCGACATCACAACTATGCTGTACTTGAAGCTGCGGTGTAGCTCATGGAAGTGCGCTCGCTTATTCTCGAAGTCCAGAAGAGCCCGCAGTCGCCGCCTCTCCACTAGGTCGCCGAAGAGCGCCTTTGTCGTGTCGTCGGTCGCGATCCCGCTGGGTACGACGATGCCGCAGTATCCCCCCGGATGAAGAAGGGAGAGCATTCGCTCGGTCATGACCGTGTAGTAGTTCGTATCACCGTGTGCTGTGAGCGGGTACAGACCCGAGTCGCGCATCCAGGCCAGCTTGAGGTCGGCGTCCTCCTTCGCTCGTTCGTACTCGGCTGCCAGCTCGGGCTTGCCTGTGCGCAACTCCGTGATCAGCGTTCCCCGCGCGGCGGCCGTAGGCGCGAAGGCCACGCCCGGGTCGCGGCGCGCGAAGAACTCGTTCTCCTGCAGCTTGATGCGCTCCCACGGGGGGTTCCCAACAACCACGTCGAACCCGGGCGTCTCCGACGGCGCTCCGTGTGCGTCCAGGAACGCCTCGGGGAACTCAAGGTCCCAGTGGAAGAAGCGGAGCCGATCGGCTGCCTTCCGGCTGCACTCGAGCACCGCGGTGGCCCCCGCAGACAGGCCGTTCCGCCTGCCTTGCAGGTAGGTCACGAGCTCCGAGTACGCCGCTTCATCGTAGTCGCACCCGAACCTGCGGCTGCACCACAGGTCCGCGAGCTCCTTGTAGCGCCGGCGGTGCTCCTCCTCAAGCGTCCTAAGGACAGCCCCCTTGCGACGGACGGCTTCGCGGCTGTCTGACACGGTGGTACTGATCTCTCCGAGCCCCCCGAGCAACTGTGTCGCGTGTCGGGTGAACTCGTCGGCATCGAAGAGCGTGTACTGGCTGTGTGCCGCCGCGCGCTCCTGCGCCAACGCGTGTCTCTCGTTGGCCCGCTTGGCGCCGGCGTCGGGCGGCGGCGCCGGCAGCTCCGCCGCGCGGGCACCGATCAGCGAGTCGCCGCACCGCAGGTGATGGTCCAGGAAGGAGAGCGGCTGGCCCTGTGCGACTGTGGCAAGCCACAGCGACAGCTTCGCAAGCTCGACAGCAAGTGGGTTCAGGTCTACACCATAGATGCACCGCTCAACCACCAGCCGACGCAGCCTCGCGAGCTCGGGCTCATCCTGATGGCTACCGCGGCCGTTCCCTTCGGCTTGGGCGTGGCCCGCGCGCTCGAAGAGCCTCCGCGCGATGAAGCCCGTTGCCTCGACGAGGAAGTGTGCGCTCCCCATCGCAGGGTCGAGCACTTTGAGCGCTAAGACTTCCTCCTCGCTGTCGCAGGCGTCGATGGCGCGGCCGAGCGCATGTTCGACGATGTACTCGACAATGAACTCCGGCGTGTAGTAGCTGCCAGTCGCCTTGCGCTCGCCCTTGTCCGTGGCGAGGTACAGCCCATGCGCGGGGCAGCGCTCAAGGACCCGGTCTGCGGCGCCGATCATGGACTCCGGGGCCCACACCTCGCGACCATTCCTCTTGACGGCCACCATCGGCTCACGGGCCCGCGATAGGCGGTACTCGAGCAGCCCCTCATAGATGCTGCCAAGGTGCCTCACACCCAGGTCGCGGTAGTCCACAAAGCGCTTCTCGGGCGCCTCAGACCGCGACTGGGTTGCGGCTGTTCGAGCAAGAAGGTCGATCACGGTCGCGACTCGGCGATCGGACAGCCGGTGTGTTTCCAGGAAGGGGTGCCGGCAGGCATCGAACAGGCCACCGTTGTAGGCCATCACCTCGAGGTCGGGATCGCCTGAGTCGACGGCTCTGAACAGGTCCAGCAACCACTGCCACAGCCGATGCGCTCGGCGGGAGTAGCCGTCGGTTCCCCTCTCTGCAACCTCGTGCTTCAGGGCGCTGAGGGAGTAGTGTTGCTGATAGCGTCCCCCGCCGCGAACGGGCAGTAACCCGGCGGATTCCGCGTACAGGATGAACAGAAGCCGGTAGAGGAGGACCAGGGACGAGTCAAAGACCTCTCCCAGGTTGGTCTCCCCGACTGTCTCTTCGTCGAAACCCCGGCAGGTTTGGACAAGCGCCTCGTAGACGTTCTTCCGCACGTCCTCGCGCAGCTTCTCGGCGGCCTCATCTGACCCGGCTTTGACGCGCTCAAGGAACGTCTTGCCGTCATCACCGGGCACGAAGGCCTCACGCCGGAACACGAGCCAGAAGTAGGCTAGGTCGCTCGGGTCCTCTGACGACAGAGCTGCCGGCACGTCAACTTCGTAGTAGGCCTGTATGTCGGGCTGTGGCGCTCCGGGGACGAGACGCCACAGCCGCCCGTTCGTTAGGATGCCCCATCGGCAACGGGTCTGGGCAAGGTAGTAGTAGATCTGGAACGTCGGGTTCGCGAAGTCCCATCCGCGGCCCCCGGCCAATGGCCGGTCCAGCTTCCTGTCCCAGGCCTTCGCGTCGCCCACAGCGATGGCCGACTGCCAGTATCGCCGGGCTCCATCGGCCGGCAAGGCCGCCATCCGGCCGGCCTCGTCGGCGAAGAACGCATAGTCGGGCTGGCGTTCCGCTACGGGCGCTTGCGGCTCCCAGACATGCCCTAGCAAGTCCAGCACCGGCCTGACGAAGTGGTGCTCGAGCAGGGCCTCGCTGTACCCCTCCACGAGCGACCCTTGCGTCGCCCACAGCTCCCCGACCCGGGTGGCGAACTCGTCAAGGCCGTCCAGCCTCCACATGTCGCCGCCCGGCAGGACCGCCCGCAGGTAGTGGTCGGTGAACAGGCCCTCGTTGTGGTAGGGCATGTCTCGATCGAGGTCGGGCAAGCGCATCCTCCCAGCCCACGCTCGCCAACACGGCGGCCGGGCATCAAACGTCTATTCACATGCCGCGTCGTCCGCTCCTCCGCACCGGCTCGCAGGCCGGGGCCCCCTCCGCGCGGAAACGCCATCAGACGACGGTTGTCATTCACCCCGGCGCACTAGGCCGCCGGTATGATACGCCGAACGGAGATGATCGCAGGTGCCGCGAGGCAAGGCAGCACCCGACAAGAAGCGCTCGATCGCCATCGACGACCTGTTCGCGTTCAAGCTCATCGGAAGCCCGGACCTATCGCCCGACGGCGCCCAGGCCATTGTAACGGTCCAGCGGTGCGACCTGGACAAGAACACCTACTACTCCGACCTGTTCCTCGTCTCCGTGCCCGGGGGAGACACGCGCCAGGTCACGTTCGGCGACTACTCCGACTCTTCGCCCGTCTGGTCACCCGACGGGAAGACGATCGCCTTTGTCTCATCGCGATCCGAGGCCGCACAGGTGCACCTGATGCCGATGTGCGGCGGCGACTCGCGCAAGCTCACGGACCTGCCCGAGGGAGGAATCTCGGGGCTGGAGTGGAGCCCGGATGGGAAGAAGCTCCTTGTCGTCTACCAGCCGCGGCCCGAGTGCGACTCCAAGAAGGCCGCCGAGGAGCGGAAGGAAAAGCACCTGTCGTCGCCCGTCCGCGAGCTTGAGAGCGCGATCTACCGACTGGACGGCGTCGGCTTCCTGAGCGAGACCCCCCCGCGCATCTACGTTGTCGAAGCGGACACGGGCAAGGCCACAGCCATCACCAGGGGCAAGCTCTACGTCCACTCGCCGGCTTGGTCGCCCGACGGGAAGGCTATCGCCTTCTGCGGCAACACCGACGCCGAGCACAAGGCCTGGGCGTGGGAGGTCTATATCGTCCCCACCGAGGGGGGTACGCCCCGGAGGCTCCCCACTCCGCCCGGGCCCAAGGGCGGGCTCACTTGGACGCGAGACGGCAAAAGGCTGCTCTATCTCGGTCACGTGTCGGAGGACGACCCCTGGGGTGTCTACAACGACCACGTGTGGCGGGTCCCGGCCGACGGCAGCGCTGAGGCAGTTGACATCATGGCCGACCTGGATCAGACCTGCGAGCCCTACACGCTGGGCGACACTCCCGCCGCCGGCAGCCGCCAGCCGCTGGCTCTCTCCGCTGACGGAGGATCCGTAGACGTGACCGTCGGCCGCGAGGGGGCAGCGCATCTCATCCGCGTGCCACTCGACGGAGCGCCGAGGACGACCCTTGTGGGCGGGCACGTCCATCTCTACGCCCACACGCCGGAGATCGGCGGGCGGATCGTGGCCCTGTGGCAGACACCGACCTCTCCGGGCGAGGCATTCGTCGTCGAGCCCGGCAAGAAGAGCAAGCCCAAGCAGCTCACCAAGCTCAACACGGAGCTTCTAGGCTCACTGACCTTGACCGAACCCGACGAGCGCTGGATCGAGTGCGAGGCGACCGGGCGCAAGGTCCAGGGCTGGGTGCTCAAGCCGCCCGGCTTCAGCCCGGCGCGCAAGTACCCGCTGCTCCTCGAGATCCACGGCGGCCCGCACACTCAGTACGGCGCCGGCTTCTTCCACGAGATGCACTGGCTCGCGTCGAAGGGTTTCGTGGTGCTGTACACCAACCCCGCCGGAAGCCAGGGGCGGGGTGAAGCGTTCATGCAAGCGCTTCGGGGGCAGTGGGGCGACGCCGACTTCCCCGAGCTAATGGCCTTCGTGGACGCGGTGGTCGCGGAGGGATACATCGACGAGCGCCGCCTCGGCGTCACCGGTGGAAGCTACGGCGGGTACATGACCAACTGGGTCGTCACCCACACCAGGCGCTTCGCCGCAGCGGCAACCCAGCGGTGCGTCTCCAACCTCGTCTCCATGCTCGGCAACTCCGACCACCCGCCCCACCCCGATGGGTACTTCCCTGGCAACCCGTGGTCCAAGCCCGAGGATCTGTGGCATATGTCGCCGATCCGCCTCGTCGAGAAGATCCGCACTCCGCTACTCATTCTGCACTCAGAGGGTGACATGCGGTGTAACATCGAGCAGGCCGAGCAGGTCTTCTCCGCCCTCCGTACGCTGGGCCGGAAGGTGAAGTTCGTTCGCTTCCCGCGCGAGGCCAGCCACGGCCTCTCGCGCGGAGGGCCGCCCGATCTACGCACGAGGCGCCTGGAGGCCCTGGGTGAGTGGTTTGAGTCCTATCTGCTGCCGAAGCGGAAGTGACACAGGTAGACAGCGGGCTTCAGCCCGTTGTTGTGAAGGCTCGGGCAATGGGCTTAAGCCCATTGTCCTTCGTCTGGTGAAGGAGAACGCGATGAGACCGCTGGCAGTACTCGCTTTGCTGGTCGGCTGCGCGGCGTGTGCGTATGCGGAGCCGCTGGTCGATTACGTGAACACGCCTGACACGTCGTTTGAGTGGAAGGTCGAGTCATCCACGCCCGCCGCGATGGGGACGACCCTTGTGAAGCTCGAGATGACGTCCCAGGTGTGGCAGGGCATCAGGTGGACCCACAGGCTGTGGATGGTCGTGCCGAAGGACGTGAAGAAGGCGCAGACGGCGGTCGTCGCGATCACCGGAGGCGAACCGGACGCGTCGCTCGTCGGCATCGGCTCCGCGCTGGCTACGCAGTCGGGGAGCATCGTGGCCGTCCTCGGTGACATCCCGAACCAGCCGCTTTTCGGCGGGAAGTCCGAGGACGCCCTTATCGCGTACACCTTCGTGAAGTACCTGGAGACAGGCGACGCAACGTGGCCGCTTCTGTTCCCGATGGCGAAGGCCGCGCTGCGCGCGATGGACGCGGTTCAGCAGTACGTCTCCCGCGAGCTCGGAGGCGATGTCAAGAGCTTCATCACAACCGGCGCCTCGAAGCGCGGCTGGACGACCTGGCTCACCGGCGCGGTCGACAAGCGGCTCGTAGGCATCGCCCCGATCGTGTACGACAACCTCGACTTGGTCGCTCAGATGAAGCAACAACGGGAGTACTACGGGGGCTACAGCGAGCAGATCCGGGAGTACACCGACTACGACCTCCAGGCCAAGCTCGCGACGCGGGAAGGCGCCGGGCTCGCGGCGGGGGTCGACCCTTATACTTTCCGCGAGCGGCTCACGATGCCGAAGCTCATCCTGGTGGGCAGCAACGACCCATACTGGACCCTCGAGTCCGCCAACCTGTACCTCCCGGGGCTGTCGGGCGAGACCTCCATCCTCTACTTCCCGAACGGCGGACACGACCTGGGTGGGGCGCAGATCGCGATGCCGCGGCTCGTCCCGACCATGCTGGCCTTCCTGAAGCACTGCTCGGGGCAGCTGGGCTGGCCGAAGCAGGAGTGGCATTGGTCGCAGACGGGCGACAGGCTCATCCTCAGGTGTCGGTCGGACATGCAGCCCAAGAAGGTCAGCATTTGGACCGCCACGGCGGACACCAAGGACTTCCGCAAGTCCCACTGGGAGGCGCAGGCGGCCAAGGTGGCGGGCTCGGGCGGTTGGTCGACGTGGTCCTACACCGTGAAGCGGCCCGCATCGGGGTATGCCGCGGCCTTCGCCGAGGTTGAGTATTCGTACCAGGGGCAGACGGCCTTCCTGTCCACGACTCCCAAGATGATAGGGGCACGGTAGGGGCGCCCGGCCGTCGCCTCTGTACGCGGGTGCCCCGGACATAGCTGCATGCCCACGATTGCTGTACTCGATCAGTCGGTTGCCAACAAGATCGCGGCCGGAGAGGTCGTGGAGCGGCCCGCATCGGTCGTGAAGGAACTCGTCGAGAACGCGATCGACGCGGGGGCCCGTCGGGTGTTCGTCGAGCTGATGGGCGCCGGTAGGGACCTTGTCCGGGTGGTGGACGACGGCACCGGGATGTCCGCTGAGGACGCGCTTCTGGCGATCCTGCCCCATGCGACCTCCAAGATACGCACGGTCGTGGATCTCTCGGCCATCACCACCTTCGGCTTCCGCGGCGAGGCGCTTCCGAGCATCGCCGCGGTGAGCCACCTGGTGCTCATCACGCGGCGGAGGGACGAGGAGTCGGGGACAATGGTTGCCACCGAGGGCGGCGCCGCGCCACGCGTCGAGCCGGTGGGCTGCCCGGAGGGCACGTCGGTCGGCGTCAGACACCTGTTCTTCAACACCCCCGCGCGGCTGAAGTTCCTGAAGCACAACAAGACGGAGCTGGCGCGCGTCGTCGAGTGCACCTCCTCGGTCGCCCTCGCCTTCCCCGACATCGGGATCGTCGTGACGAACGAGGGGAAAGAGGTCTTTCGCGCCGATCCGGCGGGTGAGCTGCTGCCAAGAGCGGCCGATGTGCTCGGACGCGACGCGGCCGCCGCGCTCGTGCCCTTCGCGACAGAGCAGGCCTTCGCCGGCGCCAGCGGGCTGGTGTCGGACCTAACGCTTCACCGGCCCACGAGATCGGGGCAGTTCATCTTCGTGAACCGGCGGTGGGTCCGCTCTCCGGTCATCGCGCAGGCTGTCACACGGGCCTACGACGGCCTGCTGCCGCCCGGCCGCCATCCGGTCGCGTGCGTGTTCCTCGAGATAGACCCCCGGCTGGTCGACGCCAACGTTCACCCGACCAAGCAAGAGGTGCGGTTCCCGCGCGACAACGACGTCTTCGAGGTCGTGTACTCCGCGATCCGCGACGGGCTCTTGGCCGCCGACCTCGTGCCTCGAGCCGCGGCTCCCGGGCGCGCCGAGCCCGTCGGCCTCAGGACACAGACGCCGTCTCCGGAGCGCATCGCCGAGAGGCAGCGTGCCCTGGATCTCGGTCGTGGGCCCGAGCCCGACAGCCGAGCATCGACCGCGGAGTTTGAGGCCGCGCTAGCCCGTCGCGTGGAAGCGGACCAGGTGCAGGAGGCCGAGCCTCTACCGCACGCATGCGCGGACGGGTCACCACCCGCCGTCGAGCCGAGCCTTGCGTCAGCGAGGGTGATAGGGCAGGCGCTCGACGCGTACATACTGGCCGAGGCGGACGGAGAGCTTCTGCTTGTCGATCAGCACGCCGCCCACGAGCGCGTGCTCTTCGATCGCTTCGTACGCTCAGCCGAGGGCGCGCACACTCACACTCAGCGGCTGCTCGCCCCGGTGACTGTCCATCTGTCCGCGCCCGAGGCCGCCCTGGTTACCGAGAACCTGGACTCATTCCTCGCCATCGGACTCGAAGTCGAGGCCTTCGGCGGCGGCTCTTTCATCGTTCGGTCGGTGCCGACGACGGCCGGGCGCGGAAGCCCGGAGCGCGTCGCGGAGGCACTCCTCCGAAGCGTGCTGGCGGATCTGTCGAGCCCGGACAGCGAGTTCGCGTCCGTCAGGGACATGCGCACCCGCGTGTTCGCGACGGCCGCCTGCAAGGCGGCTGTGAAGCAGGGCGACCGACTGAACCAGGGCGAGATGGAGGCACTGCTCGGCGATCTCGCCGGCTCCGATGTTCGGTTCACATGCCCGCACGCGAGGCCGGCGGTAGTCCGGCTGGCCGGAGATGCGCTGGAGCGGTACTTCCATCGCCGCTAGACCCTTCGGGGCCGGATTGCCTACAGCCGGAGAGCCCGCTCACACCACCGAGACACGAAAAGCAACAACCCGCATTCCCGTCGGCGCGCCGCGCATCTAGTAGTGCTACGCTGAGGATAGATGGGGCCTCGCCCGCGTCTTCCCACTCCCCTCTGCCACCCAGCAGGCCCACCCAGACGCGAGCGGGGCCCGCATCTACGTGCCGCACACCCAGCCTGCTCAGCCACTGGTCCAGCTTCCGCGGTTGCGAGCGCAACTTTTTCCCGGCATCTCCTGAACATCCGGCGCATCCGAGTGTCACCACGTATGAGGCGTGTTCTACCTGCGAGTGCCTCGCCATGTTAGGGCATCCAACGGAGATAGGACCAGCGTCGACCATGCCGGTTCGCCCTCGACTTGTCGTGATCGGGCTCGACGGTGCGACGTGGAACGTGATCGACCCACTACTGGCGTCCGGGGATCTCCCCCACATCTCCGAAGTGCTCGAGGGCGGACGGCGTGGCGTTCTCGCGTCGATCTTCCCGCCGCTGACCGGCCCAGCGTGGCAGACGATCTTCACCGGCCTTTCCCCCGGCGAACACGGCGTGTTCGACATGACCGTGTACGACAGGGCCCTTGGCCGTCGACGGCCCTTGTGTATGGCCGACTGGTCCGGGGTGCCTCTGTGGAGACGAGTGGCCGATCTGGACCTCAAGGGCGGGTATCTAGGCATCCCGTTCACCTACCCACCGCCTGAGGTGGACGGCTGGTTCGTCTCGGGTATCACGGGTACGCCAACCTACGGCGATCACATGGTCTCGCCGGCTGGGTTGTTCGAGGGGATCTCACGGGCTGCCGGGGAGTACCCCTTGGACATTCCCGAGAAGCGAGGCGGGACGTACCAGGTCGACGTCCTTCTGCGGCAGATGGCGTGGATCCACGACGCGACTATGTACCTGCTGCGGCATCACCCGGTCGACCTGCTCGCGGTCGTGGCGAGCTATACGGACTACGTGCAGCACTTCTTCGCCCGCTCCCGAGAGCACGATGGGGTCGACATGGTCCGGCTGGCCTATCAGGCCGCCGATCGCCTGCTCGGGGACATAAGGGCCGAGGTAGGGGCGAACGTGCCTGTCGTGCTCCTGTCGGACCACGGCGCCGCTCCCGTAGCCGGGTTCATTAACTCTACCCGGGTTGCGGCAGCGGTCAGCCCCCGGGGAGAGGCACGGGCGCGGACCTCCGCGAGGGGCTTCTCGGCCCTCAAGCGCGTGTGGCGGGCCACCGGGAAGGCAGCCCTCGAGGCGCTGGGCGCGGACCCCAAGCGAATGAGTGAGTGGGGGGTAAGGGCTCTGCGGCGCACCGGCGCCGAGGCGGACGCGACGGTGGTGGGGCAGTACGGCTTGGTCTGGGTGACCGGCGACCCGGCATTGGCTCAGCCCGAAGATGTGGAGCGCGCGCTCCGGGCGCTCGCGGATATGCGTGACCCCGGTGGCGCGCATCCGCTATTCGAGGTGGCACGGGGAAGCGAGGTGTACCCCGGCGGGGGCTTCGGTCAGGCTCCGCACGTCGTGGCCCGGGTGGTACGGCCGTTCCACGAGTTCCGGACGGCGTATGAGCTGGCCCCGCTTGTCATCGCTCCCGAAGAGGCCGAAGCGGCGGGGATTGAGTACTGGACCATCGAGGGGACGCACTCCCCCGATGGCGTCTGGGCGGTCTCGGCGGCCGGGGCACACGCCTCGGTGCCGGAAGGACTCCCGGACGTGCTAGCGTCGCTGATGGAACTGCTGGGCGCAGGGTCTACCACCGACCAGCGAGGATCGAGCCCGCCCGACGACGCGCAACGGTGTTCCGCATACACGCCCGAGGAGGAGAAGATGATCCTCGGGCGTTTGTACGATCTGGGATATCTAGACTGATGGTCGGCGGCGCGGCACGTCGAGTAGCGGCGCGCCGGAGATGGGCGGGCCCCTACATGTCTACGCGTTCCCCTCTTGAGCCCGGCAGCCCCCCGGACGCGGGCGGGGCCCACCTCCGCCTGCCGTACCACGCGCCCCTTTGCCGGATCCGGGTAGCCTCTTGCGTTGGGAGCGCAACTACTTGCTGACGATTGAGCGAACATCCGGCACGTCCGGGTGTCACCACGTATGAAGTGTGCTGTGCGTGCTAACGCTGCCACAGGCTGAGGCCTTCCAGGGAGAACAGGACTAGCGTCGACAGTGCCGGCTTCCCCTCGACTGGTCGTCATAGGGCTCGATGGTGCGACGTGGGATGTGATCGATCCGCTACTTGCCTCCGGGGACCTGCCCCACATGGCCCAGTTGCTCGAACGCGGACGACGCGGCGTGCTTGAGTCGGTCTTTCCACCGCTCACCGCGCCCGCGTGGCAGTCCATTTTCACCGGCTTGGTACCGGACCAGCACGGCGTTTTCGAGATGACGGTGTACGACCGCGCGCTGGGACGCCGGAGGCCCGTCTGCATGAACGACTGGCACGGCACGCCGCTCTGGGAGCGGGTCGCGGAGCTCGGCCTCTCCGGCGGATGCCTGGGGATTCCTTTCACCTACCCTCCGACGGACGTCAACGGCTGGCTCATCTCCGGCATCATGGGCACTCCTAGCTACACGGACCGCATGGTTCGACCGCCCCATCTGTTCGCGGAGATCACCCAGGCCGCGGGCGAGTACCCGCTGGACCGCCCCGAGAAGCGCCCGGGCGCCTACCCGCGTGACCTACTCAACAGGCAGATCGCGTGGATCCACGATGCCGCGCTGCACATGCTGCGGAACCACCCCGTCGATGTGATGGTGGTTGTCGAGAACTACACGGACTTCGTCCAGCACTTCTTCCTCCGGACGCGTGTGCACGAGGGCGTGGACATGATCCGTTTGGTCTATCAGGCCGCCGATCGCCTCCTGGGGGCCATCCGTGCGGAAGTGGGCACCGATGTGCCGGCCATGGTGCTCTCCGATCATGGGGCTGTGCCCATAGAGGGGTACATCAACTCCGCACGAATCGCCGCCGCGGTCAGCCCTCGCGGAGAGGCACGGAAGCGTACCGCAGCGTGGTCTTTCGCGGCTCTGAAGCGCGTCTGGCGAGCAACAGGAAAGGCGGCGCTGCGGGCGCTGGGCGTGGACCCGACGCGGCTTAGCCAGTGGGGTGTGAGGACGCTCCAAGGCTCCCAGGACGATCCGAACGCGACTGTGGTGGGGCACTACGGCTCCATCTGGCTCACGAGTGATCCGCGGGCAAGCACGGCGGAGGACGTCGAGCGCGCGGCCCGGGCGCTCTCCGGATTGCGCGATCCGTCGGGAGCCGGCCCCCTGCTCGACGTGGCCAAGGGGGGCGAGGGATGCTCGGGCGTCGCTGCCGAGCAGGCCCCACACATCATCGCACGGCCGCGCAGGGGATCTCACGAGTTCCGCCAGGCATCGCCTGTGGCGCCCCTCGTGATACGCCCCGAAGAGGCCGAGAGGGCAGGCGTGGAGTGCTGGGCCACTGAGGGAACCCACTCGCCCGAGGGCATCTGGGCGATGTCGGACGCGGGTGCCGGGGCGGCCGCGCCGGGATCGCTGCCTGAGGTCATGGGGGCTCTGATGGAGCTGCTCGGTGAGGCACCCGAGGCCGTACAGCGGCCTGCCAGGGAGCGGCACGGCGCGACCGGCGAGTCGGGCTATACTCCTGATGAGGAGAAGGCGATCCTCGGGCGCCTCTACGACCTGGGCTACATTGACTGAACGTCGGGCCCGCGCGGTGCCGACGGCGGATGAGACGGGGTAGGCATGGTCCTTCGCAGACGCAAGGCGATCGTGATCGGGCTTGACTGCGCGACCCACCAGTTTGCGTTCGACGCGCCGGCCGGCGCGCTGCCTAACCTCACTCGACTCCGCGATCTGGGGCGCTGGGGGCTTCTCGAGAGCTGCATCCCGGCCGTTACCTGCCCGGCCTGGATGTGCATGGCCACCAGCCAGGATCCCGGCCAGCTCGGCATCTACGGCTTCCGCAACCGAGCCGACCACAGCTACGACGCACTGGTGATCCCGAACTCGCATGCCGTTACCGCGCCGACGGTGTGGAGCATCGCCACCGAGCACCGCCGTAGGTCGGTGATCGTGGGCGTCCCTCTGACGTATCCTCCGACCCCCGTCAACGGCTGTCTGGTGTCCGGGTTCCTGGCTCCGAGCACGGACGCCAACTACACATACCCGGCGGAGCTTCGCGACGTGATACGCGACGAAGTGCCGAAGTACGCCTTCGACGTGACGGACTTCCGCACCGACGACAAGGACGATCTGCTCGATCGGCTGTACCACGTTACGCGGTACCACTTCTCCGTCGTCGAGCATCTCATGCAGACCACGCAGTGGGATCTCACGTGGTTTGTGGAAATGGGCGTAGACCGCGTGCAGCATGCGTTCTGGCGGTACTGCGCGCCCGATCACCGGCTGTATGAGCCCGGGAGTCCGTACGAGGACGCCATTCCTCGCTACTACCAGTACATTGACGGATGCATCGGGAGCCTGCTCGCGCTGGTGCCCGACGACGCGATCGTGCTCGTGGTGTCCGATCATGGCGCCCGGACGCTGGAGGGCGCCTTCTGCGTGAACGACTGGCTGATCGGGCAGGGACTATTGGCGCTCAAACAGCGGCCCGACCGGCCGTCGAAGCTGAAGCGTGAGTGGATAGATTGGACGCGGACGAAGGTCTGGGCGGAGGGCGGCTACTTCTCGCGCATCTTCGTCAATGTAAAGGGACGGGAGCCGAGCGGCATCGTGGAGCCCGCGGAGCTCGAGTCATTGCTCGCCGACCTCACCGCGCGCTTCGTGTCGCTACCCGACAACCGGGGCGCGCGCATGGGGAACCGCGTGTTTCGTCCGGGCGACCTCTACAGAGAGGTACGGGGCGTCCCTCCGGACCTGCTCGTGTACCTCGGCGACCTCTCCTGGCGCGCCGCCGGCACGATCGGGCACCACAGCCTCTATCTCCAGGAGAACGACACCGGCCCCGACGACGCGAACCACGCGCAGCATGGCATCTTCATCCTCGCCGATCCCGACGACCCCGCCAGGGGCGAAGTGACCGGGGTGCGTATATACGACATAGCCCCTACGCTCCTCGAGAGGATGGGGCTACCGGTGCATCCCGGCATGATAGGGAGCCCGATCCCGGCCTCGCGCGACTTCAGCCCCGTCCGCAAGGGTGCGTGACGAAGCGATGAGTCCGCAACGCGGAGGGCCATGGTGCACGGCCGCTGTAGTCACATGCTTGTCCGGGTCGCCGCCGTCCTGGTCCCCCTGTGTCTGCTCGCGCTGCTGCTCCTGGGCACGGCGTGGCGAGCCCAGACCGCGTCTCAGCCGATCGCTCCGGGAGTCACCCATGAGAGGCGCGTCGTTCCCGAGGGCCCTTGGGTGATCGACATCGTGCGCGTCGAGCGCACGGCCGCCCGGGTCGCGTTGGAGCCGACTCTCGCGGGCGGGCAGGTACTCGGACGCGCGACGATAGGCGAGCAGCTCCCGGCCTCCACTGAGGCGTCGCGGCCTGTCGCCGCCGTGAACGGCGACTTCTTCGTGATGACCGGCGAGGAGGCCGGCATGCCCATCGGCACACACGTGGCCGGCCGGGCCCTCATTCGCTCCGGGCACGACAGCGCCACCGTCGCCTTGGGGCCGGACGGGCAGATCGCCATCTGCACGGTCGGCTTCACGGGCGAGGTGCGCCGCGACGACGGAGCTGAGTTCCCGCTCTCGGGGGTCAACCAGAGCGTGCCCGATGACGGGCTCGTGCTGTTCACGCCCGACTACGGACCCCGCTCCCACAGCGTGAACGGTCCGTCGGTCGTCCTCCGCGCCTATCAGGGCGCCTTGCCTCTGCAGCCCGAGGCGGACATCGACGGCACGGTGGAGTCCATCGCGGATGGGCCCGCCGACATCCCGCCCGATGGCCTCATTCTAGCCGGCGCGGGCCGAGCCGCCGAGTTCCTGCGCGCCGTCCGCGTCGGCGGGCGCGCGCGCGTCGCCGTCGCCTCGCCGGGGCTCCCGAAGTGGGCTCGCGGTGCCGTCTCGGGTGGCCCCGTCCTCATCCGCGACGGAGCGATAGTGGGCGGCGACGAAGTCCGCCATCCGCGGACGGCCATCGGGTTCAACGATCGCGACATTGTTCTTTTGACCGTCGATGGGCGCCAGCAGGGCTGGAGCGTGGGCATGACGCTGGCAGAGCTTGCGGGCCTGCTGGTGTCGCTCGGGTGCACGGACGCCGTGAATCTCGACGGCGGCGGCTCCACGACGATGTGGGTCCGCGGCGAGGTGAGGAATCGGCCATCGGACGGTTCGCCGCGCGAGGTGGCGAACGGTCTTGCCGTCGTGCTGAACGGCCCTGTTGGCCCTCCGGCGCGCGCGGTAGTCTCGCCGCCGACCGTCTGGGGCCTGCCGGGCGCGATCGTCCGTCTGCGCGTGGGGCTGACGGACTCGGACTGCAACCCCCTGCGAATAGCGGACTTCGCCATGTCGGCCGACTGCACCGGAAGCGTGGCTGCCACCGGGGATCCGCTGTCTTTCAAGCTCGGGGAGCCCGGTCGGGGGAAGATCGAGCTTGGCGCCGGAGAAGCGGCCTCCGTTGTGCCGGTGCACGTCGTGGCCGAGCCCTCGGCGGCGCGGATCGAGCCGCCGGTGACGCTCGCGATGCCGGACGACACGATCAGGCCGTTGGTGATGCTGCTTGGCCCTGAGGGCGAGGATCTCTCCGCTCCGGAGGGCGCGCGACCGACGTTCCGCTGTGACCCCGCCCTGGCGTCGGTGACCGCGGACGGGCAGATCGTTATCGCGCACGGAGCCACGTCCGGCGCCCTCACGGCCGAGGTGCTGGGCGTCTCCGCGCACGCAGGGGTGCTCGTGGCGCAACCGCAGGTCGTGTCGTCCTGTGACGAGCTGGGCTCGGTGAGGGCGACGGTCTACCCGGAGGGTGGGGCAACCGCGGAGGTCACGGTCGTCGAGGACCGACCGGCATCTGGAACAGGCTGCCTGGCGCTCATGTTCGCACTCGGAGAGGCGGAGGCGACGCGCGCGGCTTACGCACGGTTCGACGCGGACGTCGGCAGGTCCATCGGCTTCACAGCCGCACTACGCGCCGAGGGCGACCCCTCCTGGGTGAGGCTCGCGTATCGCGACGGCAACGGCACTCGGACAACGCTCACCCTCGCGGACCGCGTTGACTGGGGCGGCGAGTGGCACGTAGTGCGGCTGCGGCTCCCGGACGGGACGAAGGCCCCGGTCACCCTCGAGTCGATCTACGTGGTCGAGACCGACCCCGACCGCCGGCCGAAGGGCACGCTTTTCATCGACGACGTCACGGCGTGGGTGGCGGCGGCGGAGTAGGCGTCACAACGCCAGCCATTCGTCCACGGTTATGCCCGTCTGGCGAGGGATGGACCGGAGGGTGCCAGTGGTGACCTCTCGGTGCCGCGGCACAATGGCGGTGCGGACGCCAGTAGGCGTAACGAGCACGAACTTGATGTGGCTGCCCTCTTGACGTGCCACCGAGTGACCCGCAGCCTCGAGCTTCCGTTTGACGGTCCGGAACGGAAGGGGGCTAAGCGGCATCCACTTCCACCTCGATGGTGCGCACCCGTGGGATCACCGTCGCGCGGGGCGGCGTGAAGTGAAGATGAAGAGCCTCTCGCAGGTTCGCGAGAGCCTCCTCCTCGGTGTGGCCCTGGCTTGCCACCTCAACCTCGCGGCATTGGGCGACATACCATTCGCCTTCCTGCCAAACGTAGGCGCTGAACCGCATGCTCATGGTTCGCCGTCCTTTCCTGCTACGGCGCGCTGATCCGCCCTTGCCTGTAAGCAAGCACATACTCCGCGGCGTGCCCGGTGTCCACGCGGCACTCCCCTCACCGCCTCAGCCCGATCTCCTCGACGGGGATGCGCTCGAAGCCGAGAGCCCACACCGGCGAGTCGTCGCGCAGACGGTAGTCTCGGTGATCGGGGTCCAGGAACAACGGGTCGCCCTCCGTGAGGTTGTCCTCGAACGTGATGACCGAGACGTCGGGGATGTCGTACTGCGCGAACCACTGCCCGCAGCGCCATGCGACGTTGCGACGGACGACGTTGCCCTTCGGGATCGCCGGATCGTCGTCGAGCAGCGTGAGCAGCCCCGGGTAGCGCTCACTGTAAGGCGGCTTCCTGAAGCTCATAGCGTCAAGCCGCTGCCACAGTGTGTTGTCGGTGCCGTCGAAGTAGGACTTCGCCCAGCCCAGGCCTCGGGCGTCGATGTGAACGGCGACCTGGCAGTCAACGAACACATTCCCTTCCACCAGGTTGTCGCGGCCGCCGCCTATCAGGATTCCGCGCATGGCGCCCTGGCATATGTTGCCGATCACCTTCGTGTCGCTCGTCCAGTCGTCGAGGTAGATCGCCTGGAAGTCGCCCCCGCCGATGTCGTGGAAGAAGTTGCGCCTGACGATGTTGCCCCTCTGAGTGTAGTCGCGCCCCATGTAGAACGCGCCCGCGTCGTGCACCTCGTTACCAACGTTGCGGATCTCGTTGAGCTCGATCAAGTGCTCGTTTCCGCCGAGGATGATCGCGGAGTGCGGAGCGTCGCGGAGCAGGTTGCTCGCCACGCGGTTCCCGACGCCGCTCACGAGCACGCCGGGAGTGTACGTCTTGCAGATGCGGCCGAAGTCCGATATGTCGTTGTTCACTGCGTAGTTGCCGCCCGGCCGGAGCGAAGGGCGATCGCCGCCGCCGAGGCTGATCCCGCCGCAGCCGCAGTGGGAGATGTCGCAGTCCTCGACGCCGCTGCGCTGCGCGCCGTCGACGATCACCGCCGTAGTGCCCACGTCGGCGATCACGCATCCCGCGATGAGGTTGTCGCTGCCACCCGTCACGGTGACCGCGCGTCCCCTGCAGCACTCGAGCGACAGGCCGCGCAGTGTCACGAATGACGCCCCATCAAGGGCGATGATAGGCTGTTCGAGGATCGACACCGTCACCTCGCAGGCTGACGGGTCGGACGGCGGCCAGAAACAGAGAACCCCCGTGCCCCGGTCGAGGTACCACTCACCCGGCGAATCCAGCTCCTCTAGGACGTTGAGCGCGTAGTAGCGCCTCCCCTCCGCGTAGCCGTAGACGCCGTGCGGCGGTTCGGTCGCGATGACCCGGGCGGCGGTGTCGATGCCTGCGACCTTCTCGTACGAGTCGGCCCAGTCCCAGGTCCAGTAGCCATGGACCCAGATATCTCTCGAGCTCAACCAGCGGCTCGGGCGGTCACCCTCGTAGGCGAACCGGCCGCCCTGCGCGCCGTCCGGCACGCCGGCGATCTTCGTCCATTCGCCATTCGGCCAGCGCGCGAGGGTCATGGGGAGCCCGTCCATGAAAACCTCGAGCCCTGCCGGGACGTCGCCCATTCCGAAACCGCGCCGGCGCATCTCCCCGTAGTCGGTGATGCCGAGCTTCCGTAGGTCGACCTGTAGCACATGGCCGCGCGCCCCTTGGGGCAGCAGCGCCAGCAGCGCGGGATCGGCTACCGGCGCGAAGCCGCTCACGCGGCGTCCGCCCAGCAGCCGCGGATGCTCGCCCGGGTAGGCCGCGTACTCGACCGGCGCGGCCTCGGTCCCCGAGTCTTCGGTCGCTAAGTCATTCCTTCTTGATAGGTGAAGTGTGCTGCCAGACGTTGGCGCCGAGCTGGGTCATGGTGGCGTGGTAGTCGGCAAGGACGTGTTCGAGGGAGTCGCGCCATCGGTTTGTGGCGGCTCGTC
>Ga0315282_10003094_pt1 | contig 30022 bp, 24 predicted proteins | sample YL17G07_20_MG_FD_203693 | JGI IMG/M metagenome (GOLD analysis project Ga0315282, IMG submission 203693) | Sediment microbial communities from Yellowstone Lake, YNP, Wyoming, USA - YL17G07_20 | ecosystem: Environmental > Aquatic > Freshwater > Lake > Sediment | place: USA: Wyoming | collected... | reverse complement strand
CTGTCGTTACTCTTTCGCGTCACTATCGGCCTATATTATCCCACGGAGCGCCGGCCGTTTCAAGCCGCTGCAGTTCAGGGTCGGATCTCGCTCACCTCTCACCTCCGAGTCAGGCGCCGCCGCTCACCATCTGTTGACCCTCGAATCTGCAGCGTGTTATACTGATGCAGGCGCCGCCAAAATGGCTGACCAGGTACAGTCAACTCCTGGTCATATTCTGCGGGATCGAGTGTGGGACACGTGGCCGTGTGGCTCCAGAAGCTGCTCCATGCCGGGTGGCAGAACCTCCTGACCACCATTATAGACGTCGTGCTGGTTTCCATAGTCATCTACTGGCTCATGATGCTCGCCAAGCGTACCAGAGCCTGGCAGATCATGTGGGGACTGATCGTCTTCTTCGTGATCGTGCTTGTGAGCGACCGGCTGGGGCTGAGCACGATCAACTGGCTGCTCAAACTGTTCCTTCCGTTCGGTCCTGTTGCTATCGTGATCCTCTTCTACCCCGAGCTGCGGCACGCGCTCGAAGAGATGGGCAAATGGGCGGGCTGGGCCCGCGGCTTTGCGCGGCTTCCGAAAGAGGACATCAAGACTATCATTGAGGAGATAGCTTCGGCGGCGTCGCGGATGTCCGAGCAGCGGGTCGGCGCTCTAATTGTTCTGGAGCGCGATGTGGGGCTGGATGACGTAGCCGCTACGGGCACGGAACTTCAGGCTGCGGTCTCATCCCAGCTTCTCTCTGTCATCTTCCACCCGGGCAGCGCGCTGCACGACGGTGCCGTCATCATCCGTGGCAGCCGCATTGTCGCCGCGGGGTGCATCCTACCGCTTTCCGACAGCGTGCACATTGGTACGATGATCCACACCAGGCACAAGGCGGCTATTGGCGTCACGGAAGTCAGCGATGCCGCGGTCGTAGTCGTGTCCGAGGAGACCGGCACGATCTCGCTCGCGCTCGAAGGCAGGCTCCACAGCGGCCTGAGCGAGGAGACTTTGGCCAAGTGGCTGCGCGCCATCTTCGGCGACGAGGGCAAAGGCCAGAAGTCTAACCTCAAGAAGACCCTCGATGTCATCACGCTTCGCCGCGCGGGGCTGAGGTCATAGCAATGGTTGTCGGCCGGCTTACCAGGAATTGGCCCTACAAGCTGCTCGCCCTCGGAACCGCTGCCATCCTGGCTGTCTACGTGCACAGCGAGAAGAACCCGTGGACGACCGCTTCGGTGACCGCGCGGGTCGAGCACATGCATCTCCAGGAGGGCTACGTGGCGACGCTCTCGCAGGAGGGGGTGGCGGTGTCCCTGGAAGGGCCGAAGAGCAGCGTCGATGCCGCCGTCGCAAGAGCCAGATCGGGCGAGGTGACTGCCCGAGTTGACCTCGCCAGGCTGCAGGCAGGCCCGCACAACGTTCCCATAAGGAGTATACAGTTCCCGGCGTCGCTGCCCGGCGACGTCACGGCGCAGCCCGCCACTTCAACGATCGCCGTCAGCATCGAGGCGCGCACTTCCCGCACGCTGCCCGTCGAGGTGAAGATCAAGACTCCCCCGCCGATCGGCCTGGCCGTCGGCGAGCCGACGGTCACACCCGATAAGGCGGTCCTGTCGGGCGCGAGCAGCCTGGTGGGCGCCGTTACCCACCTCGTCGTCATCGTAGATCCGACTCCACTCCGGCCCTCCGTGGACGAGTACGCGCCGATCAGAGCGCTCGACGAGCAGGGAGACGAAGTGAAGGGCCTGGTGGTTGACCCGGCCGCCGCCCACGTTATGTTGAAACTGGCGGAGGCCCCGGCGAACAAGGCCGTGTTCGTCAGCCCGAGCTTCACCGGCCAACCGCGTTTCCCTTACCGGGTGGAGAAGGTCACGGTGATGCCCAGCTCTGTGACGATAAGGGGCAGACCCGAACTGCTCGCCGGCACAAGCACTGTCTCGACGGACGAGGTAGACGTCACCGACGCGATGAACGACGTAGTCGGCTATGTTGCCGTTCATGTCCCTCCGGGGCTGACGATACAGGGTTCGGACAGGGTGAAGGTCACCGTGAGGATAACGCTCGCCCCGCGCCCGTAGCCAGCGATGAGTAATGAGCAATGAGCGATGAGTCTGGGGCTGGCCACGACTCTAACCGTGAGGGGAGACCGGACGATTGGGGAAGCTTTTCGGCACCGACGGCGTAAGAGGACTTGCGAATGTTGAGCTTAGCCCGCTTCTCGGCCTGCAGCTGGGGACGGCGGCCGCGCACGTCATTGTCGGGATGCAGCCGAACGCGCGGATACTGATCGGCCGCGACCCCAGGATATCGGGCGACATCCTCGAGTCGGCCATGGTTGCCGGCGCATGCTCTCAGGGATTGGATGCGGTGCTCGTCGGTGTCATATCCACTCCCGGCGTGGCTTACCTTACGGCATCGACGGGCGCTTCGGCGGGGGTCGTCATCTCGGCCTCCCACAACCCGGTCGAAGACAACGGCATCAAGTTCTTCGGCCCGGACGGTTACAAGCTGGACGACGAGGTCGAGGACGATATAGAAGCCCATGTGCCAAGGTTCGACGAGCTGGCCCGGCCGAGCGGCGGCGAGGTCGGCAGGATGCTCCGCAGGCACGAGCTGGTCTGGGAGTACGCACAGCACGTCAAGAGTGCGGCTTCCAGAAGGCTCGACGGCCTCAAGCTTGTCCTCGACTGCGCCAACGGCGCCGCTTCCGAGCTTGCTCCCCAGGTCTTCGCCGAGGTCGGCGCCTCGGTCGAGGCCATCAACAGCGACCCGAACGGTGTCAACATCAACGCGCGGTGCGGTTCGCTCCATCCGGAGGCGCTTCGGTCGCAGGTCAAGGAGACAGGGGCGGATGCCGGCCTGGCATTCGACGGAGACGCCGACCGTGTAGTGCTCGTGGACGAGCGAGGAGAGATCGTTGACGGCGACCACGTCATGGCTATCTACGGCCTTCGCCAGGCCCGCATGGGCGATCTGCCGGGCAATGCGGTCGTCGCCACGGTTATGAGCAACATCGGTCTCGAACTCGCGCTCGCGAAGGAGAACGTGAAGCTCATCCGGACTCCGGTCGGCGACCGCTATGTCTCCGACGAGATGCGCCGCATCGGCGCGATTATCGGCGGCGAGAAGTCAGGCCACGTCATCCTCTCGCGGCACGCTACGACAGGCGACGGCATGATCACAGCCCTTGTCATCCTCTCCATCATGGCCGAGGCCGGCAAGAAGCTCTCGGAGCTTGCCTGTGAGATGGAGGAGTTCCCGCAGGCGCTCGTGAACGTCCCCGTGAGGGAAAGGGATGGCTGGGACCGGATTCCCGAGGTCAGGGCGGCGATATCGGCGGCGGAGGAGAAGCTCGCCGGCCGAGGCCGCGTGTTGGTCCGGCCGTCGGGGACTGAGAAGCTGATACGCGTCATGGCCGAAGGGCCGGACCAGGACGAGCTAGAGCGGCTTGCGGGCAATATCGTTGACGCCGTGAAGAACACCCTCGGCTAGGGTCCATCAGCCGCGATCCCCCAACAGAGCTTGGCAGGCGCCGATCGCGCCGAATACCCACAGATGATCGACTCCTACGCTTGGTGCGGACTTGTGGTTTCGTGGTAGACTACAGCTCGGGGGTGATGGCGGCGATGCTTGCCATGGTTCTGGACAGGCCAAGAGAGCCTCTGCGGGCGATTGAAGTCCCGACGCCGGAGCCGGGGCCCGGCCAGATTCGGGTCAAGGTGCATGCCTGCGGCGTGTGCCGGACCGACCTGCACATAGTGGATGGAGAGCTTCCCGACCCGAAGCTTCCCATAATCCCCGGCCACGAGATCGTCGGCGCCGTCGATAAGCTGGGAGAGGGAGTGGACCGGTTCAGGATCGGCAACCGCGTCGGGATCCCGTGGCTTGGCTGGACCGATGGGGAATGCCGCTACTGCCGCAGCGGCCGCGAGAACCTCTGCGACAACGCCCGGTTCACGGGCTACACGATCGACGGAGGGTACGCCGAGTACACCGCTGCCGACCAGCGCTACTGCTTCGGCATCCCGGAAGGCTATCCCGACGCCCAGGCCGCGCCGCTCCTTTGCGCCGGGCTGATCGGTTACAGGTCCTACCGCATGGCGGGCGATGCCGAACCGTTGGGGCTATACGGGTTTGGGGCATCCGCTCACATTATCGCGCAGGTCGCTGTCCACGAGGGGCGGACGGTCTACGCATTCACGAAGCCCGGAGACACTGCCGGCCAGGAGTTTGCTCGGGGTCTGGGCGCGGCTTGGGCGGGCGGATCGGATGAGCATCCTCCTACCAGGCTCGGTGCAGCCATCATCTTCGCTCCGGTCGGCCAACTGGTTCCTCAGGCGCTGAGCGAGACTGTCAAGGGCGGCACGGTCGTCTGCGCGGGAATCCACATGAGCGATATCCCATCCTTCCCCTACTCCATCCTCTGGGAAGAGCGCTCTATCCGCTCGGTTGCCAACCTGACCCGCCGGGATGGGGAAGAGCTTCTCGCGATTGCGCCGAAGGTGCCGGCGCGGACCCATATCGAGGAGTATCCTCTGACTCGGGCGAACGAGGCGCTGGCCGCGCTCCGAGAGGGCAGTGTGGTCGGGGCGGCAGTGCTGGCGGTAGGGGATGGGAGTTAGGGATGGCAGCTTCCGGACCGCCCCCTGAAGCCGGAAGGGGCTTCCCGAATCCCAAACAGCCCGCTCGCCTGCGATCCCTCACTACTGCGCGTACACCAGGATCTGGAATCTAGTCCGAAACTGGGAGACTGGCATCCACTGCCCGGCCGCGCGACGCGGGTTGCGGACCAACACGCGGGAGCGGCCCGCGTCGTAGTCCAGGACGGACCAAATGTGGATTCGCCGGTTCGTGTAGGCCACCACCGGCTTGCCGCGCAGGGCGCGCAACTGCTCCTTCAGAGCGGCCAAAGGGACGGCTGTCCCGACCCGGATCCTGCCGCTGGGGTCCTGGACTTCCGGCTTGATCTCGAACACGCTGGTCGGGCGGCCGGTCAGGCAGGATGCGATCTCGCCCGCGTATATCCAGTCGGTTGACGTGAGATCGAGCTGTCCCGGCCCGCTCCTCAGCTTGATGAACGCGGTGAGCACGACCCTGGCCCATTCGTCTCCGTGTTCCGTGCGCACCAGCCCACCTTTCCGGGCTGCGTCCAGGTCCGCGGCGGTCACGGTCACCACGGGCGCGCCTCTGAACGCCACCAGCCAGCCGCCGTCCGGCTGCCGCCATACGAGCCTTGCCGACTCCCGTGGATGTGCGCTGGCCCAGGAGATCAGCATCGCAAGCGTCCCGCAGTTGTGCAGACGGTCCTGCGCGAAAGCGAGGCTTCTGGGACGGAGCGGCGTCCCGGAGACCGCAGGTCTGCTCGCCGCGGGACGCGGGGCCGCGCCTGGACCGGCCGAACCCCGGGATGCCTGCCCGCTGCATCCGGAGAGCGCCAGCACCGAACATAGAGCCGCTGCGGCCACTGTTGACCGAGGCATTCTGCCCTTTCCCATCTTCACGTTCCGTTCGGTGACGATCTGGAAACCGCCGCCCGAGACCCGACGGGAGATCGCCGAATCCCGCCGCTCCAGCCTCGGTGCCGCGCACATCGCGGCGCCGCGGAAGCGAGATCGCACGGATCAGCGCTTGTTCCCCGCCGATACCGCGTATAACGGCTCCTCGTTATCCGTCAGTTTGAGCGTGGACCTCATCTTCGCCTCATCGATCAAGCCCATAGATACGCCGACCAGACCCAAGGCGACCTCCTCGAGGAGGACGTTCTGCGCGGAATGGCCCGTTTCGATAGCCGCCCATCTCCGAGCTGTATCACTGCCGAAACTCTTCGCGGTGTCCGTATAGTCGGCGATGTAGGCGATCAGGGCCGGAGCGGTACGCATCTGAGGCTGGTCTCCGACATTCGAGCGCTGGTCGCCGCTTGCCACGAGTTCTAGCTTATGCCCCTGTGGAATGTACCGATACGCCCCGGCGGGCAAGCCCTTCACGTTTCCTGCGAAGAGGTAAAGGCGCAGAGGGTAACTTGCTACGGCTGATGGAGCTGTCCGAAGCCCTCGCGATGGCTCGGTAATCCCCTGAGCGGCCCAAAGGAGCTGAGATACCTGCTGGAGCGTGATGGGTTCGGTCGAATACGACCGCACGGACCGCCGCTTGGCTAACGCTTCTTCGACCGTAACCTTGCTCTTGGATTCCGGTGCGGGCAGGGCGATAGTCGTCTGTCCGATAGCGCCCTTGGCCTCCTCGGGTCGAGTCGGTTGGAAACCGACCACGCACAGCGCCGCAGCCAACAGCGCCAACAGTAATGCCGATCGCTTGACCATGATGTGCCTCCCATTATGTGTTATCTGGCAACACTACTTTAGGCAGGAGCAATCATGATGTCAATACGCGGGTGAGGCTGAGGAGGGGTTGGCGGGGTGCGGCAAGGCGGGGGTGGGGAGGGCGGGACGCTAAGGTGTAACACACATCAGCCAATCTCCCAATCGGCGGCGTACGCCGCCAAGCGATCACGGCCTCTTTGGCTTTAGCAGGTTGCACAGTTCGCATGCGTAGCTATGGAAGCGAGCGATACGTTCTCTTTGGGCTGCATAGTCAACCGGAGCGTGGTGAGCGTCGTCAGCCATAGCGAAGATTTGCCTCACCCTGTCTATCAGCTTGGCAGCAACACCGCATTCAGTCAGCATCTTGATCACGTCCCTGCAGCCGAGGTTATTGGGAGGCTTACGCTCTCCCTTGGCTCGCTCGAACAGGTCAGAGGTAGCTTCGCAGACAACGTAGCGCAATTCAGCCTCAGCTCGGGCCAGTTGCGCCGAGTCTGCGTTATTGTCTTTCACGATAGCGTCGATTGTGTCCAGGCGTGCTTGCGTTTTCTCCCAGGGTTGCCACCTGATGTATGGTCCGGTCTTGTCGTAGCCGGTGATCTCATAGAACGTGCCGTTCAGGGAACAGCAGTGGGCAATGAGCTGGTTAATCCAGCTCTTGTTATGGGACAGCACAACAACCTGCTTGCCCTGCTCAACCAGTTCTCTGAGTATGTCGTTAAACCGAGTTTCGTGTGCTGCGTCCAGGGACTGGATAGGGTCATCTATGATGAGGAAGCCGAATGGACAATCGGCGTTCATGTTGGACCCAATGCAGAGGCACAAACCCAAGGCGTTGAGCTTCGACTCGCTCAGCGATGAAACGGCGCTCGGCAGGCTTTTCCCATAGGATACTGCATTAACAGAGATATGGCGTGCCTTGAGTTCCCCAGTCTTGGTTCGTGGTACGTCGAAACCGCAGAAGTGGACCTCGGGATCGCAGGAAGTCTTGATCTGATCATACCAGCCCAGGACACCGGATGTGAGTTCCCCTGCTATGACTTCGAGGATTCTCGTGGAAGCTAACTGATCCACCGTACGCCGCAGGTCTTTCACCTCTGCAAGCATGCGGTCGATCCCCCTTTCCCTCTCGACCTTCTTGCGGTTCTCCAGTAGCTGTATCAAGACAGCAACGTCCTCCGTGCCAGCTCGGACATCAAGTTCCTGCCTAAGTGCGTTGGCGGCATTGGTTGCCGCTGTGATAGAAGCTGCGACCGTGGCCGTGAAGCTCTTCGCCTGACTCGCATACCCAACCAAGTATTCGCCAAGCTGCTTCAGGACAGAGCTTTCCTCCCTGGACTGCTCCACGGATACCTTCACAGCATTCATCGCACCAGATGCTGTCTGATAAGCGGTGCCCAGCTGCTGGTTGGCGTCGTCTACACGGTGAACCGCCGTCTCAACGCTCCGGAGCTCGGATGGGTGAGCTTCCGCCAGTATGCCGCGCAACCGCTCAAGCGACGGCTTGAGCGCCAGGAAATCCTTGGCTTGCTCGGCGTGCATTGAGTGGTTGGCATAAAGCTTCTGCCTCAAGGTCGTCAAGGTCTGCTTTACCTGGGTGCGCTGCTTGTCGAGATCATCCGACTGTTGCTGTTCAGAGTTCGCCTGTCTTTGGCACTCTCGGATGTGCTCCGCGAGAGTGTCGTCTAGAGGGCGTCCACATAGCGGACAGGTTCCTGGAGACTTCTCCAATAGCTCAACACCCAGGTCAAAGAAACGTGCACGATCATGTATGTGGTTCACCGTCGCCAGAGCCGCAAGGTGAAGATATTGCGTCAGCAACTCTTCAGTGACGAAACCGGCGAAGTACTCAATGTCCAGCTCCTGCTGCTTGGTCTGCTGCTCAGAGTAAGCGTCAAGCTTGATGGGCATGGCAAATACGGCCCTTGCCTTCTCATTCCTCAGGCTGATAAGTCTGGGCAGAACATCCCCCTGCTCGACATCGGTTCCCAGGTAAGTCTTACAAGCGGCCAACACAGCGGCGTAGACATCATTCATACTCTTGCCTGCCTTGTCCTTGTACAGCTTGGAGACGTTAGCCAGCGTCGCCTTGCCCTCAGCCGCGGCGAACATCCCTTCAACCTCGGTGCAAAGGCGTTTGACCTCTGCAGGCGGTTCGTATTTCGTGGCAAGGGAAATGAAATGACGCTCGACTTCCTCCAGATCATCAAGGCCGAGAAGCGAAGCGAATGCCTGGTAGCGGTCGCTCGGCTTCACGAGAAGCAGGTTCTTGAGAGCGTGCTGCAAGATGAAGGGTTTGGGCGCCAAGGAGTTGTCATTCTCGAATGGCCAACGGGCTACTTCCTTGCCGTCGAGGTAACGTCTGCATTGGTCATTGGCTAGCAGCTCCGAACGCAGCGTTATCTCCTCTGACCCGTTGCCGAAAATCGCTGTTACGCAGGGTATGCCGTCATCTGGGTAATGAACATTGCGATAAGAGTCCTTGTATTCGTCTTTTGAGTAATCGGCGCTCCTGACCTTTGACGTGTAACCGTAAAGCAGCCACTCCAACGCTTCCGTGATGCTCGTTTTGCCATAGCTGTTGGGGGCGTAGAAGACGGTAAGCCTCTCGTCAAAGTGAATCTCACGATGGTCGTTGAACCCTCTGAAGCCCTCGGCTGATAGACTCTTAATCCGCACGATTCACCACTTCCAAAAGGGCTCTCGACAGCTCATCCTCCATCGCCTCGACAGAGCTGTCTTTCGAGTAGGCACGTAGTATGCGCTTGTGCAGGGGGTTCTCCGCTTCCTGCTCAAGCTGCTTGATGAACTTCGAGCACGATTCCTTGCGTGTCATGCAAACTCACCTGCCCGTTCAAACCACCGTGTATGCATACCGGCCATCGGCTGCCATGATACCCCAGGCCGCCTGGTTGGTCAACGAGCAGGTTGGGAGGGGGCTTGCCAGAGCTGGTTGGTGAAGGTGACGGAACTCGAGTCTTCATGGAACGAGCTGGGCCAAGGCCATGTAGGGAGCGTAACCAATCCGCCCTGCCTTACCGCGCTTACTGGGTGACGCCCGGACATCGCCACCCGGCGGTGGCGAGGGTAAGGCTCCCGCGCGCACCCGGCTCAGCGCGTCCTTCGCTCTTCTTCCCGGATGAGTGCGCCGATGATCTCCCGGCCGACCCTGACGCCCGTCTCCACTCGGCCTCTCAGGCCGATCCTGGCGCCTTCTCTCGGAACTCCGTTCCTGCTCAGCACCCAGATCCTGCCGGTGCCGTCATCCACCTGATATGCGCCGATCTCCGTTATGAAGAGGTCCGCGGCGTAGGCCTTCGTGACCTCTCCAGCGACGTTCACCCTGTGGGAAAGATACCGCTCCGGCCTGTCCAGGATCAAGGAAATCCGGGTCACATCTCCCTTGCATCCCGCAAGGGCCAAGGCCGCGGCGGCTATCACCACCACCAACACGGCAGCAGCGTAGAATCGTCTCATTGTAACTACCTCCACTGTTGATTAGACGCGCCGGAGTGGGTCCAGTTCCCGGTTTGGGGGCGGAGAGCGCGGGTAACATACACGCGTGGACGGGTTGAAGCGGCGCGCCGTTATCTCGCTGGCGTCATCGTATATCTCCCAGTTTCTGACCACGGCGGCGGAGTTCGTCTCCAAGATCGTGTTGGCGCGGCTGATCGTCCCGGCCCAGTGGGGCGTGTTCGCGGAGGCTATGCTCGTCATCCTCGCTGCGGACGTGTTCACCGACCTCGGGCTCTCCCAGCACATCGCGCGCGAGAAGAAACGGCCTTTCGGCAACGTTCTTCTTATCCGGGCTGCGCTCTCGGCGCTCGCCATCGGAGTCCTCGAGCTTCTTGCGCCGCAGCTCAGGTTCTTCACGCCGGCGGTCATCGGCCCTGCCCGAGCACTTGCGCCAATCGTCCTCATCAGGGCCGTTGGCAGCGTTCCGACGGTCTTCGTGGACCGCGAGTTGATGGTCCACAGGTCACTTGCGCCGCAGTTCACGCGGCTTTCGGTCATGGCGGGGATCAGCATCGGCCTGGCGTGGGCCGGCTACGGGGTCTGGGCGCTGGTTGCTGGAACCCTGTGTTCGGAGACGGCCTATACGGCGCTCATGTGGCTTTCCGTCCGCAGGCTGCTTGCGCTGGACCTCACGCTCAAGCACACACGCGCGCTGCTCACCGGCAGCCGCTATCTCTTCTTCATCGCGATCGTCGGCTTGCTTTCCCAGCAGGGAGATATCCTGGTCACCGGGACCCTGCTCAGCCCCAAGATCGTGGGGCTGTACGCCATGGCCGTGACCCTCGTGCAGAGAGTGTCCAAGGTGGTGGAAACCGCCGTCTACCGGGTGATTTACCCGATGTTCTGCGAGGTAGCAGACGACATCGAGAAGCTCGGCCGGATCTACAGGTTCACCACGCTTGCGATCACAGCCATCGAGACACCCATCTACTTCTTCCTGCTGTTCCATTCGGGGTTCTTCGTCTCGGCGCTGCTCGGCCCCAAATGGATGCCGATGGCGAGAATCCTACAGGCGCTCGCGATGGCCGGGGTATCGAATCCGTATGCGACGTTCGGCATGGAGGTGCTGCGAGCGACGAAGCAGGACAGAATGCTTGCCGTGACGTTCGTCTCGTCCACCTTTGTGCTCGTCGGCGGCGGACTGCTGCTGACCCTTCACTTCGGCGTGATGGGCATGGTGGCCGCGAACTATATGGCGGTGAGCGGTATACTCTGCGCAATCGCCCTTCTGCGCACGATCAGGCAGCAGTTCCTCGACCTTACCCGCAAGCTCGTGGTCGTTTACCTGGTCTCGTTCGTCGTATCTGCAGGCGCGTTCGTGCTCGTACGAGGAGGTTTGGCCAGGCCGCTCGCCGGCATGGCTGCTGTGCCCATGCTCTGGGCACTCTTCTTCCGGCTCTACGGTATCCACCTTGGAAAGGAGACACTGAAGTCATTGTGAGCGATCCGCGCGTCGTGGTAATCGTCCTTTGCTGGAACGGCGTCGAAGACACGCTCGAATGCCTGGCCTCGCTGCGCGCTGTGGACTATCCCGGTTTTCGGACCATAGTCGTGGACAACGGATCGAGCGACGGTACGCCCGCCATTGTCAGGTCGTCCTTCCCCGGTGTCGAGTTGATCGAGACCGGAGAGAACCTCGGCTTTGCTGGGGGCAACAATGTGGGCATCTGCCGGGCGATGGACGGCGCAGCTGACGCCGTTCTGCTGCTGAACAACGACACCACAGTCGCTCCCGATTTCCTGTCCGAGTTGGTCGAGGCGATGTACCGATCGGACCGGGTCGCCGCGGCCAACCCGACGATCTACTACTACGACGAGCCGGACGTCATCTGGGCTGCAGGCGGCGCTGTAGACCTTCGCACGGGGGTTGCCAGCCAGCGCTGCATTGGCGAGACCGACAGCGCCGAGCGCGCTGACGAGGAAGAGGTCGATTACTGCGTGGGCACGGCCATCCTGATGCGGCGCGAGGCGGTTGAGACGGTCGGGCTGCTCGACCCGGCCTACTTTCTCTACTACGAGGAGACGGACTGGTGCTTCCGTGCGCGCGACGCCGGCTACAGGTGCATCTACGTCCCAACGGCGCGGGTCTGGCACAAGATTTCGCGCGGGTTCGACGGCAATGCGGCCGCGCAGCTTTACTACTTCTGCCGCAACCGGCTCTTGTTCCTCCGCAGGCGCGGCGCGGGGTGGGGCAGGCTCATGCGCGCCACCGGCGACCTCGCGAGAATGTCTGCGGCTATGGCTCTGCGCGGCGACCGAGTCCGCAGCCGCGCCGTCCTGAATGGGCTAGCCGATTTCCACAGGGGACGGTTCGGCGCCCTGGCCTCCAGGCCGAAGGTCCCGGATCTGAGATCCGAAACCTGAGATCGGAAATCTGAAATCCTTCCGGTGGGGTCTATGAGACTGCTCATCGTATCGCAGTGGTTTCCATATCCGGCCTACAACGGGGCGCGGCAGCGGGTGCTGCATCTGCTCCGCGGCCTGGGAGAGCGGCACGAGGTCCATTTCCTGTCGTTCACCCAGTCACAGGAGGACGTGACTCGCGTCGGCGAACTCGTCGGCATCTGCCGCGATGTCGCTCTGGTTCCCGGAAGAGAGTTCCAACCGACAACAGCGAACGCCGTCAGGGCGCTCTTCTCGACAAAGCCCCGCTCCGGCATCGATCGCTGGAGCCAGGTAATGGCGCATCTCGTCCGCGACCGGATCGCAGCATATTCGTTCGATGCTGCGATTGCCTTCACGACGCTGGCGGGCCAGTACCTTGTTTCGTGCAGTCTGCCGAAAGTCCTGGACGATGACAACGTCGATTCGGCGTACTACTGGCGGCTTGTGGAGCTTGCCGACGGCTCTTTGTCGAAGTTTAGACGCAAACTTGCCTGGGTAAAGGTTGCGAGGCAAGAGCGCAGGCTGGTTGCTGCGTTCGACGCCACGACAGCGGTGTCGGAGGAGGACAGGCGGAAGCTCGCTCGGCTTGTCCCGAGTGCCCAGAAGCGTGGGGCGCTCTGTGTCGTGCCTAACGGAGTTGACCCGGCCCTGACCGAGTATGGAGGGGCTGAGGTCGATCCCAGGGTGGTGATCTCGACAGGGGGCCTCACCTACCACGCCAACCTCGACGCCGCCGTTTTCTTCTGTGGCCGGATATTGCCGAGGATCAGGGAAAGGGTTCCGGGCGTGCGGTTCCTGATAACGGGGAGGTACGACGGTGTGGATGTGGGGCCGCTCTCTGCCGCGGGGGCGACGCTCACGGGTTTTCTCGACGATATCCGTCCGGCGGTAGCTGGAAGCGCGGCGCTTGTCGTGCCGCTCAGGATCGGAGGCGGCACGAGGCTCAAAATCCTCGAGGCCATGGCTCTCGGAACGCCGGTGGTCTCGACCAGCCTCGGCGCGGAAGGGCTTGGGCTGAAGCATCGAGAAACGGCGCTTATCGCGGACGACCCGGACGAGTTCGCCCGATGCACGCTCGATCTGATGCTCGATCGAAGCCTGCGCGAGCGTATCGGAGCGAACGCCCGCCGCTATGTTGCCGAGCGCTTCGACTGGCGGAGGTCGGTCGAGGCGCTCGATCGGGTTGTCCGCCGCGTCGCGGACCGAGGAGAGGGAGTTGGTGGAGCGTTACACCGACACAGTTGAGGGGCGCGCCCCGCGCGTTGAGGCCGCGCGGAAGGTCGCGCGGGCTGCAGCCGCTGTCGTTGGGCTGCTGCTGCTCGCGTACGCGATCTCGATCCTGGTGGTGCGTCTGGACGTCTACTTCGCTGTTCTCGCTGGCGTTGCTGGCGCGGCGGCGCTTGTGCTCACCGTCAGATTCGAGCTCGGCATTCTGATGTATCTTCTGGTGGCGCCTTTCATCACAGGCCAGTCCCCCTCTGTTCTCGGCCCGGAGGCAAGCTCCTCAGCCGGGGTCATGCCCAGCGAGGCCGGCTTAGTCTTCCTCTGCCTGCTGTGGGCCGCGTCACAGGCGTTCGGACGAGGGATCAGGCTTGTCAGGACGAGGCTGAACCTGCCGATCCTCGTCTTCTTCATCGTTGCCGCATCATCCATGGCAGTGGCTGCCTACACCTGGGACTTGAGCGTCGAGCGACAGAGCAAGCAATCTTTGTATGAGCTAACCGAGGTGGGACTGTGGCTGCTCTGCCCGGCTGCGTTCTTCCTTGCCGCGAATGGCATCAGGCGCCGCGAATGGCTGCCGGCGCTGTTCTGGCCGGTTGTCACTCTCGGCCTCTATGCAGCGGCTTGCCAGGTGGCGGGAGTCGAGATGCCGCTTCGAGTCGTGCGCAGCGGGTTCCTGATCGCGTTCGCGATCGTGATGACGGCCGCTCGTTTACTCATCGGAAAAGAGAAACCCGCCGCCAAGGTGGGCCTTGCTCTTCTTCTGGTCGTGCTCTTCGCGAGCGCGTTATGGGACCGGACCTGGGTATCCGGGTGGGGCGCGGCCATACTCGGCTTCATGCTCGTCGTTATCTTCCACTCCCGCCGCCTGTTCGCAGCGCTTGCCGTCATCATACTGTTCGTTACCTTTGTCTATCCAGGGTTCTACTATTCCATCTATTATCAATCGGCTGAAGAAGGCGACCTTGACAGGCTTGCCATGTGGCGCGACTCAGTGAACATGGCCGTGCGCACAAACCCTGTGCTTGGGATCGGGCCGGCGAGCTACGTTGCGTACTCGAAACAGTACGCCAGCGTGTGGCACGGCCGCGGCACCTACTCGACCGCCCACAGTGACTACGCTCAGATGATCGCCGAACTCGGCGCTCTCGGGCTCGCCGCGTTCCTCTGGCTGGTCGCAGCCGGAGTTGCCACGGGTCTGGACGCCATCCGTAGGACTCGCTCCGACATCAGGTGGCTTGCCGTCGGAGCGACAGCCGTTTTTGCGTCGATCGCTGTTACCAGTCTTATCGGGGACTACCTGCTGCCAAGCCGTGTGAACGGCGGAATCTGGTCGTTTGGGACGTCGGTCTTCCCGTGGCTTCTGCTTGGCGGCGCCGTGGCAGCGAGAGAGGAAGAGCCGGCTCCGGTTGAGAGTTGAGTGTTGAGTGAACAGAGACCACGCCGCAGGCCGTCCGATGGATATATCGGTTGCCATAGTCAACTGGAACACGAAGGACCTCCTCCGGCAGTGCCTGTCGTCCGTATTCGAAAACCTCGACGGCCTGCAGGCGGAGGTTATCGTCGTAGACAACGGGTCGTCCGACGGCAGCGCCCAGATGGTGCGGCGCGGTTTCCCCCGCGCCAGACTGGTGGAAGCACGACAGAACCTTGGCTTCGCCCGCGCAAGCAACCTCGCGTACATGCAGTCGTCCGGCCGGTACTTCCTGCTTCTGAACAGCGACACGGTCGTTCTTCCGGGCGCGCTCTCCTCGCTCATGAGCTTCCTGGACTCGCATCCCCCGGCAGGGGCAGTCGGCAGCAAGCTCTTGAACCCGGACGGCACGCTGCAGCGCTCTTGCAGCCCTTTTCCCACGCCCCTGACCGAGCTCTTCGACGCCCTTTACCTGAGCAAGTTCTTCCCTAGGAGCAAGCTGTTCGGCAGGTTCGCAATGTCCCACTGGGGCTTCGACAGCACAGAGCAGGTGGACTTCGCCGGCGGAAGCTGCCTGCTTCTGCGAAGGCACGCGCTCGATCAGATCGGCCTGCTCGATGAAGGTTTCTTCATGTACAGCGAGGAAGCCGACCTTTGCTACAGACTCAAGGCTGCGGGCTGGAAGGTCTTCTACCTCCCAGACGCCAGCGTCATCCACTACGGCGGCCAGAGCGCGAGACTCGATGTGAACCGCACCTCCGTCGAGCTATGCCGAAGCAAGCACAGGTTTATGGGAAAGCATTACGGCCGCCTTTCGGCGCTCTTATACCGTGCGGTGGTCATCCTGTCGGCGGCGGCGCGGCTTGCGGCCTGGGCACCTTTGGCTCTCGCTGGCCGCAGCAGCCGCGTCTACCGCGCCAAGCTCTCGGTTCAGGCGAGACTACTCTCGTGGGCGGTGCGACCCCAATGAGAGTGGGCATCGATGCAAGGTTCCTGACCCACCCACAGGAAGGCGGGTTCAAGACTTACACGCAGAACCTCGTCCGCGGACTGGCCTCGCTCGACCAGCGCAATGAGTACATTCTCTACACAGACAGGCGGGCCGATGTAGGGCTGGACCTCCAAGCGAACTTCAGTGTCAAACCTGTGGGCGGCCCGGCTCCGCTGCGCGAGCAGGTGCTCCTTCCGCTTGCCATGTCGCGCGACCGCCTGGACGCCGCGCACTTCCTGTGCAACACCGCGCCGCTGCTTTCGCCGCGCCCGCTTGTGCTGACCGTCCACGATGTCATTCCGTTGATGCTCCGCCCGAAGAGCCGGGAGCGCATCGGCGTCAAGTCGCGCGCGCTGGCCCGCTACTGGAGATCCATCATGCCAAGGGCCGCCCGCCGGGCCGACCGCATCATCAGCGTCTCGGAATCGTCGAAGCGCGACATCATCCGCCTGTTCGGCGTATCCGAAGAACGGGTCGTAGTGGCGCCGCCCGGAGTCCATCCGGATTTCCGGCCGGTTCACGACCCGGAGAGAATGCGCCGCGTGCGGGACGCTTACGGGCTGCCCGATCGGTTCATCATGGGATTCCTCTCCTGCGATCCGCGGAAGAACGCTCGGGGCCTCCTCGACGCGGCGGCGCTGGCTGCGCAGCGGATCCCCGACCTCGGCGTTGTTCTCATCTGCGCGTCTGCTCGGGCGCGAAGCGCCGCCCTCGACCTCTCGTCGGATCGGCGCATGCGCCTATCGCGACTCAGGCTGCTCGATCCCGTGCCGAGGTCCGACCTTGCCGCGATCTACTCTCTGGCGCAGGCGCTCGTGTTCCCGTCGTTTTACGAGGGGTTCGGGCTGCCCGTGGTCGAGGCCATGGCCTGCGGGACGCCGGTTGTGACGTCGAGTACTAGCTCCCTGCCCGAGGTCGCCGGGGACGCCGCTCTGCTGGTTGACCCGGAAGACCATGCGGCAATCGCTCACGCGATTCTGCGGCTTGTCACGGACGCGGCGTTGCGGATCGAGCTCGCAGGGCGGGGGCTGGAGAGAGCGTCGGCCTTCGGCCAGGACCGAACGGTGCGCGAGACTGTCGCCGTCTACGAAAACCTGGGCCGAGCGGCGCGGGCGGCGGCGCAAGCTCCCGCCAGCCCTGCAGGTCGCCCCAGCAGCGGAGATCTCGGATGAAGATTCTGTTTCTCACCCAACTCTTCCCGTATCCACCAGTCTGCGGCGGGACCATCCGAAGCTACAACATTCTGCGGCATCTGGCCGCGAGGCACGATGTGACTCTTGTCTCATTCGTCAGGAAACCGCTTTCAGAAGAGCAGGTGAGAGCGGGTCTGGAGCTGTGCCGGGATATGCGCACGGTGCCGATCCGCAGGTCAGCCGCCGCCAACGTGAGGTTTGCCGCTGCCAGCCTGGCGAGCCGGCGGCCGTTCATAGTGGCCCGCGACTTCGTCCCGGCTATGCAGCGGACCGTGGGGGAGCTGGCCGAGTCCGGCCGCTTCGACCTTGCCTACGTAGACCACCTCCAGATGGCCCAGTATTTGATGAGCTGGCGCGCCTGCCCGAAGGTGCTGGACGAGCACAACGTCGAGTGGAAGGTAATCCAGCGTATCGCTGCCCGAGAGCGGACGCCGATCAAGCGGCTGTTCGCCGAGATCGAGTGGCGGAAGCTCCGCCGCTGGGAGGCTCGGGCATGCCGGAGCTTCGACTTAGTCTTCACGGTCACAGAGAACGACCTCCGCACGCTCGCGGCGGACTGCCCGGACCTTTCTAGCTTCGTCTGCATCCCGATAGGAGTGGATTTCGAGCGGTTTCCAAGCGTGAAGCTCGATCCGGATTCGAAAGACATCGTGAGCATAGCCACCATGTCCTGGCCGCCGAATATCGACTCCATCCTCTATTTCGCGTCGAGGGTATATCCCAAGATTAAGGAGCGCGTGGACGGGGTAAGGCTTGTAATCGTAGGGAGCAGCCCGCCGGAGGCCATCAGAAGGCTTGGGAAGGCGGATGAGTCCATCGAGGTGGCCGGGTTCGTTCCGGACCTGAGAGTGGTAGCTTCACGGACAGCCGCGTTCATTGTGCCGCTGCGCTCGGGGAGCGGGCTGAGGGTCAAGATACTGAATGCGATGGCGATGGGGCTGCCTATAGTCAGCACCTCGGTCGGGTGCGAAGGGATCGGCGCGGAGCCTGGGCGGCATCTGCTCGTGGCCGATGGCGCCGCGGAGTTTGCGGAGGCTGTGGTGCGGCTGCTCGCGGACTATGACCTGCGCAGGCGTCTGGCGCGGGGCGGAAGCTCGTTCGTGAGGGCCAACTATGGCTGGAACACGATCTGCAGCCGCCTGGACGCAGCCCTTGACAGGTTGCTGCAATCCGCCCGATCTGGAATCTGAAATCACCGTGCGTGGTGGGGTAGAGCGATGTGCCGCTCGCATGGGACGCATACGCGAATCGAGCGAGGGAATCTGGTTGCGCCATGCGAGTGCTTTACATCACATCATACGTGCCGTCACGCATTCGGGTGAGGCCGTATAACCTGGTAAAACGGCTCTCGAAGCGGCATGAGGTAACGCTGGTTTCGCTCGTGCAGTCGGAGTATGACCGGCAGGCGCTCGGCGAGATGGCGAAGACCTGCGCTAGGGTCAGCCCCGTCCGGATGAGCAAGCTCCAGTCTCTGGCGAGCTGCGGGAAGCGGCTTCTTACCAGGATGCCGCTGCAGGCCGCCTACACCTACCTGCCCAACCTGGTCCGCACCGTGGATAGCCTCATCGCGAGCCAGCCGTTCGACGTCGTGCATGTCGAGCACGTGCGCGGGGCGCACTATGCCGCGCATATCGACTCACTCCCGAAGGTCTACGACTCCGTGGATTGCATCACGCTGCTTCTCCGGCAGTTCCTGAAGGCCAAACGTAACCCCTTCTCATGGTTCCTGGCGCTCGAGGAATGGGCCAAGATGCGGGTTTACGAGGCGATGATCTCGGAGAGGTTCGAGAAGGTAGTCATCACCTCCGACCCCGATCAGAAAGCGCTGGAGAAGCTGCTGTGGGACAGAGTGCGCAGGCGGCTCAGGATCAGGCAGATGCCGGAGCGGCCGCCGGAGACGCCCGAGGAGATAGAGCAGTGGCGGCTGACCAGGCAGTTCATCGAGATTTCGCAGGACCGGCGTCTGGGCGCGCTGATGCCCCAAGCCGGCCGCGTCTCTGTGCTGCCCAACGGCGTGGACCACGAGTATTTCGCCCCGACGGACGTGCCTGAGGATCCGGAGACGATCGTCTTCTCGGGGAAGATGAGCTACTACGCGAACGCCGCGGCAGTGAAGCATTTCCACCAAAACGTTCTCCCGCTTGTCCGGGCTCGGCGGCCTCGCGTAAGGTTTGTGGTGGTAGGGGCTGACCCCCCGGCCGCCGTCCGCAAGCTCGACGATGACCCGTTCGTAACTGTGACAGGTTACGTTGACGATATACGGCCGTACCTGGCGCGTGCCAGCCTCGCCGTCTGTCCGATCACGGTCGGCGTCGGCATACAGAACAAGGTTTTGGAAGCAATGGCAATGGGGAAACCGGTTGTGGCCACATCACGGGCCTGCGGCGCGATAGCTGCCGTAGACGGTAGGGACCTCATCCTGGCCGATGAGCCGGGTGAGTTCGCTGCCCGGATCGTCGAGCTTCTCGACGCGCCGGCTGGAAGGCGCAAGATAGGGGCGAACGCTCTCCGATACGTGCGCGACAACCACGATTGGGAGGCGATCACAGGGCGCCTCATTGACGTTTACCAGGAGGCGGCGGCGGTTTTCCGGGCAAGGAGAGCTGCGACCGATTAGCGGGCGCCGAACGCAGAGATCCCCCCGGCGCTGGCAGCCGCCGATCGCTGACTGCTGAGAGTAAAGGAGCGTCTGAATGGGAAGCATCAACGGGTTTGCCGGACCTGAAGGTACAACCTGCGATGCTGTACGACATACGAACGGCTTCTACGAAGTGCAGAAACGTGCGCTGGATGTGCTCGTCTCCCTGCCTCTGACGATTGCAATGCTGCCGCTTCTTCCGTTCGTCGCGCTGGCCATAAGGCTCGATTCCCGTGGCTCGCTGTTCCACCGGAGAAGGGTGGTTGGCCGGGGCAAGAAACCGTTCTACGCGTTCAAGCTGCGGACTATGGTGGACGGCGCGAACGCGCAGGACTGTGACGACCCGGAGGAGCGCAAGGAGCTCGAGGAGAACCACAAGCTGCGGTGCGACAGGAGGGTCACGCGTGTAGGCAGGATTCTTCGAAAAACCAGTTTGGACGAGCTGCCTCAGCTTATGAACGTGCTGCTCGGCCAGATGTCGCTTGTCGGGCCGAGGATGATCAGCTTTCCCGAGCTCGAGAAGTTCGGGATATGGCAGGACAAGATCCTGTCGGTGAAACCGGGCATAACCGGGCTTTGGCAGGTCAACGGCCGCAGCAAGCTCTCTTACGAGGACCGCGTCCGGCTGAATGTCCACTACGTCGACCACAGATCGATCCTGCTGGACCTCTACATCCTGGTGAAGACGATCCCCGCGGTGCTGACCGGCAGCGGGGCTTACTGAGCAGCGACACGCGGCGCGCCAGCCGTAATCTGTGTCCAGCCAACCGATAGGCCCCACACTTCCGTCGGGCCGCATCCCTGGTGGCCACGGCGGCCGGCCACTACGCGTACCGTGCATCCCGGCGCAGCAGCCGGATGCCGCCCCGGCCATCGGCCCCCCAGGGGCCGCGTGCGGACGGGCGGGCACGTGCCTCGTACGACGCGGCTTGACCGGGCCGGGCCGGTCGTGGCTATAATCTCCTATGCCAAAGCCGCTCATCTCGGTCCTGATGCCGCTTTACAACACGGCCTCGACGGTCGACTCTGCCATAGGAAGCCTCCTGCGGCAGACGTTCCGCGACTTCGAGATCGTGGCGGTGGACGACGGCTCTACGGATGAGACGGCAGCCGCCGCCAAGCGGGCCGCCGGGGGTGACCGCCGGCTGCGGCTGATCGAGTCGCCCCACGTGGGGCTGGTCGCCGCGCTCAACCGGGGGATCGAAGAATGTCGGGGCCGGCTCGTCGCTCGTATGGACGGCGACGACATCTGCCACCCCGAGCGGTTCCGTCTGCAGGCGGAGCTTATGCTCGCCCGGCCGGACGTCGGCGTCTGTTCCTGCCTGGTAAGGTCGTTCCCGCAGACCGCCGTCGGAGCGGGCTTTCGGCGCTACGAGAGCTGGCTGAACTCGCTTTCGAGCCACGAAGAGATCGCTCGCGACATCTTCGTCGAAAGCCCGGTCGCCCATCCGAGCGTCACGCTCAGGCTTTCTGAGCTGCGCGAGCTTGGCGGCTACCAGGACCACGGCTGGCCGGAGGACTACGACCTTTGGCTTAGATACCACCTCAGCGGCAGGCGGTTCGAGAAGCTGCCGCGGACGCTCCTGTTCTGGCGCACGCACGAAGGCAGGCTTACCTTCACCGACTCACGCTATGCCCTCGAGAACTTCCTCCGCGCCAAAGCCCACTACCTGGCCCAGCTTCTCCGGCAGCGTTCTCCCGAGATCGTCCTCTGGGGCGCAGGGATGACCGGCCGACGACTCTCCAAGCACCTTGTGCGGGAGGGGATCACCATTCGCTGCGTGGTTGACATCGATCCTCGCAAGATAGGCAGGACTATGCGCGGCGTTCCCATAATCCCTCCCGAAGACCTGGCCGAGCACGCTGGTATCTTCCTTGTTGCAGCCGTCGGCTCAGAGGGCGCGAGAGAGATAATACGCGGCCGCCTGCGCTCGACCGGCCGCAGCGAGGGCGCCGACTTCCTCTGCGCGGCCTGACCGGCTTCCCACCTCTCGCCCCTAGCCTCCGGTTGCCGCCGCCCGCCTGCTTGCTACTAACCGCGGCGCATGATAACCTAGAGTGTCAACGCCTGCAGATCGGCGTGCGCCCTTATAGTTGGAAACCAGAACACTCGATATACCGGTGATCCTGCCGGACTACTACGAAGACTGCCAGCGCTGCCTGGAGCGGCTGAAAGATGCGCTGCTCAGCCTCGAAGGCGTTACCAATGTCGAGATCGACCCCGAGAACCTGAAGGTCTCGCTGACTTACGATGCCAACGCCATCTCCGTCGAGAGGATCGAGGAGCGAATGCGGCGGGTCGGCGTGGAAGTCGCCGAGCGCTACACCCACGAGGCGCTTCGGCTCGAAGGGCTGGACTGCCCCGACTGCGCGCTCAAGGTGGAGAAGGCCGTTGGCCGGCTGAACGGAGTCCTGTGGTCCTCGGTCAACTACGCCAGCTCGGTCCTTGCCGTGGAGTACGAGCAGGCACGGGTCAGCCGTGGTGCTATAGTCGAGCGCGTCAGGGACCTGGGCTACGACGTGGCCGAACCGCGGCCGGTCCGAGGCGCTCCTGCCGCCCCGAGGCCGGCTTGGCTCGGCCGCAAAGCTGCCGCCACAGCAATCTCCGGGCTCTTCCTTGCTGCCGGGCTGATCGCTTCAGGCTTTCACGCGCCAACCGTCGCAGTCAGGCTGCTCTACGCGGTGTCCATAGTCACCGGCGGGTTCTACCCCGCCCGCGCGGGCGTCCTCAGCTTGAGGGCGTCCACCATGGACACCAACCTGCTGATGACGCTCGCGGCCGTCGGCGCGATCGCTATCGGCGAGTGGGCCGAAGGAGCCAGCGTCCTTTTCCTCTTTTCCTTCGGCTCGGCGCTCGAGGCTTTCACCGTTGACCGCACCCGCAGCTCCATCCGCGGGCTTGTCGAGCTGAGTCCTACCGAGGCTTCCGTCCTCAGGGAGGGTAAGGAGCAGCGCGTGCCGGTCGAGGATGTGTCGGTCGGCGAGACCGTCGTCGTTCGGCCCGGCGAAAGGATACCGATGGACGGAGTGGTCACCGCCGGCGCCTCAGCAGTCGACGAGTCCGCGATTACGGGCGAGTCCGTGCCGCGCGAGAAGACGATGGGGTCTACGGTTTATGCAGGGACGATCAACCAGCGCGGCTCTCTCGACGTACGGGTTACCAGGCTGGTCGGAGACGATACGCTCTCGAGGATCATCCACCTGGTAGAGGAAGCGCAGGCCCAGAAAGCGCCCTCCCAGCAGTTCAGCGAGCGCTTCGGCGTGGTCTACACGCCGATCGTCGTTGCCACTGCCGTGGTCATAGCTGCTGCAGCGTTGGCATTCGGTAGGCCGGCGCTTTTCCGGCAGTCGCTCGTGCTGCTCGTGGTCGCGTGCCCGTGCGCACTCGTGATCTCGACCCCTGTAGCCATCGTCGCCGCCATTGGGAATGCCGCGAGAAACGGAGTGCTGGTCAAGGGAGGCGCTTTCCTGGAGGAGATGGGCCGCGTGTCGGTAGTTGCGTTCGATAAGACGGGGACGCTCACGACCGGCAGCCTGGAGGTGACGGATGTCATCGCCTTCGAGGGCAGCCAGCAGGACGTGCTCAGGACCGCCGCTACCATCGAAAGCCGCTCCGAACACCCGCTCGCGGACGCGATACTGCGCAGTGCCGCGGAGCATGAGATCGAACTGCTGGACATCAGTTACTTCGAAGCGGTTCCAGGACTTGGGGCGCGGGCGATCATCGACAGCCAGGTCTGCTACGTCGGGAACCAGCGGATGCTGGAGCGGATCGGCGTGCCCGTTCCCGAGCCGGCGACCGTGGACCGCCTGCGCGTGGAAGGGAAGACTCTGATGTTCGTGGCCTGCGAGGGCAGAGCGCTTGGCGTCGTCGCCGCTGCGGACACGGTGAGGGAGATGAGCCGCGAAGCCGTAGCGGCCCTTCGGCGGTTTGGCATCACGAGCACCGTCATGTTGACCGGCGACAACGCTGTTACCGCCCGTGCCGTCGCCGACCGCCTCGGCATCGACAGCGTGGAAGCCGAGTTGCTGCCCGAGGAGAAGGTTGACCGGATTCGACAGTTGGTGAAGCGTCACGGCAAGGTGGCGATGGTCGGCGACGGCATAAACGATGCCCCGGCCCTCGCGGCGGCGTCCGTGGGCGTGGCCATGGGAGGCGCGGGCGCGCACGCGGCACTCGAGACGGCCGATATAGCCCTGATGGCCGACGATCTTTCCATGCTCCCTTACGGAGTCCGGCTGAGCCGCTCGGCGCTCGGCGTGATCAGGCAGAACACGTTCTTCTCCGTCCTCGTGGTCCTTGCCCTGGTCGGGCTGACGCTCGCCGGCTGGCTGAACCTGACCGGCGGGATCATCGGCCACGAGGGCAGCGCTTTGCTCGTTATTGCGAACAGCATGAGGCTTCTGCGTACTCGCGCCTGACGCGGAGTCTCCGCCGTCTCGACCCTTCGGCGCATCCGCGCCGAAGGGTAGGATGCATAATGGGATGATCCCGCGATCCAGCGACCGAACGAACCTGGTGGGGTGAAGTGCCCGAAGCAGCGACGCTTATCATACTGCGTGCGGTGATAGCCATGGCAGCCGCCAGCATAGGCGGGCTGATCGCCATCCTGTGGCGCAGGCCGAGCCACAGGACGCTGTGTGGTCTCGTCAGCTTCGCTGCCGGGGCGCTTCTGTCCGTCACCGTGGTCGAGATCATCCCGGAGGCGGTCAAGGCGGCAAGCTGGCCCGCCGTTGTCACGAGCAGGGGACTGGCTGCAGCCTTCGCATCGACCGCAATCGGCCTCATCGTCTTCTCCCTCATAGGCAGATATGTCTACTACGTCTGTCCGGCCTGCGCCGCCTCCGCGACCGAGCAGCAGACCGGTTATCTGAGGCTGGGAATCCTCCTCATGATAGCCCTCGGAATCCACAGCACCGTGGATGGCATAGCCATTGCCGCAAGCTCGGAGACTGGCATGTTCGCGGCCGTGCTTGTGCTCTTTGCCGTGTCCTACCACAAGGTTCCCGAAGGGCTGGCGCTCGTCTCTGTAGCTCGGCTCGCAGGCTACTCCAGCGCCAAGGCGTTGGGAACGGCCGTGCTCATAGAGCTGACAACCGGCCTGGGGGCATTCCTCGGGCTTTTCGCGCTCAGGTCGCTCTCCCGCTACTGGCTCGGCGTGCACCTCGGCCTCGTAGCCGGCAGCTTCCTCTACATCGTGGGCTTTGCGCTCATTGCCGAGATGATGGAGCACGAGCGGCGATCCATCCTCGCTTACGTCGTCCTCGGATTCGCCTCGATCGTGACTCTCGCACTGATACTTCGGTCCGTTGGCATCGGCGGATGAGGCGAGCGCCGGGTCTGCCCCCGGCCATCACTCCCTGAACGCACTCGTGATCGGCAGCCTTCTGTCCTTGCCGAAGGCTTTGGGGGTGATCTTGATCCCGGGCGGGGCCTGGCGGCGCTTGTACTCGTTCCGGTCCACCATCGCCACAGTCCGCCGCACCACGTCCTCCGGATAGCCCTTCTCGACGATCTCGCTCGGTGAGGCGTCCTCCTCGACATACATGTGCAAGATCGGATCGAGCATCTCATACGGTGGCAGCGTATCGACGTCCCGCTGGCCGGGCCTCAGCTCGGCCGACGGCACGCGCTCGGTTATGGACTCGGGGATGACGGGGCCGATCCCGTTTCTGTAGTTCGCCAACTCGTAAACGAGCGTCTTCGGCACGTCCTTCAAGACGGCGAAGCCTCCGGCCATATCCCCGTAGAGGGTGGCGTAGCCGGTAGCCATCTCGCTCTTGTTGCCCGTAGTAAGGACCAGCCAGCCGAACTTGTTCGAAAGCGCCATCAGATAGTTGCCTCGGACTCGCGCCTGTATGTTCTCCTCAGCCACGTCCTCCGGCCGGCCCGCAAACGCCGGCTTGAGCGCGGTCTTGTAGGCCTCGAACACGTCGTGGATCGGTATCGTCAGCAGCTCGATTCCCAGGTTCTGGGCGAGCTTCTCGGCGTCGGTCTTGCTCGCCTCCGACGTGAAAACGGAGGGCATGGAGACGCCGGTGACGCTTTCCGGGCCGAGAGCATCGGCGGCGATCGTGGCAGTGAGCGCGGAATCGACCCCGCCGCTGATACCGATGAGAACGCGCTCGAACCGGTTCTTGTGCACGTAGTCCCGGGTGCCGAGGACGAGCGCCTTGTAGACCTCCTCGACGCGGCCCGGAGCCGTTAAGGGGTTTGGCCTGGTGTGCGGGAGCTCCGGGCTGGCGAGCCGCGGGCCGAGATCAACCATCTTCACCGGGAACTCGATCCCTCGCATCCCCGGGCAGTCCTGATCGAACCGGGCTTCCTGCCGCCAGCGCGGGTCGGCGAGCCGCGTGTGCCAAACGCTTCCCACCCCCACGTCCACAACGATCAACTCCTCTTCGAACGGCTTGCCCCGCGCGAGTACCCGCGCGCGGGAGTCGACCGCGATCGAGTGGCCGTCGAATACCAGCTCGTCCTGTCCGCCGACCGCGTTCAGATACACGACGTAAGCCGCGTTGTCCACCGCCCGAGTAGCGAGCATGGCCTCCCGCCACTTCCATTTGAGCGAGTAGAAGGGCGACGCATTGATATTGATCAGCACCTGAGCGCCGGAGAGCGCTTGGGCGCGGTGTGGGCCGTCAGGGTACCAAATGTCCTCGCAGACCGATACCCCGAACACCGGCCCGCCCAGCCGGTAGATGGCCGTCTCGCACCCTCTCTGGAAGTACCGGAACTCGTCGAAGACGCTGTAGTTGGGCAGGAAGACCTTCCTATGGACCCCTGCAAGCCGCCCATCGTGGATCACTGCCGCGGCGTTATAGATGTCCTCGTTCACATCCACGAAGCCGCAGATGACGGTAACGCCCTTCGACGCCGCGACTATGCTGTCGAGTGCTTTCAGGTTGCCTTCGAGGAAGGTGGGCTTGAGAACCAGATCCTCGGGCGGGTAACCGGTGATCGCAAGTTCCGGGAAGACGACGATGTCCGCGCCTGCCTCCCGGCCTTTTGCCGTCCAGTCGATTATCTTTGCCGTGTTGCCTTCAAGGTCGCCCACGCAGGGGTCGATCTGCGCAAGCGCAAGCCTCAGCCAGCCATGCATTGCGCGAGTCTTCTCGTCCACTTGTACCTCTCCCGGCCGTGATACGAGAGTTTACATCGAAACCGCGCTCGTTGACAAGCTCGAAACCGCCGGCCGGCTTGCCGTCCGCGCCCAGGGCGCAGTGCTTGCTGTGCAAGGCGCTGCCGTAGCCGACTCTCACCTTGTTCGCCTGGACCTTTTGGGATCGCCAGCCTCCAGGCGGAGGACCATCACCAAGATTCTACTTTGCAGATATGTCTACCCGTCACGGCTGGCGCACGCGGCCATCAATGCCCTATCCAGGTCTCTGATTATGTCCTGGACATCCTCAAGTCCCACAGAGAGGCGCACGTATCCCTCTGGGATGCCCTTGCGCGGCTCCGGCGGTCGTCCGTAGATGAGCGTGCCCACGTCCCCCAGGCTGACCCAAGGCCGGCAGAGCTGCAGGCTTGCCTTGAATACTTCCAACGCCGGCTGCCCCCCTTGGATGACAAAACCGACCATTCCACTGCAGCCATTCGGGAGTAAGTCCTCTGCCGTAGCGTGCCCCGGGTCACTGGGAAGGCCCGGGTATCTGGTCTCGATGACCGCCGGATGCTCTTTGAGGAAACTGGCGACGGCCCGGGCATTGGCGCAGTGCTGCTTCATCCGCACATTCAGTGTCGCGACACCGCGCAGGATCAGGAAAGCATTGAACGGGCTGATCACGCCTCCGTAAAGAGAGCGCGAGCGACAGAGGCGCTCCCAGCAGTCCTTGTCGTTGGTCACTGTTACACCGCCCAGCGCATCACCGTGACCGGAGAGATACTTCGTGGCGGAGTGGATAACTATATCGAGGCCATATTCCAGCGGCCTCAGCAAGGCTGGCGTGAGGAACGTATTGTCGGCCACGACAAGTGCCCCGGCGGCATGTGCTAGCCCCACCACCATACGGAGATCGATCAGGTCGAGGCCCGGATTGCTGAGCGGTTCCAGGTAGACAACCTGTGCCGGTTGCGCCAGTGCAGCCTCAAGAGCCGTTCTGTCGCGCAAGTCGACCTGTTCAGTCACGATCCCAAAGCGCGGCAGCTCATCACGCAGCCACCAATCGGTCCAGTCGTAGACGGACCGGTGACACACGATACGGTCGCCGCTCTTCAGTAAAGCGAGCATCGTCTGGGTCACCGCGGACATACCGCTGGCCGATGCCATAGCGTAGCGTCCGCCCTCAAGCCGGGCGATACATGCCTCCAAGGCATCGATGGTCGGATTGCCGCCTCGGGTGTAGTAATGCTCCGAGGTTGAGGCCATGTGGATGGGTGTCGACGAATACTCGGCAGGACGCCCGGCATGGATGGCCAGGGTGTCAAATCCGTAGTCCGCTGACTCGTACTTCTGCAACTTACCGCTCCTTTCTCAGCACCCAGAGGTGATGCTCAGTCCAGTGCCCGGAGATATCTGACATACCAGTCGCGCCGGTCTTCGCGCCACATCAAGTCATCTTGTTTGAGCTCGGACTCGACAACCGCCAGCCGTGCCAAGATGCCCTCGTCCACGTCGGTATCCGACTCCTGACGCGCAAGGATTGCATCGACATGTTGGTGCGCCCTATCATACCAGTCCTCATACGAGTCCTGTATTCTGCCCGTGAACTCGGAGTAGTAGATATCTCGCTTCATGTGCTGAAGTGTGTGCTCGCAGCCCAGGTAGTTTCGCCCGTCGCGGCCGACCTGATCCATGACCTCGAGCGCCAGGCTGTCGGCATCGGTGAGAATGTCGCTGGTGGCGCTCCGGATTTGGCCGATGAGCTCATCAACCACGACCAAGTGCTCGTAGCTGATCATGACGGTTGAGTCCAGCAGGCCGGTTGTGATAATGCTGCCACCGGCCGCGGCTCCCAGGTACAGCCCGACAGCCGTTTCGGCCAGTGCGCGCGCACTGGGGCGGCGGTCCGACGAGTTGCCGGGAGAGATACGCGACGGCAGGCCATAGCGGTCGGCAAGCCGGACCACCGCCGCACTGAACAATCCCGTCTCGAAGTTGCCCTGGGAGATATCGGCATTGCGCAGGTCCATCGGTGCGCTCACGCACCCGTATATGCATGCTGAACCAGCGCGGGCAAGTTGCGAAAGCACAATCCCGGCCAATACCTCTGAATTGTGCTGCACAAGCGCCCCGGCGAGCGTTACCGGCCCGCTGGCGCCCAGCATGATCTCCGGCGAAATCATACTCCAGCCGTCGTCGGCCCGAGCCACCTGGATGATGGCCTCAGCTTCCCCCGGTTTGTAGCGCAGAGGGCTCAGTGGATTGCACCAGACGAACGGAACCTGTTGATCGAGCAGCGCGCGAGTGGCATTCCCGCCCTCGATGATCGCATGGCCGAGGACTGTTAGCCGTTGCTCTTCTCTCACCATATTCCGGTCCCCAATGGGCAGGGCTTTCTGACCGGGTACTGCTCGACCCCGGACCCATTTCCTCAGGAACGCCAAGCATGCGTCTTGGCTGCTGTAGGTCCGTGGGAGGGGCTTGCCAATGCCACGCTCCGAAGCTGTGAACAGGTTGCAGCAATCGTACCGGAAGTTCGGAAGCGAGTCCAGAACGAGCAGCTTGTCGCTGATGTCGGACTCAAGGCAGTCGCGGGACTGGCCGACCTCGTAGTCGTAGAGATAAAAGGCATTGCCGATCAGGCCAAAACTGACATCCCCTTGTCTAACGGACAATGGCTCGGCAAACCCAAGAAAAGGGAAGCATGGGGCGAGTTGATTGCGATCCGGCACTCGCGCCAGGGCTTCAACGACGACCTCGGGCGGGAAGAAAACTCGTCCGTTCTCGACTTTGCATCCTTGACGCAGGAAGATGTCATGCGCCTGTAGACAACCTGCGAAATCCACCCCGGTTCTAGCGAGTACTGTTAACGTTGCCTCATGGACACGCTCGCAGTCGATGTCAGAGAGAACACGAATCTGCATAATGGAAGCTCTCCCGGATGTGCCGGCACGTGACCTGGCGTTGATCTGACCCATCAATACGTACTACAGTAGGCCGTGAGCTGTCAATTGGCATAACCCAAGCATCACGGTGGTCGATATTGGTAACATCAGCCATTTCACGTTCGCCAGCGCCAGCCGGTTCCCGTCCAACACTCGGAATGCCAGCAATCCTGCGTCAGATGTGATCTTGCTCCCGACAAACCCGTTGACAAGCTCGAAACCGCCGGCTGCACGCCGGGACTGCGACACAAGACCGTAGGGGCGAAGCATTTGCCCTCCGCATTCCCGCCAGACCCTCGCCTCCTGCCGCAAGT